>Ga0307374_10012585_pt1 | contig 11838 bp, 4 predicted proteins | sample OX3MG_FD_202532 | JGI IMG/M metagenome (GOLD analysis project Ga0307374, IMG submission 202532) | Soil microbial communities from Risofladan, Vaasa, Finland - OX-3 | ecosystem: Environmental > Terrestrial > Soil > Coastal area > Acid sulfate soil | place: Finland: Risofladan, Vaasa | collected...
CGAATTGGATCAGAGTTCTTCATGGTGATTCTCGGGTTCATGAGGCGGCCTCCACGGGCTGGTGGAGGGGGTCGCGCGAACGGCCCAGGGCGCGCAGGCGCAGGCGGTCCATGGTGAGGTAGACCACGGGGGTGGTGTAAAGGGTGAGGAGCTGGGAGAGGAGCAGTCCGCCGACGATGGTGATGCCGAGGGGGCGTCGGAGCTCGGAGCCGGTGCCGGTGCCGAAGGCCAGCGGGAGGGCGCCCATGATGGCGGCGGTGGTGGTCATCATGATGGGGCGGAAGCGGAGGATGCAGGCCTGGAAGATGGCGTCGTAGCTGCTCATGCCCTCCGTGCGCTCGGCCATGAGGGCGAAGTCGATCATCATGATGGCGTTCTTCTTGACGATGCCGATGAGGAGGATGATGCCGATGATGGAGATGACGTTGAGATCGATATTGAACAGCATGAGGGCGAGCATGGCGCCCACCGAGGCCGAGGGCAGGGTGGAGATGATGGTGAGGGGGTGGACCAGGCTCTCATAAAGGATGCCGAGGACGATGAAGACGGCGAGCAGGGCGGTGACAACGAGGTATTTCTCGCTGGAGAGCGACTCCTGGTAGGCCTTGGCGGTGCCGGCGAAGGAGCCATGCACAGTGGAGGGCACCCCCAGACTCTGCTCCATCTCGGAGATCTGGCGGGTGGCGTCGGAGAGCGCGAATCCGTTGGTCAGGTTGAAGGAGACGGTGACGGAGGGGAACAGGCCGGTGTGATTGACCTGGAGCGGGGTGGTGTTGGTTTGCGCCGTCATGGTGGTAAAGAGCGGCGAAACGGTGTTGATGCCGGGACCGGCGCCGCGCGCGGTTTTCAGGTAAATGTCGTGGAGGCCGGAGGGATCCTGCCAGTATTGGGGCGCGACCTCCATGACCACGTAGTACTGGTTGAGCTGGGTATAGATGACGGAGACCTGGGACTCGCCGAAGGCGCTGTAGAGGGACTGGTCGAGATTTTGCGCGGTCTGACCGAGGCGCGCGGCAGTGACGCGATCGTAATTGAGCCGCTCCTGGAGTCCGCCGTTCTGCTGGTCGGAGTTCACGTCCTGGAGGGCGGGGAGCTTGCGCATGTTGGCCAGCAGGATGGGGCCCCAGCGGGCGAGGTCCTGCACGCTTTCGGTTTCGATCGTGTACTGGTATAGGGCGTTGCCGCCGCGGCCGCCGATGCGGATGTCCTGGGCCGGCTGCAGGAATGCCGAGGCGATGGGCAGGCGATTGAACTTGGGGCGAAGGCGGTTGATGACGTCCATGGCGGAGGTCCGGCGGAAGGCGCAGTTGGGGCCTTCCTTGCAGGGCTTGTCGAAGGGGCCGGGCAGGGGCTTGAGCGACATGTAAACGAAGCCGCCGTTGGTGGAGCCGCGGCCGCCGCTATAGGCGTTGACGTGGAAGACTGCGGGATCGGCCTTGATGATGTCCACGATCTTCTGGATGGAGAAGCTCATGAAGGGGAAGGAGGCGTCCTGGGGTCCCTGTACGCCGCCGAAGATGGCGCCGGTGTCCTGCTGGGGGAAGAAGCCCTTGGGAATACGGACGATGAGCACGAAGTTGAGGGCGATGGTAAGGGCGAGGACGATGAGGGTGAGGACCCAGTTATCGAGGACCCAGCGGAGCGAGCCGCGGTAGAGAGAGATGAGGAAGTTAAAGCCCTTCTCGCTGGTGCGGTAGAACCAGTTGTGGTGGTCGTACTCCTGACGCGCCTTGAAGAGGTGGGCGCACATGGTGGGGGTAGTGGTGAGGGAAACCACCATGGAGACGAGGATGGCGGTGGAGAGGACGACGGCGAACTCGCGGAAGAGCCGGCCGACGATGCCGCCCATCAGGAGGATGGGGATGAAGACGGCGATCAGCGACATGCTGATGGAAAAGACGGTGAAGCCGATCTCGCGGGCGCCGCGGTAGCTGGCGGCGAAGGGCTCCATGCCGGATTCGAGGTGGCGGGTGATGTTCTCCATGACCACGATGGCGTCGTCGACCACGAAGCCGGTGGCGACGGTGAGGGCCATGAGGGAGAGGTTGTCGAGGGAATAGCCGAACAGGTACATCACCGCGAAGGTGCCGATGAGGGAGACGGGGACGGCCACGGTGGGGATGAGGGTGGCGCGGGGGCTGCGGAGGAAGATGAAGACCACCAGGACGACGAGGACGACGGACCCGATGAGGGTGCGCTCGACGGTAGCCACCGAGGCTCGGATGGTGGTGGTGCGATCCATCACGACGGTGGTTTTGATGCCTTTGGGCATCGCCGCCTCAAGGAATGGCAACTGCGCCTTGATGCGGTCCACGGTATCGATGATGTTGGCGTTGGGCTGGCGGAAGATGATGACGGAGACGGAACGGACGCCGTCGGTGTAGCCCCCGGTACGGATGGCCTGGGGGCCGTCGTAGACGTAGGCGATCTGATCGAGGCGGATGGCGGCGCCGTTGTGGTATCCGACGATGAGCGGGCGGTACTGTTCGGCGCGGGAGATCTGGTCGTTGGTAAGGATGTCGTACTGGCGGTCGCCGTCAGTAAGCTGGCCGCGGGGAGAGTGGGCATTCTGGAGACTGAGGATGCCCTGGACGTTGCCGATGGTGAGGCCGAAACTCTCCAGTTTCTTGGGATTGATTTCGACGCGGACGGAGGGGGTAGCGCCGCCGCCGGCGAAGACCTGTCCGACGCCGTCAATCTGCGACAGCTTCTGGGTGAGGATGGTAGAGGCAAGGTCGTAGACCCGGGTGACGTCGTACTTGTTGGAGGTGAGGCCGAGGATCATGATGGGGGCATCGGCCGGGTTCACCTTGCGGTAAGAGGGGTTGGAGGGGATGTTGATGGGCAGGTAAGTGCGGGCGGCGTTGATGGCGGACTGGACGTCGCGGGCGGCGCCGTCGATGTTGCGGCTGAGGTCGAACTGGAGGGTGACGCTGGTGTTTCCGAGGGAGCTGGAGGAAGTCATCTCGGTCACGCCGGCGATATGGCTGAACTGGCGCTCCAGCGGGGTAGCGACGGAGGCGGCCATAATCTCCGCGCTGGCGCCGGGCAGGCCGGCGTTGACGCTGATGGTGGGGAAATCCACCTGGGGCAGCGGCGAAACCGGCAGCACCGTGAAAGCGACCCCGCCGGCAATGGCAACCGCGGCGGTGAGCAGCGTGGTGGCCACAGGACGGCGGATGAATGGAGACGAGATGTTCATGCGGGCTCGGCTCCGGGGGGCGGGGGCGCGTTGCGCGGCGCGGTGTGGGAGAGCCTGCGGCCGGTGACGCGCATCCCCAGCTTGTCAAAAAAGATGTAAATCACGGGCGTGGTGTAGAGAGTGAGGATCTGCGAGAGCAGCAGGCCGCCGACCATGCAGATGCCGAGGGGGCGGCGCAGTTCGGAGCCAAGGCCGGTGCCGACGGCGAGAGGAATTCCGGCCAGCAGGGCAGCCATGGTGGTCATCATGATGGGGCGGAAGCGCAGCAGGCTGGCTTCGTAGATGGCCTCGGTGGCATCCTTGCCGCGCTCGCGCTCCGCCTCAAGGGCGAAGTCGACGATCAGAATTCCGTTCTTTTTGACGATGCCGATGAGCAGGATGATGCCGATGATGGCGACGACACTGAGGTCCTCGTGAAAGATCATGAGGGCAAGCAGCGCGCCCACGCCGGCCGAGGGCAGCGTGGAAAGAATGGTGATGGGATGAATGAAGCTCTCATACAGGACGCCGAGCACGATGTAGACGGTGACGAGGGCGGCGAGGATGAGCAGGGCCTCGTTGGAGAGCGAGTTGTGGAACGACGCGGCTGTGCCCTGGAAGTCTGCCTGGAGCGAAGCCGGAAAATTCGTCTTCTTCGCCAGATCGTCGATTTTGGTGATGGCGGTGCCGAGCGAAGTATTGGGCGCAAGGTTGAAGGAGACGGTGACGGAGGGGAACTGGCCCTGGTGATTGATGGAGAGCAGCTCCGTGGTGGGCTGCATGTGGGTGAAGGCGCTCAGCGGGATGGCGTTGGCGCCGACGTTTGAGACCGCGGTGTTGGGGGTGGTGCCCGCTATGGTGCCGGCGGCAAGAGAGGAACCGGTGCTCGACACGGTTCCCGCCAGAACAGAACCAGGGTTGGTGAGGACTGCGGAGGACGACGTGTACTTGACCCCGGTCGTGAGGGCGTTGCTGCCCGCCGCGGCCGATGCCGATGCGGCAAACGAGGTGGAGGCGCCGGCGCCGGTGGCCCCCGAGGAGGCGTTGCTCTGAATGTAGAGCGAGCCCAGGCTGGCGGGATTCTGCTGCCACTGGGGCGCGGCTTCGAGCACGACGTGGTACTGGTTGGTCTGGGTATAGAGGGTGTTGATCTCGCGCTGGCCGAAGGCGTCGTAGAGAGTGTTGTCGATGGTGGTGGGAGCAATGCCGAGGCGCGACGCGGTAACGCGGTCAATCACGAGCTGGATGGCGCGGGCGCCGGTCTGCTGGTCGGTGGCGACGTCCTCCAGCTCCGGCATCGTCTTGAGCTGGGCGACGAACTTGTCGCTCCAGGTATTGAGCTCGTCGGAGTCGGGATCCTCGAGGGTGTACTGATACTGGGTGCGGCTGATGCGGTCGTCGACGGTGATGTCCTGCACCGGTTGCATATAAAGATGAATGCCCTGCACCTGCGCCAGATTGCTCTGCAGGCGGCGAATGATGTCGGAGGCGCCGATGCGCTGGCCGATGGGCTTCAGGTTGATGGAGATTCTGCCGCTGTTGAGGGTGGTGTTGATGCCGTCGGCGCCGATGAAGGAGGAGATGCTTTCGACCGCCGGATCCTGGAGGATGATGCGTGCCAGTTCCTGCTGGCGGCGCGACATCTCGTCGAACGAAATGGACTGGTTGGCCTGGCTGATGCCCTGAATGACACCGGTGTCCTGCACCGGGAAAAAGCCCTTGGGGATGACGATATAAAGAACAACCGTCAGAACCAGCGTGGCAAGGGCGACCAGCAGGGTGAGTGTCTGGAAGCGCAGGACGACCTTCAGGGTGCGGCCGTAGAAGGCGATCAGGCGGTTGAATATGTCCTCGGACCAGCGGTAGAAGCGGGTCTGCTGCTGGGCGGGATCGTGGCGGAGGATGCGCGCGCACATCATCGGCGTAAGCGTGAGGGAGACCACCGCGGAGATGACGATGGTGACGGCGAGGGTGACGGCGAACTCGCGGAAGAGGCGGCCGACGACGTCTCCCATGAAAAGCAGTGGAATGAGAACGGCGATGAGGGAGACGGTGAGCGAAACGATGGTGAAGCCGATTTGCCCTGATCCGGTAAGTGCGGCCTGCAACGGCGGCATGCCTTCTTCCAGGTAGCGCGAGATGTTCTCGATCATCACGATGGCGTCGTCCACCACAAAGCCGGTGGAGATGGTGAGCGCCATCAGGGAGAGGTTGTCGAGCGAGAAGCCCAGCAGGAACATGACCGCGAAGGTTCCAATGAGCGAAAGCGGAACGGCGACGCTGGGGATGATGGTGGCCGAGAGATTCCGCAGGAACAGGAAGATGACCATGACCACCAGACCCACGGTCAGCATCAGCTCGAATTCGACGTCGTTGACCGAGGCCTGGATGCTGGTGGTCATGTCGGTCATGGTGGTGACGTGGATGGAAGCGGGCAGGTCGGCCTCGAGCTGGGGCAGGATCTGCTGAATGCGGTGGACGACGGTGATGGTGTTGGCGCCGGGCTGGCGCTGGATGTTGACGATGACCGCGGGCGTCAAGTTCATCCAGGCGGCCTGCTTGGTGTTTTCCACCCCGTTCGCGACGTTGGCAACGTTCTTGAGGAAGACCGGCGCGCCATTGGAGTAGGAGACAACGATGTCGCGGTAGCCCTCGGCGTCGGTGATCTGGTCGTTGGCGTCGATCTGGTAGTCCTGGCGGGGACCGTCGAAGTTGCCCTTGGCGGAGTTGACGCTGGACTGGACGATGGCGGAGCGGACGTCCTCCATGTTGAGGCCATAGGAGGAAAGCTGGACGGGATTGACCTGGATGCGGACGGCCGGCTTCTGGCCGCCGCTGATGGAGACCAGGCCGACGCCGCCGAGCTGGGAGATGCGCGGCGCCAGGCGGGTATCTACCAGGTCCTCAACCTGGGAAAGCGGCATGGAGTCGGAACTGATGGCGAGAGTGAGGACAGGCGCGTCGGCGGGGTTGGTCTTGTTGTAGACGGGCGGAGTGGGCAGATCGGAGGGCAGGAAGGTCTGCGACGCGTTCATCGCCGACTGGACTTCCTCTTCGGCGACATCGAGGCCCAGCTCCAGGTTGAACTGGAGGACGATGACGGAGACACCGCCGGCGCTGGTGGAGGTCATCTGGCTGAGGCCCTGCATTTCGCCGAACTGGCGTTCGAGCGGCGCCGTCACTGTGGTGGCCATGACGTCCGGGCTGGCTCCGGGATAGAAGGTAAGGACCTGGATGGTCGGGTAGTCGACCTCGGGCAGGGCCGAAACCGGCAATTGCACGAAGGCGACCACGCCGACGAGCAGAATGGCGGCCATCAGCAGCGAGGTGGCGACGGGCCGAAGAATGAATGGCCGGGACGGATTCATGGGGCGTTGCTCGCGGAGGACTCGGACGTGCTGGGGAGCTTGATTTTGGAGATGGTGACTTCAGAGCCGTTCTGCAGCTTCTCAAAGCTGGAATCGGCGACGACATTGCCTGCGGCCAGGCCAGTCACCGCGGTTTTTCCGCTGTCGGAGACTCCCGATTTGACGGTGCGCTGGAGGGCCTTGCAGCTTGCACGGGCGGCACATTGTTTATCGGCGTCGGTGACCGGCCGATTGGTTTTGGCATCGGCAAGCAGGTAGACAAAATCCTGCGAGCCGTTGTGCTGGATGGCCGAGGAAGGAACCAGAATCTGGTGTTCGAGATTGCGCACCAGCAGGCGTGTATTGACGAACTGGTTGGGGAAGAGCTCGCCCTCGCGGTTACTGAACTCGGCGCGGAGCTTGATGGTGCCGGTCTGGGTGTCGATCTGGTTATCGATCGACCTGAGCTTTCCCATGGCCAGGTGGTCTGAATTGTTGCGATTATCGACATCCACCGTTAACGTCTTGCCGGCGCGGATCTGCTGCATCACCTCAGGCAGGCTGTCTTCGGCAATGGTGAAGACAACGGTAATGGGCTGAATCTGGGCGACGACGACCAGGGTGGTAGAGGAATTGGCGGTGACCAGGTTGCCCGGATCGACGAGACGGAGGCCGACGCGCCCGTCGATGGGCGAAGTGATGTGGCAGAACCCGACCTGGACCTGGTCGTACTGGACGACCCCCTGATCGTTCTTGACTGTGCCCTGATCCTGAAGGACCAGCTTTTCCTGGTCTTCCAGTTGCTGCCGGGGGATGGCGTTCTTCGACCATGCGACCTGGTAGCGCTTGAGGTCCATCTGGGCCTGGTCGAGGAGGTTCTGGTCCCGTTCAAGGGCTCCCTGCGCCTGCACAAGCTGGGCCTCATAGGGGCGCGGGTCGATGTCGACGAGGGGGTCGCCCTTGCGGACGTTCTGCCCTTCGCGATAATTCACCGCGGTGATGACGCCGGTCACCTGGGAGGTGATGGAGTCGAAATAGACGGGAGTGACGGTGCCGATAGCGGAGAGATAGATGCCGATGCTCCCGGATTGGGCGGTGGCGGTGGTCACCGGGACGGCGCCGACAAAGCGGCCTCGGCCGAAGCCCGCGGTCGCGGCCTGGCTCTTCTGCTGGTGGTGCCACGCCCAGTAAAAAAGAAGCGCAAAAGCCCCCAGCACCACCACCCAGACCCAGCGGTGACGGCGCTTGCGAACAGGGTAAAGCGTGTCTGCGGCAGAGTGGCTCGCCAGACTTTCATGCGGAGCAGGTGTGTTTGGATCCATGGTCTTTTCTAGTCTCGTTGGTTGCAATTGCGGCGCTGGAGCGATCCGGAGCCCGGGGCTGGAGTCAACAGGGAGGGCCGAATCGGACAGTTTATCATCCGCACAAAACCTTCGGCAGGAATGGAATAAAGGCTTCCGGATCCGGCACGAGGCGAAAGCCTGCGCGCGGGATTCCAGTCCCTCAATCCGGGGTCGCTCGATACTTTTTTGTTGACGCGCGAGAGGGGCTGTTAGTTGCAGAATCCGGGCAGGTTGGAGCACGCGCGAAGCAGCTCAGGCGGCAGGAGCCATCGGATACTGAGATGGAGGTTCGGACGCTTTAGAAATGGGCACGGTGGTGATGCGCGCGTCCACCGCGGCGGCCTCGATTTCGCTGTTGATCTCGGCGCCCACAAGGACCATGAGCCCGGTGATGTAAAACCACATGAGCAGAATCATGACCGCGCCCAGCGAACCGTAGGTTACGGCGTAGGTGTCGAAGAAGTGAAGGTAGAGACGGAAGGCGAGCGAGGCCAGCAGCCATCCCAACATGGCGATGGCCCCACCGGGGGTGAGCCAGTGCCAGCGGCGGGCACGCATATCCGGCGCCCAGTAGTAGGTAACGGCGAAGGAAAGGGCGACGAACTCGGCCGCCAGGGTCCAGCCGACGATGCGGACCACGACCGCTACGGTGTCGGCGAAGCCCGCGCCGAAAAGGCCGTGCGCCCAGTGAGCGACGAAATCGCACCCGAACATGCAGGTGAGGCTCAGGGAAAGAGTAAAGGACACGACAATGGTCAACCCGATCGCTTCCATCTTTGCCCGCAGGTAGGAACGGCGGTCAAAGAGCTTGTAGACCACGTTCAGCGTTTCCTGGGTGGCGGAGATAGCCGAGGAGGCGGACCAGAGGGCGGCAAGCAGGCCGAAGGTGATTTTCCCGGAGGTGGCGTGGGCGGTGGTTTGATCGAAGGTCTTGAGCACCATGTGGAAAGCCGAGGCTGGAACTACAAGAGAAATATAGGAAAGAAGGTGGTTGTAGACCTCGGGGGCGGACCGCAGAACCAGTCCGAGGATGGCGGTGGCGCAGAGGAGTATGGGAAAGAGAGAGAAGAAGAAATAAAAGCCCAGCTCGGAGGCGTACCCGAAGATGTGATCCTCCGTCAAGGATTGCCAGGTGCAAGCGGCGATTTTCCCGATGGTGAGGCCTTCGCGGGTCCAGAGGTTCTCGATAGGACTGCGCGCCACCGTCTCCCAGATGCGCCTTTCGTGGTCATTGAGGCGCCGGTCGACGGTGGGTGTGGGAGTATGGGAAGGCATGGGATCACCTCGGGAGCGGCCTGGCTAGATGGATGCTGAGTGAGGCCCGCGTGGTGGTTTGAGTGTCGGCACTGGATCGGAGGAAGCCGGGGACGGGCTGGGCGGGCGCCGGCGTGTCAAACCAACCAATTCCCGAGCGCATCTGACGGGAAGTGGGAATACGGGGGGGCGTGCATTCGCTTGATGACGTGGTTGGAAGGATGGCCTCGCGACAGGCGAGGCGCGGCGCTGAGCCTGATGGCGGTTTGCCTGGCTATGGGGGCCGGTGTGAACGCACAGCAGTTGCCGACGCTGCAAACAGCACCAATCCCGCCGGCCGAAAGGGAGCCCTCGACGCATCCTGTTCCGGGCACGCCGGCTGCCGCCGAGGATATGTTTTCGTCCTACGAAGGACAGAAGGTCGCCTCCATTGAGGTTGCGGGACAGCCGGCGTTGCGAACATCACAGTTTGCGGCGGATTTCAAGCAGAAGGCCGGCGAGCCGTTTTCAAAAGACAACGTGAACCAGACGGCGGCGGCCCTGAAAGCTGGCGGGAAGGGAGTGTTCACTGACGTGCGCATCCACGTGGCCGCCGAGGCCGACGGCGTCCATGTCCAGTTCATCCTGGAGCCGGCTTACTACTACGGGATTTTCGCCTTTCCCGGGGCGACGCTTTTCCCCTATTCGCGACTGATCCAGGTTTCGAATTACCCGGTGCAGACGCCCTACGATGAGGTGGAGGTGGAGCGCGACCGCCAGGCGCTCGTAGAGTTCTTTCATGAAGAAGGCTATTTTGAGGCCAAGGTGCGCTCGGAGGTCGTCCCCGACCCGCCCCATGCAATTGCAGGCATTTCGTTTGTGACCGAACTGGGACGCAAGGCCAGGTTCGGCCAGGTAAGCATCTCGGGAATCCCGCCGAATCAACAGCAAGACCTGGACAACAGCCTGCAATCGTTGTGGGCGCGGTTCCGGGAGTCGGCAATCCGTCCGGGCAAAGCCTATCACCACTCCACCCTGACGCATGCCAACAATTATCTGCAGAAGCAGCTCGGAGATTGGGGATACCTGGGCGCCAAGGTCACGCTTTCCGGCGCCGAATACCACGCTGAAACCAATCGCGCCGACATTCATTTCGCCATCGACGAGGGACCAAAGATCCACGTGAACATTACCGGCGCCCACGTGTGGAGCTGGGACAGGAAATCGCTGCTGCCGATGTACCAGGGCGTGGGGGCGGATGAGGAGACGGTGCAGGAGGGCGCGGACGCGCTGAAATCGTATTTCCAGGGCAAGGGCTACTTTGACGTAAAGGTGGACGCGAAGATGTCCAAGGGCCCGAACGGCGACACCGTGCTCTACCAGATCTCGCGCGACAGCAAGGAGAAGGTTGCCAGCGTGAGCGTGACAGGAAACGAAAAGCTGAAATCCTCGGAACTGACGCCGCACATCGCGGTCGTGAAAAAGCATTTCCTCTCCGCAGGGAAGTTCAGCAACAAGCTGGTGGATGACAGCGAGGATAACCTCACGGCGGTGTACAAATCCGAGGGATTCTCCAGCGTGAAGGTGTCGTCGAAGGTGGTGCGGCACGGCAAGCTGATCGATGTTTCCTTTGCCGTGACCGAGGGCCCGCAGGACATTGTGGCGTCACTGAAAGTAGAGGGCGCAGCCAAATTTCCGGCGTGGAAGTACGCGCCGCACGGGTTGAAGGTCCGGGCAGGCGAGCCGTACTCGGCCGCCAACGTGTCCGCGGATCGCACCATGATCGTTGCCAATTACTTGAATGCGGGCTTCCTGAAGGCGAGCTTTCGCGAGACGGCGAGCCAGGTTTCCAAGAACGAACCGCACCACATCATCGTGGTGTACCACATCTACGAAGGGCCGCAGTTGCGCACCGGGGATGTGCTGACGGAGGGGCGTCACCACACGCGACAGCGGCTCATTAACAACGATATTGCGGCGATCAAGCCCAAGCAGCCGCTCCGGGAAACGGATCTGCTGGAAGCGGGAACGAAGCTTTACGACCACGCCGGCGTCTTCGACTGGGCCGAGCTCGACCCCAAGCGGCAGATTACGACCCAAACCATGGAAGACGTGCTGGTGAAGGTGCACGAGGCGCCGCGGAATAGCGTCACCTACGGCATCGGGTTTGAGGTCATCAATCGTGGCGGCAGCATTCCCAGCGGCACGGTGGCGCTGCCTAACCTGCCGCCGGTAGGCTTGCCCTCAAACTTCACCACCAGCCAGAAGACGTTCTGGGGACCGCGGGGCACGTTCGAATACACGCGCAACAATGTGCGTGGAAAGGGCGAATCGCTCTCGTTCACGGCGTTCGCCGGGCGGCTGGACCAGCGCGCCGCCGCCTACTACATCGACCCCACATGGCGATGGTCGCCATGGAAGGCGACGTCGTCGGTCTCCTACGAAAGGGACGAAGAAAACCCGATCTTCAGCTTTCAGCAGGAACAGGCGTCCGAACAGATCCAGCGCGCAGTGCTGGGGGACAAAAAGAACATCCTGTTTTTGCGCTACGGGTTCTCGAAAACAGATATGACCCACGTACTGATCCCGGCATTGGTGCCCAACCAAGACCTGCACGTACGGCTTTCTACAGAAACCGTGAACCTGACGCGCGACACCCGAGACGACCCGCTGAATGAGCATCGCGGGGTGCTGGATTCGGTAAATATCGACTTCAACACCACCAAACTCGGAT
>Ga0307374_10012586_pt1 | contig 11837 bp, 12 predicted proteins | sample OX3MG_FD_202532 | JGI IMG/M metagenome (GOLD analysis project Ga0307374, IMG submission 202532) | Soil microbial communities from Risofladan, Vaasa, Finland - OX-3 | ecosystem: Environmental > Terrestrial > Soil > Coastal area > Acid sulfate soil | place: Finland: Risofladan, Vaasa | collected...
GATCCTCAGGAGTCGGTGAGGGTGGAGACTCCGCCTGGCTGTCCGTGGTCGGGGCAGCCGGGCGGAGCTCCTCGCCCGAGGCTGTCGGATGGCCCGGGCCGCCGTCCTTCGGCGAAGGACAGTGATCCTCGCCGCCGGAGCGCCGCGCTCGTCGGCGGCGCGCGTGCTCCCGCCGGGCGAAGCCGATTCGCGTGCTCCCGCCGGGCGAAGCCGATTCGCGTGGTCGGACGGAAAGGAGGGTCGGTGGGCGATCGACTGGATGCAGTGGCCCGCGAGCGGGAGGTCGGTCCGCTCCGCGTCCGGATCTACCGGACGCGTGGCGCCGCCGGCTCGGCCGCCGGAGCCGACGTCGCCGACACCATACGTGCCGCCGTGCGCGACAAGGGGAGCGCGCGGGTCGTCTTCGCCGCCGCGCAGTCGCAGCGGGAGATGCTCGCGGCGCTTCGCGCGGCGACCGATCTCGAGTGGGGCCGGGTGACCACGTTCCAGATGGACGAGTACACAGCGGTGCCTCCGGGCGTGGCGAGCCTCGCCGAGTTCCTCGAACGCGCGCTGTTCGAGGCGGTCCGTCCGGGAACGGTGAACCGGATCCGCACCGGCGACGACCCGAGCGTCGAGTGCGACCGCTACGAGGAGCTGCTCAGAGCTGAGCCGCTCGACCTCGTGTGCCTCGGGATCGGCGAGAGCGGGCACCTCGCGTACAACGACCCCCCGGGGGCCCGGTTCGCCGACCGCCAGTTCGTCCGTCTCGTGACCATCGGCGAGCGGTCGCGGCACCAGGCCGTGAACGACGGTCACTTCCCTTCGCTCGAGTCCGTGCCGAACACGGCCTACACCATGACCGTCCCGGCGCTGCTTTCCGCGCAGAAGGTCGTCGGGGTGGTCCCCGGCGCGCTGCGGCACGAGGCGCTGACACGGGCGCTCGAAGGGTCGATCGACGAGGCGTGTCCGGCCTCGGCGCTGCGCACTCATCCCGACTGCACGCTGTACGTGGATGAAGCGGCCTACGAGGGTCGGACGGAGGAAGCGGTGTGAGCGACGGCCGCCTGAACGGAGCTGTCGAGCCGTCGGCGTGCCGAGGTCGCAGGTGCACAGTCGCGGACCGGGTCGAGGTCGGTTTCGGCCGAGGTCTGGAAAGCCGCCCGGATCGCCCCGAGATTCGCGGCGAGCCCGGAAACTCGAAGCGTTGAGCAACGATGGAGGAGAGATCGGTGGAATACCGTCAGCTGGGAGATAGCGGGCTTCGCGTTTCGGCGCTCGCGCTCGGAACGATGACCTTCGGCGGGAGCGGCGATTTCGCCGTTGTCGGCAACACCGACGTCGACGAGGCCCGTCGCATCGTCGACCGGGCCCTCGACGCCGGGGTGAACCTGATCGACACCGCGGACATCTACTCGAACGGACGCTCGGAGGAGATGGTCGGCGAGGTGCTCCGGGGCCGGCGGGACCGCGTCGTGCTTGCGACGAAGGCCCGTTTCGCCATGGGTGACGGGCCGAACGACGCCGGGCTCTCGCGGCGCTACCTCATCCAGGCGTGCGAGGCGAGCCTGCGCCGCCTCGGCACTGACTACATCGACCTCTACCAGGTGCACCAGCGCGACGGCCTCACGCCGATGGAGGAGACGCTCGACACGCTCGACACGCTCGTCCATCAGGGCAAGGTCCGCTACATCGGCTGCTCGAACCACTCCGCCTGGCACGTGATGAAAGCGCTCGGCGTCTCCGAGCGCCGGGGCTTCACCCGCTACGTCAGCCAGCAGGTGTACTACTCCCTGCTCGACCGGGACGTGGAGTACGAGCTCGTCCCTCTTTCGATCGACGAGGGGCTCGGCATCCTCGTGTGGAGCCCGCTCGCGGGCGGCCTGCTCTCGGGCAAGTTCCGTCGGAACGCGACCCCGCCGGAAGGGGCGCGCCAGACCCGCTACGACGAGTGGCGCGAGCCGCCGATCCACGATGAGGAGCGGATGTACGACATCGTCGAGGCGCTCGTCGAGGTGGCGACGGCGCACGGTCGCTCGCCGGCCCAGGCCGCGCTCGTCTACCTCCTCGGCAAGCCAGCGGTGACCTCGGTCATCTTCGGCGCTCGCACGCAGGACCAGCTCGCCGACAATGTCGGCGCTGCGGAGTGGGAGCTCACCGCCGAGGAGCGTGGGCGCCTTGACGAGCTGAGCAGGCCACGACTCCTCTACCCCTACTGGCACCAGGCGGACAGCGCCGCGGACCGGCTCAGTCCCGGCGACCTGAGCCTGATCGACAACTACCGCTAGCGACTGCACCTCGACGCCGAACGCGCTCGGGCGGTGCCGCGCTCGGCGCACTTTCCGGCAGGTGGATCGGGAGCGTGCGCGCATCGAAGACGAAGGAGGTCGTCATGACGAGGATCGAGGGACGCACGACGGGCGCGCCGCCGCCGGCGGCGGCGTACTCGCAGTCGGTGCGGATCGGATCGGTCGTGTCGGTGGCCGGACAGATCGGCTCCGTGCCCGAGACCGGTCGCCTCGTCTCCGACGACGTCGGAGAACAGCTCGTGCAGGCGTTCCGGAACGTCGGCGCCGCGCTCGCGGCGTCGCGTGCGACGCTCGACGACGTCGTCCGAGTCGAGGTCTATCTCACCGATCTCGCGGACTTCGCGGCGATGAACGCGCGCTACGCGGAGATCTTCGCGCCCCCGTACCCGACGCGGACGACGGTCGGCGTGGCCCTCGGGGCGGGAGCGAAGGTCGAGGTCACGGTCCTCGCCGTGTGCGACGCGACCTGAATGCCGTTCGGAGCGGGCCGTTGACGAGCGGTCGGCGACCCAATGGAGGAACGAGAGCGTGACGGCACCGGACGGTTTCTGGCGGCCCCTGTTCGAGGGTCAGGTCGTGTGCGTGAGCGGCGGCGCGGCCGGTATCGGCGCTGCGGTGAGCCGGCTGTTCGCGGCCGCGGGCGCGACCGTGGTGATCGCGGACATTGACGCAGCTGCCGCTGCGGCGCTCGCGCTGGCGCTGCGCGACGAGGGCGCGAGCGCTGAGCACGTGGAGTGCGACGTCGCCGTCGAATCGGACGTGGTCGAGATGGTCGACGCGCTCGTGCGCCGGCACGGTCGGCTCGACGTCGTGCACCTGAACGCGGCGGTCGAGTGGATGAAGGACCTGAGGAGCACCTCGCTCGCGGAGTGGGAGCGCGTGCTCGCGGTGAACCTCACCGGGGTCTTCCTCCTCGGACGAGCCGCGCTCGCGGTCATGTGCGAGCAGCGGCGGGGCTCGATGGTGGTGATGTCCTCCCCTCTTGCGCTCGCGACGGTCCCCGACGCCTGCGCGTACTCTGCCTCGAAGGCGGGCGACCTCGGCTTGATGCGCGCCCTCGCGCTCGAGGGTGCGCCCTACGGGGTGCGGGCGAACGCAGTGATGCCGGGGACGATCGACACCCCGATGGTCCGGCGCGAGGTGCAGGTCGCGCGCTCGCCCGCTCAGCAGCTCGAGCGCATGGCGGCGTGCCACCCGCTTGGACGGATGGGGCAGCCCGAGGAGGTGGCGCATGCGGTGGCGTTCCTCGCGTCGTCGCTCGCCTCGTTCGTCACCGGCTCCACGCTCTCGGTCGACGGCGGTCTCATGTCCGTGCTCCCATCGGGGCCGGCGTTGCCTTACAACGCGTGATCCCGACGCGACGTCGCGGGTGCCAGCACCCATCGCGTCGTGGGGCGACGGCCCGATGACGGGCGGGAGCGACCGCGCCGCCGCTCGGTCAGTCCCGGGAGGCGACGTCGCGCTTCCCGTCCTCGTTCTCGACGAGCGGGCGCTCGAGAACAACATCGCCGTGATGGCCGCGTACGCGCGCGCACACGGGGTCGCGCTCGCGCCGCACGGGAAGACGACCCTCGCGCCCGAGGTGTTCCGTCGCCAGCTCGCGCACGGGGCCTGGGGGATGACGACGGCGAGCATCACCCAGGCGGCGGTGGCGTTCGGCGCCGGCGCCCGGCGGGTGCTCGTCGCGAACGAGGTCGCGACCGCGCTCGAGATCCGCGATGCGATCCGTCTCCTCGAGGTCGAGGGGCGCGAGCTCTACGTCCTCGTGGACTCCGTGGCAGGCGTCGAGCTCCTGCAGGAGACGCTCGACGCGTTCGGGGGTGACGCGGAGATCGGAGTCCTAGTGGAGCTCGGTGTTCCTGCCGCCCGGAGCGGGGCACGCGACGTCGCGGCGGGCGTCGAGGTCGCCCGTGCGGTCGCGACGGCGCGCGGCCTTCGACTCGCTGGAGTCGAGGGATATGAGGGGGTCATCTCCTCGAAGCGCACGCCCGACGCGCTCGCCGCGGTCGATGCGTACCTCGCCGACCTCGGGCGGCTCGCCGAGGTCGTCATTCGCGAGGAGCTGGTCCGTCCCGATCGAGCCATCGTGTCGGCCGGCGGCGGGAAGTACTTCGACCGCGCCGTCGCGGTCCTCGGCCCGTCCGTCGCCAGGATCGGCACCGGGGCGATCCTCGTCTTGCGCCCGGGCAGCTACGTCACCCACGATCACGGGTTCTACGAGGCTGTCTCACCGCTCTCCGGGCCGCCGGACGGCCGGCACCTCAGAGCTGCGCTCGAGCTGTGGGCGGTCGTGCTCTCGGTCCCGGAACCGGGGCTCGCGATCGTCGGGTTCGGAAAGCGCGACAGCTCCTACGACATCGACCTGCCCGTCCCGTTGCGGTGGGTCGCACGGGCGTCGGGCGCTTCGGCGCCGATCGCCGCAGAGGTAACCGGGCTCGACGACCAGCACTGCTACCTCCGATTCGACCCGGACCATCCCCTCGCCGTCGGGGACCGGATGAGCTTTGGTCTCTCGCACCCGTGCACGGCGCTCGACAAGTGGCGGACGGTGCTCCTCGTCGACGACGCAGGAGTCGTGACCGGGGAGATCGAGACCGCGTTCCACTGATCGCGGGAGCCAGTCATGACGCGCCCCCCGTCGTTGCGAGGAAGCGTCGGATCTGCTCGAACGCAGCGTCCTGCATCGCTTGGTCGAAGCGGTGCCCGCCACCGTAGAACTGGCCGACGTAGGAGTCGGGTCGGCCCGCCGCCCGATAGCGGTCGGCCAGTATCTCGTGGGCGGCCAGCATCCCCTCTCTCGGGAACAGCGCGTCGTCGAGCGCGTACTGCACGAGAAGCGGAGCGGGCGCCCGCGACGCGGCGACGTCGGGCCAGTCGAGCTCCGGTACGAGGTTCGGCGGGAACAACAGCCAGGTGTGGGTCGCGACGTGCCGGTCGACCATCGGTCGGTAGGTGGACATCATGCCGACGATCGCGACGACGTCGACGCCCGGGGACGTCGCCCCGACGAGCGCAGCGCGGGCGCCGCCTCCCGAGCAGCCGATCGCGACGACCGGACCTCGGCACCGGTCCGACCGGGAACGGAGATAGTCGAGGGCAACCCCGTCTTCGTAGGCCACCACGCCCGCGAGGCTCGTCCCGAGGACCCTGCACCAGCGCTCCACAACGTCCTCGTGGAGCGCGGCGACGCGGTTGTACGAGGTCGCCTCGGTGAAAGGGTCCGCGCCCTGCGGAGAGGTCGTCGGCTCCACGCACGGGCGGACCCACGAAAGGTGGGAGGCCGAGGCGAGCGCCTCGTCGATGGCAGCTCGGTCGAATCGGCGACTGCCCCACAAAAAGACGTCGGGGACGAGCACCGCGAAGCCTTCGGCGGCAAGCGCGTTCGCGAACGCCCGGCCGCCGTAGTCGGCGCGGACCGTCCGCAGGCCCGGAGCGGTGCCGTCCGGCCCGTCGGCGATCTTCTCCTTCCCGAGGAGCTTGTAGTCGTCGTGCCCGTGGAGCGCGAGCACCCCGGGGAGGGGTCCGGTCGCGGCGGCCGGGCGGAGCAGCCACGCGTGGGTCCGGGGACCGAACCCGACCGACCAGGAGACCTCCTCGCCCGCGATGCCGTCGCGATCCCACGTCCGCTCGATTCGCACGTCCAGCGGCCGCCGCTCGGGCGCCATGCGCACGAGGTCGCGAAGCGGCTGAGGCTGCGCCGCACCCCGCTCCGCGGCCCCGGGGCGGCCGCGTCCGAGCGCGAAGGCCGGCCAGTCTGCATAGCTCCCGAGCTGGTCAGCCAACGCGAGCGAGTGTCCTTTCCGCCGCACGACACGGACCGGTGGTGACAGGTGGATACCCCGGACACCCCGGATGCCTTCGACGATGGCGCGCCGACAACTCCCCGAGACTACCGAAACGGATCGACGGCCTGCGGGCGCGTGTGGCGGTCGATCCGGGGCGCCGCAGCGCGGAACTGGGGATCGGGCACGGTGCGCGACGCGCGGCTGCGAGCCGGCGAATTTGCGCGCGCGGGCGCGCGCTTGCGAGGGTTGCCGCGTGGACCGCTGCGACGGACGCAGAGCGATCGACGCGATCGTCTTCGACTTCGACGGCGTCATCCTCGACACCGAGAGTGCGATCCGCGACACGTGGCGCGACATCTACGACGACTTCGGCGCCTCGTTCAGCCGCGAGGAGTGGCTGACCTCAGTCGGGACGCACGGCGGGTTCGAGCCCTACGGCTCGCTTCGCGAGCGAGCCCGGGCCACGCTCCCGCCGGAGCCCGAGGTCAGGCGCCGTGTCGAGGAAATGCTGATACCCCGGCTCGACGGCCTCGAGCCGATGCAGGGCATCCGTGCGTGGCTGGAGGCCGCCCGCCGGCTCGATCTCATAGTCGCGATCGCCTCGAGCTCCCCGGTGGAGTGGATCGCGGCACTCCTCGCCCCCGTCGGGCTGAGTGAGGAGTTCTCGTGGATGTCCTGTCGAAGCGAGCGACTCGCGGCAAAGCCGGCTCCCGATGTCTATCTCGACGCGTGCCGGGCGCTCGGCGTCGAGCCGCGACGCGCGCTCGCCGTCGAGGACTCCGTGAACGGCCTCGCCGCCGCGCGGGCTGCTGGCCTCCGCTGCGTCGTCGTGCCGAGCCCGGTGACGACGGGCTGTGACTTCGGTGGCGCGGATCTCGTGCTCGACTCGCTCGGCGACATGGAGCTGGAGGCCGTGGTCGACCGCCTGCGCGCACGTTAGGAGGCGCGGCAAGACGGCGACGCGCGAGATTCCGCCGACGCGGCGGCCGGTGTCGAAGGTGCCGGCGAGCTCCTCGACGAGCGCCTCCACGGCGTCGCGCGCCCTGTTGGAGACCGCGCCCATGGTCACGAACGCGTGGATCATTCCAGCGAAGCGAACGAGTTGGGCAGCCGCTCCGGCTTCGGCGAGGCGGTCGGCGTGCTCGACGACACCGTCCGCGATCGGGTCGAGGTCAGCGACGATCAGCGCGGCCCTTGGCGCGTCGGCCGGCGCCCTCCCGCGGTAGGGCGCCGGCCGAACCGCGCTCAGGTCGCCGTACGCCCCCCGTCCACGGCGAGCACGGCGCCGTGGACGAAGCTCGCCTCGTCGCCGGCCAGAAAGACGATGGTGGCCGCGATCTCCTCCGGGCTCGCCGGGCGGCCCGCCGGAGCGAGCGAGGCCAGCGCTTCGAGCGCCTCGCCCATGCTCGCGGTTCCCTCGGTCCGGGTGGGCCCGGGACTGATCACCCGCACGCCTCTCGGCCCGAACTCGGCTGCCCACGCCTTCGTGAGCAGCTCCAGCGCGGCCTTGGTCGAGCCGTAGAGGGCCATGCCGTCGACGCCGAACTGGGCGACCATGGTCGAGACGTTGACGACGGCGCCTTCGCCCCGATCGGCCATCGCCGGGACGAGCGCGCCGACGAGGAACCACGGGGCCTTGACGTTGAGCGCGTAGGCGGCGTCGAAGCTGGCCTCGTCGAGCGACGCCGTGGGGCCGAACGGGAACATCCCGGCGCTGTTCACGAGGATGTCGACCCTGCCGCCGAGGGCTTCGGTGGCGCGGGCGGCGAGGCCGAGGGCGGCGTCCGCGTCGACGAGGTCGGCGAGGAGGAGGACCGCGGATCCACCGGTCGAGCGGATCGCGTCGACCACGGCCTGGCCCTTCTCGTCGTCTCGACCGCTGACGGCCACCGTGGCCCCGGACGCGGCGAGGGCGAGAGCGGTCGCCTTTCCGATCCCGCTCGTGGCTCCGGTGACGAGCGCGCTCTTGCCGTTGAGGTCAGTCATGTCGGGTCCTCTCGGCGTGGGTCCGATTGCGAGACTCATGGTCTCGATATCGACTAACAGAGACTGGCGGTCTCGTATTCCGACGTGTCCGGTACACTGCGGGCGTGGCTCGCACGAGGGACGCCGACGCTCGACGCCGCGTGCTCGACAGCGCTCGCGACCTCGTGTGCGAGATGGGTCCGCACGCCGTCACGGTCGACGGGATCGCCGCCGCTGCAGGCGTCGGCAAGCAGACCATCTACCGGTGGTGGCCCTCGAAGTCCGCCGTGATCATGGACGCGCTCGTCGAGCTGACCGACCCCGTGCCGGCCGATCTCCCCGACTCCGCCTACGAGGCGATCCGCCTCCAGATGCGCAGGGTCGCCCGCATGCTGAGCTCGAGGAACGGCGAGCTCATCCGTGAGGTCGTCGCCGACGCCCAAGGCGACCCGGCGCTCGCCGACACCTTCCGCGAGCGGTTCTTCGCCTACCGCCGGGCGCGGGGCGCGGCGAGCCTCACGAGGGGGGTCGCCACGGGTGAGCTGCGACCGGACCTCGACGTCGACGACGCGCTCGACCTGCTCTACGCGCCGCTGTGGCTGCGGCTGCTGATCGGCCATCGCCCGGTCAGCCCGGCTGCCGCGGACCGGCTGCTCGCTCTCGCGTGGCCGGGACTCGCGGGCGGGCACCCGAGCCCGCCGCAAGGCGAGGGTTCCTGACGCACATTCGGATCGTCGGTCCGGCGCGCGCGTGGGACGCGGCCTCGTGAGCGGTCGGCCGGACCTCGCCGTCAGCCGGCCCTCGGCGGAAGTGACTCGGCCAACTGCTTCACGGCCGCCAGCACCGGGCTCTCCTCGTCCTCGTGGTGATCCCCCTCGCCCGCGCCCGGTCGGGGGTCCTCCTGGGTGATCGTCAGCGTCGTTCCACCGTCCACCACCTCGAGGCGGTAGGTCATCGTGAAGTAGTTCTCGGGCCGGTCCTCGAGGTCCGGTCGGGGAGCGAACAACGAGTACCGCACCTCGCGCGGAGCGTCCACGGCGAGCACCGTGCCCCACTGCTCGACGGTCCGGCCCTCCCACTCGCTCGTGAACCGGATCGGGGACCCCACGGACCAACTCGTCTCGACGACGCTTCCGTACTGCCATTGCGCGACGTACGCCGGGTCGGTGAGGACGGACCAGACCGCCTCACGGGGCGCGTCGACGTGCACTCTCGACCTCGTCACGCGCACGCGCCGAAGCTAGCGCGCAAGGCACCCGGTTGCGGGACGCCACCGCGGCGCGAGCGCCAGGCGCCTACGTCTGCGGGCGGCCGACCCGCCCCCGCTGCTGTGCGAGGCGCATCCACGTGGTCTTGGCGTCGAGGAACCTGTCGAGCGCCCGCAGGCTCCTGTCGCTCCCGTGACCCGACTCGTTCACGCCGCCGAACGGCACCGACAGGTCGCCTTCCTCGTAGCAGTTCACCCAGACGACGCCCGCCCGCATCGCCCGGGATACGCGGTGCGCCTTGCCGAGGTCGTTGGTCCATGCTCCCGCGGCGAGGCCGTAGCGGGTGCCGCTCGCGAGGCGCACGGCCTCCTCTTCGTCTCGGAACGTGGTCACTGCGAGGACCGGGCCGAAGACCTTCTCTCGCGCGATCGCCTGGTCGGGCTCGACGCGGTCGAACACCGTCGCCAGGAGGTAGCTCCCACCGGGAACCGTCGCCGCGGCCGTCGCGAGCACCGCCCGCACGGCGTCGTCGTGGACCGACTCGTGCACGAGCAGGCGACTCCCCGCGCTGCACATCTCGCCCTGGATGTAGGAGGCGGACCATGCGGCCGTCCCACCGGCACGCTCGACGTCAGTGTCCGGGACGACGACGTTCGCGGACTTCCCGCCGAGCTCGAGCCAGGTGCGTTCGAGGTTCGAGGCCGCCGCGTAGGAGATCGCGCGCCGGCCGACGGCGGTCGAGCCGGCGAACGTCACGACATCGGCGCGCGGAGCGGTGGCGAGCGCGCGACCCGCGATCGCGCCGGCCCGTTGAGGACGTTCAGAACGCCATCGGGGATCCCGGCCTCCGCGCCGAGCTCCGCGACGCGGAGCATCGAAAAGGGAGCTTCCTCGGCGAGCTCGGGCTCGCGATGGAGCAGATCGATGATCTGGACGGAGCGATCAGGCGCCACGGAGGCGGGGTGGCCGAGCTGGTCAGGGCGAGCCGGCCCGAACCGTGACTCTCTGGGTCCTCGACGCGAGCGTCCTGCTCGCGAGCGAGGATGCGGACGACGAGAACCACCGAGATGCTCGCCGGGTGCTCGGAGGTCGCGATCCGCTCGCGACCCTGGATCTCGCGTTGCACGAGGTGACCCACGTGGCGGTGCGTGCCTGGCGCGACCTGCAGAGCGCGCACCGTCTACGCGAGCGAGTGGCGGCGGTGGCCGCCGACGGGGGGCTCGTGCGGGCCGACCCCGTCCTCGCCGCCGGAGCCGCGGCTCTCGCCGACGGGCAAGGAATCTCCGTGCACGACGCTGCCTACGTCGCGGCTGCTCGACTCTCGGGTGGCGATCTCGTGAGCTGCGACCCGCGGGATCTCGTCTCGCGAGGGCTCGCCCGGCTCCCCCGCGACGTACCTGTCGCGCGGCGAGGAGCCTGACCGAGTTCCAGCCCGCATCGCCGATCCACCCGGTCAGCCGTGCTGCCACCTCGGTCCCGTCGCCCTCGCCGGGAGGCGCGGGGTGACGGAGGTGGCGAGGTCCGGGCTCGAGATGTCCCGTCGGCAGCGCCCTGCCCGCCGCCCGTCGCGTCCCGGCCACGGCTCCTACCCGCCGGACGGCCGCCCGTCGCGTTGCGGCGCGCCGGCGCGCCGCCCGATCGCGCTCGAGAGCCATCGGAGCGGCGCGGTGGCGCGCCAGCTCGTGGAGGTGCGCAGCGCGGCGAGCTCGCGCCGCGCGGCTGCGAGCTCGGCCTCCGCCGCGCCGAGCGCGCCGCCGCCGAGCGCCCGCCCGCCGCCCGCGCTCGCGTCCGGCCCGTCCCCGCCTCCGCCTCCGCCCGCCGCGACCGGCCGCGCCGAGGGCAACCCGGCGAGCGACCCCGCCGGGAGCAGCACCGGACCCTCGTCGATCCGCTCGCGAAGCCTCGCCCGTCCCTCGAGCGCGGCACGGCTCTCGGCGGCGGCGCGCTTCTGCCGGCGGATCAGCACGACGACCTCGCCGGTGGACTCGGCGACGCCGCAGTACGTGGCCGCGCGGGCGAGCACCTCGTCGTGCTCGAGGCCGTCGAGCGCGTCCTCGTAGGCCAGGCCGAGGACGGTGAAGCACGTGCGAGGGAGCGCGTAGCTCCCGGGCGGCGAGCTCGGGACCGCGAGGTGGTCGAGCAGCGAGTAGCGGGGGAGCGAGGCGCGCGCGGCTCCGGCCGTCGGCTCGGGGCCCGTGCGCCCGCCGGGCCAGGCGACCTCGTGCACGGGCTGGAGGAGCGCCTGCGCGCGGAGCACGGCTCCGGGGTGCTGCTCGGCGAGCCGGGCGAAGGTCTCGACGAAGTTCGCGAGCACGACGCTCCGGCCGTCGAGCGTCGCGACGTACCGGCCGGTCGCCGCGCGCACGCCCGCGCCGAGCGCGCCCGGGGCGGCGCGCGGATCTCCCGGCGCGGGCCCCGGCACGACGCGCGACCGCGCGGCGAGCCCGCCGGCGAACGGGGCGAGCGCGTCCGCGAGCCGCCGCCGGTCCGCCGGAGCCGGGCCGGGCGCGACGGCGACGAGCTCGAAGCCGGTGACGCTCTGGGCGTCGAGCGCGACGAGCACGTCCGCGAGCTCGGCCTCGGACGCGTCG
>Ga0307374_10012590_pt1 | contig 11834 bp, 7 predicted proteins | sample OX3MG_FD_202532 | JGI IMG/M metagenome (GOLD analysis project Ga0307374, IMG submission 202532) | Soil microbial communities from Risofladan, Vaasa, Finland - OX-3 | ecosystem: Environmental > Terrestrial > Soil > Coastal area > Acid sulfate soil | place: Finland: Risofladan, Vaasa | collected...
CCATCCAGCAGCTGAGGCGGGGTGAGGTGTCCAAGGCCGTCGGTCGGGCCCTCGAGCACACCGGAATCGGAAGCGATCAGTTGACCGTCGAGGTCAGCGAGGAGGCCACCGTCGACTCGACGGCCGCAGCCGACATGAAGACGCTGTCCAACATGGGTGTGCAGCTGTCGGTGGACGATGCCGGCACCAATTGGTCGTCGTTCGAACCGTTCAGGCGGCACGCGATCAGCACGGTGAAGATCGACGGCCCGTACATCGCCGGCCTCGAGTCGTCACAGGGGATCAACCGCCTGGTGGTCGAGACGGTCATCCAGATGGCCCACTCGCTGGGCATGTCCGCCATCGTGGAGTGGGTCGAGACGGCAGCCCAGGTCGAGATCGTGCGCTCATTCAACGCTGACGCCGCACAAGGGTTCTTCTTCGCCCGACCCATGTCGAGGGACGCCGCCGCGGCGCTGGCCAGTGCCGCCGAGATACCGGTCTTCTCTCGCACGCAGATGCGGACGTTGGTACGGCCCGATGGCAGCACGTGCGGGAGCGAGGGCCCAGCCGCCGGGGACGTCGGCACCGATGAGGAGTCGGAGCCGGTCGGTCGACCCGATGCCGTCACGGCGTCGCTGGAGGACGATTCCCGGCCGACCGACGCGGACGTCGGCTCCCGACCCGAATCCGACTGAGGGAAAATCTTCGTCGATATCGGGAACGACGGATCGCCGACCGACGGTGCAGTCGGTGAGCCGAATGGCGGTGCAACTAGTCGCCACACTCGATTTGATGTAAACCTCTGGCCGTGAAACTTGCGGTCATCAAAGAGTCTCGGCCGGGTGAGGATCGAGTGGCGATCGTTCCCGACGTCGCCTCGAGGTTGCTCAAGCTGGGGGTTGACGTGGTCGTGGCGTCTGGCGCCGGAGTGGCCGCCCGCTTTCCTGACGACGCCTACGTGCAGGCCGGAGCGACCGTGGTCGCCGACAGCGCCGCCGCCCTCACCGGTGCCGGAATCGTCGCCCGGGTCCAACCTCCCACCACGGCCGAGGTTGCTCAGCTTCCGCAGGGAGTCTCAGTCATCAGCTTCCTCCAGCCGGTGGCGTCCGCCGAGTCGGTGAAGGCCCTGGCCGGCAAGGGGGCCACGGTGTACAGCCTCGACCTGTTGCCCCGGATCAGCCGGGCGCAGTCGATGGATGCGCTCTCCTCGCAGGCCACGGTGGCCGGCTATCGGGCCGGTCTGTCGGCTGCCGAGCATCTGGCCAAGTTCTTCCCGATGTTCATGACCGCCGCAGGTACGGTGCCGCCGGCCAAGGTGTTGGTGATGGGGGCCGGCGTGGCCGGGCTGCAGGCGATCGCCACGGCTCGGCGTCTGGGTGCCGTGGTGCGCGCCTACGACGTGCGGGCCGCGGCAAAGGAGGAGGTGCAGAGCTTGGGGGCCAAGTTCGTCGAGCTCGACCTCGAGACCCAGGACGGGGCCGGTGGTTATGCCAAGGAGCAGTCGGCGGAGTACCTGGCCAAGCAGCAGGAGCTGCTGGCCGCTGAGGTGGCCGCGTCGGACGTCGTGATCACCACGGCACAGATCCCCGGTCGCAAGGCACCGGTGCTGGTGACGACGGCGATGGTGGAAGGGATGTCGGAGGGCGCGGTCATTGTGGACATGGCGGCGGACTCGGGCGGCAATTGCGAACTGTCGCTAGCCGGCGAGGACGTCCTGTTCGCCGGTGTCACCGTCGTCGGACTGTCCAATCCGCCGGCGTCCATGCCCACCCACGCCAGCTTCCTCTATGCCCGGAACATCGCCAACTTTCTGGGTCTGCTCGTGAAGGACGGAGAACTGGCGCCGGACTTCGACGATGAGATCGTGGCCGGCACCTGTGTGGTGCGGGCCGGGGAGGTCGTCCATGGGCCGACCGCGGAGGCGTTGGGTCTGGCCACCCCGTCGCCAACCGTCGTGGACCCGGTCGCAGAAGCGAGCCCCGAATCGGAGGAGGCGGGATCATGAGCACCGGAATTCTGGAGTTCCTGACCATCTTCGTGCTGGCCGCGTTCGTCGGCATCGAGCTGATCAATGCGGTGCCGAGCATCCTGCACACCCCGCTCATGTCGGGCAGCAATGCCATCCACGGCATCATTCTGGTCGGGACGATCTTGATCATGGGGGGTGCCCACGGGACGGCGCAGATCACGTTGGCGTTCTTTGCCGTGCTGTTGGCCACCCTCAACATCGTCGGCGGCTTCGTGGTCACCGATCGCATGTTGGAGATGTTCAAGGCCAAGCCCGCCGAGCGCCCGGCCAAGAAGCCGGACGCGTCCGGCGACGAGACCGACGGCGGTTCCACGTGACGCTCAACACGTGGATCGACCTGGTGTACCTGCTGGCCGCGGTGGGGTTCATCCTGGCCCTGAAGGGCCTGGGGTCGCCGAAGCACGCCCGCAACGGCAATCTGCTCGGAGCGGCGGCGGCGGCGTTGGCGGTCGCCTTCACGTTCGCCTATCCGGTGGTGCGGGCGCACACGCTGAATCTCGTCCTCACCCTGGTGGCCATGGTCATCGGTGCGGCGGTCGCCGTGCCGGCGGCCCGCAAGGTCAAGATGACCGCGATGCCCCAGATGGTGGCCATCTTCAACGGGGTGGGGGGCGGTGCGGCAGCACTTGTTTCGATCGTGGTGTTCGTCATCGAGGCCCCGGGCAAGCCCGCGGTGTACCGGATCGCCGAGGTGTTGTTCGGGGTGCTGGTCGGGTGCGTGTCGTTTTCGGGCAGCGCCATCGCCTTCGCCAAGCTGCAGGAGCTGATGACCGGCCGCCCGATCACCTACCCGGCCCAACAGGTGATCAACGCGGTGATCGCCGTGGCCATCGTGGGCCTGGCCGTCGGCACCCTGATCACCGGCAGCGTGGCCCTGCTCGTCGCCACCGCGTTGCTGTCCTTGGTGCTCGGGGTCATCTTCGTGCTCCCGATCGGCGGGGCCGACGTTCCCGTGCTGATCTCGCTCCTCAACTCGTTCACCGGGCTGGCGGTGGCCGCATCGGGGTTCACGCTCAACAACAATCTGCTGATCATCGCCGGCACGCTGGTCGGCGCATCCGGAATCCTGCTCACGCGGATGATGAGCAAGGCCATGGGACGATCACTGACCAACGTGCTCTTCAGTGCGTTCGGCTCGGTCGTGACCGCCACCGGTGGTGCCGACGGAGCCGGCGAGACGCGCACGGTCAAGACCGGTACGGCCGAGGACATCGGGGTGCTGCTGGCCTACGCCAGAAAGGTAGTGATCATTCCGGGCTATGGCCTGGCTGTCGCCCAGGCGCAGCACACTGCCCGGGAGTTGGCGGACCTGCTGATGGAGCGGGGCGTGGACGTGTTCTACGCCATCCACCCGGTCGCCGGTCGCATGCCCGGCCACATGAATGTGCTGTTGGCCGAAGCCAACGTCCCCTATGACGAGCTGAAGGAGATGGACGAGGCCAACCCGGAGATGGCCACGGCCGATGTGGCCCTGGTGGTCGGGGCCAACGACACGGTCAATCCGGCGGCCAAGAACACCCCCGGCAGCCCGATCTTCGGTATGCCGATCATCAACGCCGACGAGGCCGAGCACATCGTGTTCCTCAAGCGCTCCATGCGCCCGGGCTTTGCCGGCATCGACAACGACCTGCTCTTCGACGACAAGACGACGCTCCTGTTCGGCGACGCCAAAGACAGCCTGGCCAAGCTGGTGGCGGCGGTGAAGGACGCGTAGGAGCAGGCTTCGCTGGCCGACCGGCACGCCTGTGTCACATCTTGTGGTGACGGCGCCACCACTCTGCGTGGAATCCCGTTGCATGCGATGTCCACCCTCCCTTAGGTTCCAGGCGTCCACAGAAGTGGTCCGGTCGCCAGGGCAGGGGTGAGCAGGAGCCCTACACGGCTGTGTGATGGGGGTTTGTTCCTCGGGGGGTAGCACCATGGGTTCGTTGGTCACGCGTCCGCGACGATCCAGTCGTGTCGTCAAAGTCATGGTTGCGTCATTGATCGGCGTGGCCGGTCTGACGGTGATCGGTGTGGTGCCGGCCGGGGCGGTCCTGACTCCGGCGGTCACCTCGGTGACGCCCAACTCCGGGCCCACTGCCGGTGGCACCGTTGTCACCCTGTCGGGATCGAGGTTCGGCCAGGGGGTGACGGCGGTGACCTTCGGGTCGACTCCGGCGACCAGCTTCCAATCCACGTTCAACAGTGTCACGGCCACCTCCCCGGCCGGTGCTGCCGGAACGGTAGATGTCCTCGTGACCACGTCGCGCGGGACGAGCCCGGCATCGGTCGGCGACGAGTTCACCTACGTGGCCCCCCCGCCACCCCCGCCGCCGGCGCCGACGGTGACCGCGGTCGCTCCCTCCTCGGGCTCGGTGAGCGGAGGAACGATTGTGAAGGTGACGGGTACGCATCTGACCGGAGCCACGGCGGTGACGTTCGGTACGACTGCCGCCACCAGCTTCACCGTCACGTCGGCGACTTCGATCAGCGCCACCTCGCCGGCCGGAGGTGTCGCCGGCACTGTCCATGTCGCCGTCACCACTCCGTCCGGAGTATCGAGCCAGTCGGCCGCCGATGACTTCACCTACCAAGCCCTCGGAGCGGCTCCGGTGGTCACCGGAATCTCCCCCTCCACGGGCCCGACCACCGGTGGCACCCCCGTCACCATCTCGGGGACCGGCTTCACCGGTGCCACTTCGGTCAAATTCGGAGCCAACGTCGCGACCGGTGTTGCCGCCAACTCGTCGACCTCGATCGGCGCCACCTCACCGGTCGGAGGATCCGGAACCGTCGACGTGACGGTCACCACTCCGTCGGGCACCTCGAGCCTGTCGACCGCCGACCGCTTCACCTACACGTCCGGGCCTCCGCCGAGCGTCATCACCATCGCCGACGGCAACGCCGGGTATACGCCGGGCGGCTCGGAACCGCCGAACCAGTTCAACGTGCTCACGCTGGTGACGGGAGGGGCCGGGGCGGTCAATCCGGCGTCGCTGACCATCGTCACCCAGCCGGCCAGCGGCGCCGCCACCGCGGCCTCCGACGGGATCATCACCTACACCCCGGGCGGAGCCACCGGCACCCAGACGCTGACGTTCGCCTACTGCCTTCCCACCTTCACCTATCCCAACCCGGCCAAGTGCAGCACGGCGACCATGACCTACACGCCGTCGGCCGACCAAACAGTGGGCGCATTCGTACTGAGTGCCCAGGGTGCTCTCCAGGACATCCAAACCGCGGTCACCCTGCCGGCGACGGCACTACCGGGCGCGACGGTCACCATGACGGCCGCTCCCGCCGCCACGACCCTGCCGTCGGTGGACAGCGGCTTCACCATCGACACCGTGGGCCAGTTCTCGACCATCATGCCGGTGCCGAACGGATTCACCTACGTGCCGGGCTCGCTCGGAGTGACCGGTGGAGACTCCACCACGTCGGGAAACTACGTCGCCACCTTCTGTACGGCTCCGGCGGCCGGCGCCTGCTCCGCCAACCTGGGCGGAGGCAGCTACAAGACCGGCTATCCGTATATCGAGACCACTCTGAGTCCCACCGTGCTACCAGCCGGTGGCTCGAACATCACCCTCCCCACGGTGACTGCCCAATTCGTTGCCAGCGGACCGGTTGGCACCCGGGTGTCGGCAACCATCTCGGAGTACCAGTTGACGATCAGTGTTGCGCTCGCGGCTCCTCCTGCGCCTCCGCTTGCCATCGTCTTCGACGGGTACCCTTCGTGCGCCAATTGCGATCCCGTCAAGACGGTGGCGCCGGCATATGCCAATCCAACCCGCCTGGCCACGACGGTGATCGGAGCGCCCGGCACCGTCGGCTCCCTGCCGTTCAGTGACGACAACGCCTACCTGGCGGCGGCCTCGGACGGAGGGGTCTTCGCCTATGGCGACGCCAACTTCTTCGGGTCGATGGGGGGCCATCCCCTCAATGCTCCGATCGTAGGGATGACAGAGACCGCCGACCAGGGCGGCTACTGGCTCGTGGCCTCGGACGGCGGCATCTTCGCCTTCGGCGACGCCAACTTCTTCGGCTCGATGGGAGGCCAACACCTCAACAAGCCCATCGTCGGCATCGCGGCCACCCCCGACCAGAACGGCTACTGGCTGGTGGCCTCCGACGGCGGCATCTTCGCCTTCGGCGACGCCACCTACTTCGGGTCGATGGGAGGCAGCCACCTCAATAAGCCCATCGTCGGGATCGCGGCCACATCGACGGGCAACGGCTACTGGCTGGTGGCCTCCGACGGGGGCATCTTCGCCTTCGGCGACGCGGGCTTCCATGGCTCGATGGGCAACATGCCCCTCAACAAGCCCATCGTGGGGATCGCAGCCACGTCGAGCGACAACGGCTACTGGCTGGTGGCCTCCGACGGCGGAATCTTCGCCCTCGGCGACGCCACCTTCTACGGGTCGACGGGGGGAATGAAGCTCAACGGTCCGATCGTCGGGATGCAGAGCACGTCCACCGACAGCGGCTACCGGCTGGAGGGATCCGACGGCGGCATCTTCACCTTCGGAGACGCCAACTTCCTCGGATCCGCCGGCAACCTTCCCCTCAACGCACCGATCGTGGCCATCGCACCCTGACCGCCCACCGGTCAGGAGTGGTTGCTCAGCTCTTCTCCGACAGCAGCGCCGTCCAGCGCCAGCTTGGCAAATACCATGACCCCTTGGCTGGTGGGTCGGGTCGAAAGGACCGTCACGCCAACAGTCCCCTGGTCGACCAAGTGGGTGGCGTCGTTGACCACCACCATGTCGCCGTCGGGTAGGTAGCCGATGGCTTGACGGGGCTGGCGACCCTCGCGGATCAACTCCACGAGGAGCCGCTCACCCGGCAGATGGTCAGGTGTGAATTCGTGGGCCACTTGGCGCAGGTCGACCACGGCGACCTCCCATCGGACCGCCTCGTCGACGACATTGCTCGAGCAGGTCCCGATCCGGAGCCCGGCCCGACGAGCAACCGTCAGCAATTTGAAGGTCGGATTGTCGACTTCCGGCACTTCGTCGCGGGCGACGTGGACGGGAACTCCCAGCTCCCGGAGGGCCTCGATCGACTCCAAGCCCCGGATGGCGCGTCGGGAGCTGACCGGGTCGGGTGCCTCGGCCACGGAACGAACATGGTCCAGGACGAATTGGGGGATGACCAGGCCTCCGGGTAGCAGACCACCTCGGCCGAGCACCATGAGATACCGATCCATGACCGCGGAGCCGTCCACCAGCAGGGCATGGCCTTGGGGAGTTGTGGGCTGCGGCGCCAGAATTCGGGAGAGCCCGGCGGCGGCGACGATCTGGCGGCCCTTGACCGAGCCGACCCTCCATCCGAGCGTGGCCAGTACCCACGACGCCACCGCAGTGATCAAGAGGCCGAATCCCGATCGGGCCAGTACCAGAAAGGGCAGTCCGATCACCAGCCCGAGCACCATGCCGGTGGTGGCGATGATCGAGGCGGCAAAGATCTCTCCGGGTGGGGTGTTGCGAAACAGGAAGGCCGCGTGTTGCAGACCCCGGTCGGTGAGCCGCCCCGCCGCCCCGCCCAGCACATAACTGACGGCCGCACCGAGCAGCAGCCCGACAACCGGAGCATGGGCGCCGCCGTTGACATTGCGGCCGATCTCGAATCCGGCGGCCGAGCCGGCCAGAACGAAGAGCAGCCGGAAGCCCTCGACGAAGATCATCGTGCTGTCGGACCGCTGGAGTGTTTGAGGATGGGGATCGACATCATGGTGATCACTTCGGTTTCGCCTCGAAACAACGGCCCGCACGGTAATTGTCGGAATCGTGGGCCAAACCTTTAGGCCCGGGGTACCGCCGGGGGCAGCGATGGTCTAAATTGCTGGTTTCCAAGTCGCAGTACCCCCCCTCTGTACTGCCCTGCACCTGGCAAAAAAGTGCGGTGAGTGATAATCTGACCACAGATAGTGTGATGAACTCACTCGGCCGGTAGTCCCGGCGTGCGTCGCTTCTCCTGACGAGAATCCCATGAGATCCCTCCGCCGTCCTCCCGATGCCGATCCGCGACAGGTGCAGGCTGTCCTGACCGGAGTCGTGCCTCTCCCAGCCGGGAAGTCGAGCGCTGAGACCGTGCGGGACCTCGCAGAAGTCGACTCGAGTGCTGGCGCCATCGATCTGCAAGCCATCGAGCACGGACTGATCATCACCGCCGCGCCGATGACTCCGATGGGCGTACCCTCGTTGCTGCCATGGTCGGTGGTGGCCAGCGTGTCGACGGGGGGATCCGTAACCCTGGCGGACCGCACGAAGGCCCGGGTGCTCGAGGTGGAGGTGACGGATGGGAGCTGGCTGGGCGGATGGACCCGGGCGGGATTCATCGCCCCGGACCTGGAGGTCGACTCCTTTCTTCGTGGACTCGCCGCGCGCGGGGGTGCCGCGTCGGGGGAGGGAGTGACACCCGACCACTTGGCTCGCTCTGCCGCCGCGATGGTGACCGGAGCTTGGGTGGCGGCCACCCGCTGGGTGGGCTCGAAGCGCGCGGGATCAGGCGACCCTCAGCATGGGCTCGGAAAACGGCGAGTCGTTCCCGTCGCGGCGGGACTGATCGCCCTCATGCTGTTGGCCGGAAGCACCAGAACCTTCGAAGCCTCAGCGAGTGGCGCATCGGGAAACGATCCGCAGCGTCATGCCCAAGACGTGGGCAACAGGATCCAAGCGTCGCGGGTGCATCCCACCGTGAACCTCCCGCCGGCGACAGCCGCCCCCGCCCCCGCCCCTCCATCGTTGGCCGGTTCCCCCCCGCTCCAGTCGCATGAGATCTTCGGCTACGCCCCGTACTGGACGTTGCCTCAGTCATCGCAATTCGACGTCAAGAATCTCACCACCTTGGCGTATTTCAGTGTGGATGCCAACGGAGACGGCACCTTGGATCAGAGCGGGTCGGGATGGAACGGCTACGAGAGCCAGGACCTCGCCGACCTGGTGACGAGGTCCCACGCGGCCGGCGATCGTGTCGTGCTCACCGTGACCTGTTTCAGCCAGAGTTCGCTCAATGCCATCACCTCGGACCCGAATGCCGGCGCCCGGCTCTCTTCCGCTTTGATTGCAGCGGTGTCGGCCAAGAATCTTGACGGCGTCAATTTCGACTTCGAGGGTGAAGGAAGCGGGGATCGAAACGGACTGACCACCTTGATCACCCAAGTGTCGGGCGCGCTGCATGCAACCAATCCGCACTGGCAGGTCACCATGGCCACCTATGCCAGTGCCGCCTCAGACGGCGCCGGCTTCTACAACGTGGAAGCGCTGGCACCGGCACTCGATGGGTTCTTCGTGATGGCCTATGACATGAACAACCGGTCGACTCCCAGCGCCACGGCTCCGCTGGAAGGTCCGGGCTACACCGACCTCGAGACACTCCAGCAGTTCACCGCGGTGGTCCCGCCGCAAAAGGTGATCCTCGGCGTGCCGTACTACGGCTACGACTGGCCGACCACCGACGGAACGCGAACGGCCCAGGCCACGGGTGGGGAGTCGCCACTCAGTGACGGAGTAATTGCCGGGTCCGGACATCCGACGTACTGGGATCCGACAACGCAGACACCGTGGACCGCCTATCAGGTGGGCAACCAATGGCACGAGACCTTCTTCGACAACCCTACGTCGCTCGAGCTCAAAGCCCAGTTGGCCAACTTCTTCCACATCGCGGGGGTTGGGATCTGGGCACTCGGGATGGACGGGAACGACCCGGCCAATCTGGCCGCGCTGTTGGGCAGTGCCCCGGCAGCGAAGGACTATCAGAGTGGACCGTCAGTTACTGTCCCACCGGGCACCGGGTTCGTGACCACTGGGGTCTGGAACGGGTCGACCGTTCCGCTGACACCGGCTACTCCACCCGCGTCTACCGGTACCCCCCAATTCGTCGGAACGATCACCGGATTGACGACGACCGCCCCGGCCCTCGCTTGTCTGCAGGCACAGCCGCACCTCAATGTCTGGACCTTCTCCGCGCTGCCGGGTGTCGATGTTGTCGTCGCCACCCAACCGACCGACTGCACCACCGCCATGTTCACGTTTGTACCACCGCCGGCCTCTCCGACCACTACAACCACGACGCCGCCGACGACTACAACCACGAGTCCTCCGTCGAGCAGCACCACGAGCACGACCCCACCGACGACCACCACCACGATCCCACCGTCGACCACCTCCACGACTGGTTAGTGTGCTGGCTCCGATGGGCTTTGCATTTGATCCAGCCGACCAGGACTACGCCGCGTCCTGGGAGGGCTAATCTCGTCGGATATCCGGGGGTGTAGCTCAGCTGGTAGAGCGCTACGTTCGCAATGTAGAAGTCGGCGGTTCGAGTCCGCTCACCTCCACTCCAGAAGTACCAGGTCAAGGTACATATGTCGGTGCTTGTTCAAGTGGTCGGAAGTCCCTGCTACGGTGTTCAGGACTCAATAGGACTCAAGTTACACCGCACAGATCGGTGTGAGTTCTGGCGGAGGAGAGTCCTCATGGCCAAGGGAAAACGGCGCCGGGCCCCTAATGACGGTGGATCCATCGACCAACGACCGAGCGGTCGTTGGCGACTGCGGGTCCGGATCGATGATCGCCAGGTCGCCTACGGCACGTTCGAGACCGAGGACGAAGCGGTGCGAGCGCAGGCCCGCTGGCGGGTTACCCATTTGCTCCTCGCCGATGATCCTGAGCTGAACCCCGAGGTCCCGGTCAGTGTGCTCGTCGGTGGGGTGCGCTGCGATGAGTGGTTCGTGCGCTGGCAGGCGGCAAAGGAGGCCCGCCGATCCAAGGTCCGGGTGGGGGCCGGCCGGGGAGGCTCAGAGTCCACGAGTGCCCGTGACCGAGCCCAATGGCGAAAGTGGTGGTCGCCAGCAATTGGCGATCGCCTTCCTCACACGCTCTCCATGGAAGACATCGCCGGGGTGCTCCGAACCATGGAGTCCGATGGCAAAGCCCCGAACACAATTCGCACTCACTGGTTGATGATCCGGGCAATGTTCAACTGGCTGGTCTCTGAAGGCACCTTGGCCGTGAGCCCTGTGAAAGGCCTACACGTCAACGTCGACCCAGCCCAGGACCGGGTACGCGAGATCGTCGTGCCCGACTTCAGATTCCTTGATGTGTTGACAAGCCGCTTGCCCTCGGCCGAGGACCGGTTGATCTTCGAACTCCTGCTCGGCACGGGCGGGCGCCGATCCGAAGTGGCCGGAATCCGTGTTGGCGATGTCGATCTTTCCTCCAACCGAGTATGGATCCGTCAACCCGTCGTAGAGGTGGAGGGACGCCTCGTGCGCAATCCTGTTCCAAAGGGTGGACGCTCAAGAGCAGTCATCGTCGGGCCGAGGCTTGCCGGTCTATTGAAAGAACACCTCGACTGCCGGCAATCCAGCAGTGACGACGACCCTCTGTTCATGGGAAATCGAGGTGAGGGCCTTCGGTGGAACAACTACCTCGCGCGCAGATTCCGGCCGGCGCTCGAATCGGCCTCCATCCGCTGGGCCGCTACCGAGCGCCGACGCTTGATCGAGGAGGGATGGACCCGGGCTGACGCCACCGCCAGGGTGACAGGTGAGGCAACCAAACTGCGCCGGCTCACACCTCATCACCTGCGGCACACGTCGGCAGCACTCCTGTGGGCGGCAGGTGCATCCGATATCGAGGTGCAGATCATCCTCGGACATGCTGACGTCGAGACCTCTCGGCGCCTCTATTCTCACCTGCTGGTTGGAGCTGCGGAGAATGCGGCAGCGAGGGTGGAGCAGTTGCGCGCTGCTCGCAGAGGATCCTAAGTCCGACCGGCAAGTCGGTCTTAGGAATCGATTCGCTTCAAGGCGGCGGCCGATGGCGGGCGAGAA
>Ga0307374_10012593_pt1 | contig 11833 bp, 9 predicted proteins | sample OX3MG_FD_202532 | JGI IMG/M metagenome (GOLD analysis project Ga0307374, IMG submission 202532) | Soil microbial communities from Risofladan, Vaasa, Finland - OX-3 | ecosystem: Environmental > Terrestrial > Soil > Coastal area > Acid sulfate soil | place: Finland: Risofladan, Vaasa | collected...
ACTCTCTTTGTCGGCCGCATCCGCAGGCGGGTACAAACGGTGCGAAAAGTTCGTGCTGATCTCTGCCACCAGATATCCGCCTGCTGAAAACCCAAGCACTCCAATTTTGTGCGGATTGATGTGCCACTCCGCGGCGTGAAAGCGCACCAGCCCCAACGTCCTCTGCGCATCTTCCAATGCCGGTGTTGACATTGCGAAGGTGTAACGATTACGCCGCCAGTCATAAGGCGGACTGGGCACGCGATACTTCAGCAGCACGCACGTGATCCCTTGAGAGGTCAGCCAGTCACAGACCTCCGTGCCTTCCAGATCGATGGCCAGAATCTGAAAGCCTCCGCCAGGAAACACGACTACCGCAACGCCCGTATTCTTTCCCTTTGGCGAATAGACCGTCATCGTAGCCCGCGAGACGTTGCCTATTTCAACCCAAGGCCTGCCGGCCACAAGATCGTCCTTCACCGTCTTGGCGTGCTCCGGCCCGGGGACAGGCTGCGCATCGGGCACCGACCGCGGCCATATCGGCATTTGCGTATGTCCCGGCGATGGCTGCCAGGCAGGCGTTTGCGCGCTCACCCTGCCAAACGCAAACACAACACAGAGAGCAAAGATCAAACGCCTCATCGCAATCCCCACAACTTAATATAACCAGTCACTGCCGGAAGCCGCTGATCGAAAACTGTCAAGCTCAATCCTCAATCCATATCGCGAACCGCCGAAACGATGTGTTTTGTCGAAATGCCGAATGCTTCAAGCAATTCTTCCGGCTTTCCCGAATGCGGCATTCCGTTGACGGCAAGCTTCCTGAATCGCTTGGGCGTCGCGCCCGCTTCGGCCAGCGCCGAAAGAACCGCTTCCCCCAAGCCGCCTTCGGGATAATGATCCTCGACGGTAATCAGGTTTCCTCCCGCCGCCTTCAGTTGCTCGGCGATTTGCTTGCCATCAATTGGCTTCACGCAGTACAAATCCATCACCCGCGTCGAGATTCCCTGAGTTTTCAATTCCTCATGCGCCTTCAACGCTTCATGCACCGTGATGCCCCCGCCGATGATCAGCGCGCGATCGTTCGCGCTTTGCCGCAGCACGTGAAAACCTGGCACCGGAAATTTATCCGTTGCGGAATAAAGCAGCGGCGTCTTCGGCCGTGAGGTGCGAATGTACGTGATCCCCGGCATCCGCGCGGCCGCCTCTGTCAGCCGCTCCGTCGAGTAAGCGTCCGAGGGATACAGCACCGTCGAACTATGAATCGCGCGAAACGATGCAATGTCTTCGAGCGCCATCTGCGAAGGCCCATCCTCGCCAATCGAAATGCCGCAATGTGAGCCACATAGCTTGATCGAGCTCCGGCTGATCGCTGCCATGCGCACCTGGTCAAACGCGCGCGAAAGGAAACACGCAAACGTGGAAAGAAACGCGACTTTGCCGCGCGCGGCCAATCCCACTCCCACGCTCACCATGTTTTGTTCCGCGATGTACGCCTGATAAAAACGGTCGGGATATGCATCGCCAAAAATCTCCGCAAACGTGGAATTCTTCACGTCGCCATCGAGCGCGACAAGCTCCGGATTCACCGCGCCAATTCGCTTCAGGGCGTTGCCATAAGCTTCGCGCGTCGCCACCGAAGCATCGGGCTTGTAGCTCGGCGCGGGCGGCTCGGGAAAATCGGGCGGTTCCGGCAATCTCGTCCGTGCGTACGAACGCCCCGGGTCGGGCGCCACTTCGATCGCCCCGCCCATTTCGGCCACGGCCTTCGCGAGCTGCTCTCTCGAGAGCGGCTTGCCGTGCCAGCCCTGTTTGTTTGCCAGAAAGCTGACGCCGTGGCCTTTGATCGTGCGCGCAATGATCGCCTGCGGGCGTCCCGTCGTCGCCGACTTCGCCTGATCCAGCGCGGCGAGCACCGCCGCCACGTCGTGCCCGTCGATTACCTGCGGGTCCCATCCTTCCGACTCGAATTTCTCGCGATAGATTTCCATCTCGTGTCTGTACATCGTCCAGTCGCTCTGCCCGAGCGCATTGATGTCGCACAGCGCAATCAAATTGTCGATTCCGTAATGCCCCGCGAATTCCGCGGCTTCCCAATTGCTGCCCTCCGCCAATTCGCCGTCGCCGAGCAGCACGTATACGCGCGTCCCCAGCTTGTCCATTTTCGCGCCAATCGCCAGCCCAGCGCCCACGGAAAGCCCTTGCCCCAAGGACCCCGTCGCGGCGTCCACTCCAGGAATTCGCGGCGTCGGATGGCCTTCGAGTTCGCTCGAGAATTGCCGCAGCGTCATCACCCGCGAAACGGGAAACACACCCGCCTCCGCCAGCGCCGCATAGAGCAGCGGAGCCGCATGTCCCTTCGACAGCACAAACCGGTCGCTCTCCGTGCCGTTCGGATTTTTCGGATCCAATTTCATGGCGTAAAAAAACACTCCAGCCGTCAGTTCCGCGGCGGATAAGCAAGAAGTCGGATGCCCCGAGCCTGCCGCGGTCGTCGCCATCATGGACAAAATCCCCAGGCGGCGCGCTTTTTCTCGAATGGTATCGATCGTGGATAATGACGGTGTTGCTTTCGATGTCGCGCTCATAATTCCCCCTAATCAGAAACTCACGATTCGATTTTACTCTGTTCGGGCCCAAGCCGCTAATGCGGGCTACCCGGTTGGCTTTTCACATCGCGGAATCTGAAGAAGATTTTTCCGTTTTTATTACGCCAAATGCAATCCCACGCGCCTCCGGTCCCAGCGCAATCACCACCGCGCCGGCAATCAGCGCCGTCGCCGCGAAAATCCCCATCGCGTGTCCGTAGCTCATTCGTTTCCCCATGGTGGCTTCAAGGTACGCGCTCGATGCCGCAAACAGCACACCAAGCTGATACGCAAGCCCGGGGAAAAATCCGCGCAGCATATCTGGCGAAAGTTCGTTGATGTGCGCGGGAATCACGCCCCACGCGCCCTGCACCATGAATTGCATCAGGAACGCGCCCAGCAAAATCAGAGGAAAATTCGGCGCCGCGATCCACAGCGGAATCAGCGCCACGGCCAGAATCGCCGCGCCAATCATTGCGCGCCGCCGCCCGCGCCGGTCGGAATACAATCCTACGAGCATTCCGCCCGCGATCGCGCCGATCATTGATAGCACGGTAATCAGCGCCGTCGTTTGAGGGCTGTAGCCGCGCTGCGATTGCAGAAACGTCGGATAAAAATCCTGTGTGCCGTGAGAAATAAAATTCATCAGCGCCATCAGCAGCACCAGATACGCGAATCGCTTCCAATTCCGGAAGATCGACCGAAAGTATGCGCCCCAATCCATGTGCGCCGACGTCGCCTTCCACGCCGCGCTCTCTTTCACCTTCGACCGAATGAACAGCGTCAACAGCGCCGGCAAGCCGCCGATGAAAAACATCGCGCGCCAGCCGAAGTGGGGAAACACCAGCCAGTACGCCACCGCCGCCAGCAAATACCCGAACGCGTACCCCTCTTGCAGGACGCCCGAAAGAATCCCGCGCCATTTCGCCGGCACGGATTCCATCGCCAGCGACGCGCCCACTCCCCATTCCCCGCCCATGCCGATTCCGTAAAGCAATCGCAGCGCGATGAAAGCCGTGTAGCTCGGCGCGAACCCGGAGAGCACTTCAATCGCGGAGTAAAACAAAACATCGAGCATCAGCGGCAGCCGCCGCCCGTAACGATCCGCCAGTAACCCGAAAACGAATGCCCCAATCGGACGTGTCGCCAGGCTCGCCGTTATTGCCAGCGCCATTTCCGGAATGCTCTTATGAAAATCCTTGGCGATGGGGGCTAGGACAAACGTCAGAATGAAAAAATCGAAGGCGTCAAGCGTCCACCCGAGGAAACATGCGATAACGGCGTTGCGCTGGTTCGCACGTTCGGCGGCAAGGTCCTTTTCCGGCATTGGCCCCGTACATGTTAGGCCAACGAAGGCCGGAACGCAATCAGCGCGGCGCTATCGCCGCAATCGATCCAGTCCCGCGAACAGAAATACGGCGACTGCGGAATTCACCAGCGAGGCAATCAGCAGGGGAATCGAAAAAAATGGCTCGGGGCGCGCCAGCAACAGATGAATCGTGATCGCCAGAACAATTTGGTGGATGTGAAAAAATAGAAACATCAGGATAAAGCGGCTGATGGGATGCTCCGTATCCAGCCGCGCGCCTACCGATGACGCGATGTATCCAATGAAGCCCTTCGCAATGCCGTACAGCCCGATGGGTGTGTGGCTGATCCCGTCCTGCAATAGTCCCACCGCGGTACCAAGTAAAAGTCCCGAGGCGGAATTTCGGCGGCTCAACCCAAAATACACAACGACAAGCAGCGGAAGCTCGAGCAGTTGAAAATGCGTGCTGAATTTATTCAGAAATGCCTGAATTACCAGCGCGAGGAAGCACACGACGGCGACAGCCCCGCCGTAAAATTTATGAACTTCGATGTGCTGCGCGTCGGAATCCATCCGCACGGTCATTGCGCCTCTCTCGTCATCGCCGCGCCCCCGCCGGACTCGTTCCTCCAGGCTTCGCGGCCGCTGCTGGCTTTTTCACCAGCGGCGCGGGCGTCTTAACGGGAGTTTTCGCGTGATTTGTCGCCGGTGCCGCATTCTTGGTTGCGCCCGCGGTGTTCTTAGTCGTGACCGCAGACTTGGGGATCTTGGCCGCTCTTCCCTGCGCTTTGTCGCTCGGCGATTTTGTTTCAGGCGCGGCCGAGCCTGCAGCCGCGTCAGACTCCCTCGCCTTCAGCGATTGCTCGGTCAGCAGCACCAGCACTTCTTCCAGCCGGTCCAGATGCGCTGCTGGTTTCACCTTAATGGTCTGGATGGGAGATCCCGGCTTCATCGAGACCACCGTGCCGACGGGCAAGTCCTTTGGAAAGATCCTGTCTTCTCCCGAAGTCAAAATCTCTTCTCCCACGGGTACTTTTTCGCCTGCCGTCACGTAGTCCATCCACAGCAGCGGATCGCCCGTGCCTTTCACCACGCCGTGCGTGCGCGTATTCGCCAGCAGCGCGCCCACCCCGCTCTCCTTATCGGTCACCAACAATACTTGCGCCATGTGCGGGAGCACTTCGAAAATTTTCCCCACGACTCCGTCGGGTGTCACCACGGCCATATTGCGTCTCAATCCGTCGCTCGCGCCGCGGTTGATGAAAATCGTTTGGCTATTCGAATCCGCGCTCGCTCCAATCACTTCCGCGGCCACGGTCGGCACGCTCGAATTGGCCTGCCGGAAGCCCAACAGTTTGGCGAGCCGCCCCGCTTCGGCCGCTTGCCCTTCGAGTTGCTCGTTCTTCAGCCGCAGCAGACCAACCTCCGTTGTAAGCTGCCGATTTTCCGCTCGCGTATGGCGCAGATCGATATATCCGAACCACGTGCTGTCGATTTTTGAAATCACGAAGGTGCCCGCCCGCTGCGGCGGCGTCAGCAATTCCGCCGACCACACGCGGATCAGCCGCACGTCCTGGCCGCGCTTGATCTGGAACGCAAGCAGCAGCACCTGCGCCAGAATCACGGCGACCAGCAGGACAAACGGCCGGTTGCGGGAAGGGACATCCATAAGTTCCTAGAGGTGTAAGGCTGGAGCCTCGAAGTTCGAAAATTCAATACCGAATCGCTGCGCCGCCTCCCGGCGCGGTTCTTGGCACGCGGCTATCTCGCGCGATTCGCCGCTGGCGGAATTCTTCAATCGATCGAAACCAGCCGCAGCAGCCGGAAATCGCTCAGCATTTTTCCTGTGCCGAGCACCACAGAGGCCAGCGGGTCGTCGGCAATCGACACGGGCAAACCCGTTTCCTCGCGGATGCGCTTGTCGAGATTCTTGATCAGCGCACCGCCGCCCGTCAGCACGATGCCGCGATCACTGATGTCCGCGGAAAGCTCCGGCGGTGTGCGTTCGAGCGCCACGCGGATCGCGTTCAAAATCGTCGCCACGCATTCGGAAAGCGCCTCGCGGATTTCGCTGTCGTCAATCGTCACCGTGCGCGGCACGCCTTCAATCAAATTCCGGCCTTTCACTTCGAGCGTCAGCGGCTTTTCCAGCGGATACGCCGAACCAATTTCGATTTTGATCTGTTCCGCCGTGCGTTCGCCGACCAGTAAATTGTATTTTCGCTTCAGGTAATGCATCACCGCCTCGTCCATTTCGTTTCCGGCGACGCGCACCGAACGCGAATAGACGATCCCGCTCATCGAAATCACGGCAATGTCCGTCGTGCCTCCGCCGATGTCCACCACCATGTTCCCCGACGGTTCCTCGATCGGCAGCCCCGCGCCAATCGCCGCGGCCATGGCCTGTTCCACCAGATAAACTTCGCTCGCTCGCGCGCGATACGCCGAATCCTGCACCGCTCGTTTTTCCACCGGCGTGATTTCGCTCGGCACGCCGATCACGATTCGCGGATGCACCAGAACGCGCCGGTTGTGCGCCTTCTGAATAAAATACGTCAGCATCTTCTCCGTGACTTTGAAGTCCGCGATCACGCCGTCCTTCATCGGCTTGATCGCAACTACGTTGCCCGGCGTCCGGCCCAGCATTTCCTTCGCTTCTTTGCCCACCGCAACCACTTCGCCGCTGTTCTTATTAATCGCGACGATCGAGGGCTCATTCACCACGATGCCTTTGCCCTTCGCAAACACCAGCGTATTCGCGGTCCCCAGGTCTATGGCGAGGTCGGAGGAAAACAGGCTGAACACCGACCTCATCGAATATCCGTTTTTCATGAACCCCCTCGCGCCCTGCGTCCCCCGCCCACAAACCACCGCTTCCGCGATGTCCCTCGACCTTCTGAAGTTCTATGGAACCACCACCGGCACGCGCTTGGTGTTGGTGCCGCCCCTGCGATCCTGCCCCGTGATCACGATTTCATGTGGCCCAGAACTCATCGGCGGTGTGAAATACCTGAATTTTCCGTCCGGTCCGATGTCCGGCACTGTCTCGCCGTCAATAATCAGCGCCGAGCCAGGTTCCGTGTGCCCAATTACTTCCACCACTCTGCCATGAAATTCCACGCCGTCCACTTGCAGCAGCATGCTCTGCTCTTTATTCTGGTCGACCAGCGTAAACTTAAACGGTTGCGCTGTCTCGCTCGCGGCATTCTTCGCGTCAATCGCCTTCACCGTCCAGAAATATTCGCCCGCGTTTAGTCCCGTAACTTCCACCGCCGTATCCGTGGTTTTTCGGTCTGCCAGCACGCGATTGAACATCGACGTATCGCTGATTTCCAGTTCATATTCTCGCGCCGTGCTCACCGGCTGCCATTCGAAACGGATCGAAGTCTGCTTTGGATTCGCCACAATGATGGGCTGTAGATTCACCGGCTGCACCAGTCCCGGAGGTGCCAGCACATCCGTCTTGGTGATCGGCCCGCTCCCTGTGAACGACGCGCGCTGCCATTGCGCCACCTGCACCTGCTCGCCGCCGCGCCTCACGTCCGCCGCGCCGGCGCCCACCGTGATTTCGTTTTGCTTTGTCGCCGGGTCCGTCTTCACGTCTGCGTGGCTGTTCTCGTGCAGTGACGCGACTGCGTCTTGAAATGACACTTCGGCCTTCGATCCGGGAATCTGCCACGTGCCCGTCGTCAAGTCCACGTTTCCCGAGCTGATGTGCATCCCCACGCTCGACGCCCTGTTCTGCGGTACGAAAATTTCTTCGACCGTCACCAGTGTGTCCGCCTGCACCGTGTACGTTGTGCCATCGGCGAACGCAATGCGCGCCACGCCATCCGGTCCCGTCTGAATCAAATCGCCCTTGTCCAGTGCCATCTGATAATCCGCTGTACTCCATTGCACGGAGTTCACCTTTTTCACCTGCACCTTGCCGTCCAGATTCACGAACCGTGCGCCCCGCATCCCCGTGGACGCGACGCTCGAATCCTTTGGCTGCAGCGCATGCGAAAGATGCTGCACCATGCTGGCAAAGTAATCCGGAAATACTAGATACCCCGCCGCCGTAAGCAGAATCACAAACGCGAAAACGTAGAGCAGAATCGTCCGGTAGGTCACCGTGTGCCAATACACTTCGACCCGGTTGACCTTTGGTTTCTGCCCGTCCGTGATTTTTTCCGCGCTCATGCGAAATTTCAGCCGATTTGCGAATCTAGCATAGGGGTTGGGCCCTTTCAACACGCCGTCCCATAAGTTGCGAACTCGCTAACAGTTGCCCCGAGGGACAGTTTTACTGCTTTGGGTGCCTAGCCAAGGATGAATTAGGAAGCCATGCTCGAAGTCAACGGCGGAAGCTTATTTGTGGACACAACGCTAGGCGCGCGGTGAATCATCCGCCAGCGCCAACGCCGATTCCGCCAACTCCCTCGGCGCGGTAAATCCGCTCAACGCCATCGATAAATCAAAATCCGCCAGCAAATTTAACACCGCGTCGCGCACGCCCGCTTCCCCCGCCGCCGCGAGTCCCCAAATGTAGAGCCGCGCAATCAACACCGCCCGCGCCCCCAACGCAAGAGCTTTCATAATGTCCGCGCCGCGCCGTATGCCGCTGTCGAACAGCACCGGAATTTTCCCGTTCACCGCTCGCACCACCCCCGGCAACGCGTCCAGCGCCGCAATCCCGCCATCCACTTGCCTCCCGCCGTGATTCGACACGATCACGCCCTCCACGCCGCAGTCGACCGCGCGCGCGGCATCCTCGCGATGCAAAATCCCTTTCAGAATAATCGGCAGCCTGGTGTGCTTGCGCAGAAACGCAAGGTCTTCCCACGTCAGCGCATTATTCGTGAAAATACTGGCCCACAAACGCACTGCCTCGGTGGGATCCTTTTCAGGCGGTTGCCGCAGCGCCGCGCGAAACACCGGATCGTTAAAATAATTTGCCAGCCCTTCGCACAAAAGAAACGGCAAATACCCTCGCTCCAAATCGCGCTCGCGCCATCCCAGCATCGAAGTGTCCAGCGTCACCACCAGCGCCGTGTATCCCGCGCGCTCGGCCCGTTCGAGCATGCTCGCCGTCAGCTCCGAATTTTTCCCCCAGTAAAGTTGGAACCATCGCAGCGCCGTGCCCATTGCCTGCGCCACTTCTTCCATCGTCCGCGAGGAAACCGTGCTCAGCACGAACGGCAATCCCAACGCCGCCGCCGCGCGTCCCGCCGCGATTTCCGCGTCGCGATGAATAATCCCCTGCACGCCAACCGGTCCCAGCAGCACGGGCGCCGGCAATTTCGAGCCCAGCAATTCCATGCTCAAATCGCGCACCGACACGTTCCGCAACATTCGCGGCACGACCCGCCAGCGATAGAACGCCTCCAGATTCGCGCGCATGGTATTCTCGCCGCCCGCCCCTCCCGCCACATAGTCGTACGCGCGCGGTTCCAGAATCTCTTTTGCCTTCTGTTCGAGCAGTGAGAGCGTGATGGGAACCGACGGCTTCTTGCCCGTCACGCCAAGCTGATAAATTTCCAGCTCGCGTTCCAGCCCAAAATTCCTTGGCGGATTGGCATTCTCAGAGGGCATCGTGCGCCGGGATTATACACTTCCCGCGATACGGCACGAGCCGTGCAGCGAAATTTCCCCGAAGCTCATCTAATTACGTGAAGCGGCAGGACCGCTCGCCTGGGAGTCCCAATGAGAAAACAATTCACGCTCGCATCCATTTCCGTATTCATTCTCACAATTTCCTGTTTGGCCGCGCCTCTTTTCGCCCAAGATGCTCAGCCCCAAAATTCATCCTCGGACCTCGTTCGCGTCGTCATCACGGCCACCGGCCGCTCCGGAACCGTCCCGCCGGCTCTCGCGAAAATCGACGTCTCCGTGCATCAGGATAACCAGCCGCGCCCTGTCGTCGCCTTGGTTCCCGCGAATTCTCCGAAGGCCCCGCTCGATTTCGTCATCCTGGTCGACGACAGTCTAAGCACACGACTCGGCACCCAATTCCGCGACATCAAGGAGTTCATTCGCGCGCTGCCGCAAAACTCCCGAATCGCCGTTGCCTATGCCGCCAACGGCACAGCGACCATACAGCAGAATTTCACCACCGATCGCGCCGCTGCGGAGAAGGCCATTCGCCTGCCCAACGGCCAGTTTCAAGGTTCCAACGGAGTCTATTTCGCTTTGGGTGATCTCATCAAGAAATGGCCGCAAGATGCGGCACGCCGCGAGGTCCTGCTCATCAGCGACGGCATTGACCTCACGTATGGAGTTGACGATACAGCGCCCGGCCTGAATCCTGCTCTCGACCAAGCCATCGACGCCGCGCAACGCAACAACATCACCGTCTACAGCCTCTTCGCCAGCGGCGCGGGAGTCGTCGCGCGCAATCAGTTCCTCATCTTCAATGGCCAGGGCTGTCTCGGTAAATTGACGCTCGATACCGGCGGCGATTCATTTTTCCTCGGATTTCAAACGCCGGTCGAGTTCCGCCCGTTCCTGCAGGAGCTTACGACCATGCTGGGCCGGCAATATCTCCTCACATTCCGCGCCGCGCTTCCGCAAAAGCAAGGTTTTCATAATCTGAAGGTCAGCACGGAAATGTCCGGCGTCCAGTTGCTGGCTCCGTCGCGCATTTATCTCCCCGCCGCGCACTAGATATAGCTCAGATCCCGTTCGCGTCGCCTTTGCGCGAACTGCCCTGAGGCTTTTTCCGGTATGCAGCGGGGATATGGCAGGGCCGGGATTCATCCCCGCCGAACAGGCTGTATTCGCCCAGGGGTTTTAGAGTCGGCGGGCGTGCCACCTTCGGTTTTGTCAGGGCAGGGCTTCAGCCGTGCCGTAAACGCCTCGCATTAATGCGGCTTTAGCCGCTGAGGTCTGTTGTTGCGTGCTGCCACGCAGGTTCTTTAATCCCTGAGGTAGCTTTGTACGGCCGGCTCCGCGCAGACTGTTGAACGCCTCGGTTTCGTAGGGGCGGGGTTCATCGCGCTGCAGCGAATTTGCAACCCCATGCTAGCTGTGCGAACTCGCGACCCACGCGTCAAGCACGCGCTGTTGCTGGGGCTCGACGTTTTCAAACACGATGCCCATCCCGAATTCCGCGTGCACGTGCAGCACGCGCCCCGCGGAGTCGAACACCTTTCCATCCTTGCTCAGCCGCACGCGCACCTCCGTGCCTTCGGCAAAGGGATTCAACGCGCCCGTGTAGCAGCCGCTCGAACTGAGCTGCGTGGTCTGCGCCGTGATGCGCTCCCCTGTCTTAATCTCCACCAGTTCCGCCAGCGCGACAAACGGGAAGCGGTGCGCTAGGCGCCGTTTCTCGCCCGTGCCGCTCTCGTTTTCCTGTGGATTGTCCGGAGATGGATTTCCCGTTCGCTCAGCCATTTTTCATGTCCTTAGAATCCCTGCCTGCCCGCGTGGCCCTTCCTCTAACGATGACGCCGTCGTTACCGGCTTTTCACACCCAAACTATAGCAGCGGTTCAGCCCGGCGAGGTCAACGATAACTAGTTTTCTCAATTTCGGCAATAGAACTACAAACGCTGGGTCGTTGTGGTTCGGCACACGTGGATGTAGAGGCCGACTATGATCGGGCCCGCGCCTGCGCATGCAGGCGACATCAATTTGACTTTCGTGGTATAATGTTATCGAGAGGGTAAACATGGAGTCGACGGAGAAGGCGGGAGAAACCGGGAAAGATGGTCGAAAATGACAGACACCCAAGGTTTTGCCTCCGCCAGCCTCTCTCGCCACCTAACCATCGCCTTTTCTTTAACTAAGCCACAAAAAGAGCCAGAAATTCCAGCTAGATTTCTAATCGCTACACCAACCCCTAGCCCTCATTTCTCACAGCTTGACAGATGAGAGTTGCGAACTAATTTCTCGGGATGTTGTTGTGAAGTTGATCCGTTTTTCGCTTTCCGTGAGAGTTTTTCTCTCTCCGAGGCTGTTTCGGCGCAGACTTTGCC
>Ga0307374_10012595_pt1 | contig 11832 bp, 11 predicted proteins | sample OX3MG_FD_202532 | JGI IMG/M metagenome (GOLD analysis project Ga0307374, IMG submission 202532) | Soil microbial communities from Risofladan, Vaasa, Finland - OX-3 | ecosystem: Environmental > Terrestrial > Soil > Coastal area > Acid sulfate soil | place: Finland: Risofladan, Vaasa | collected...
TCGGGAAACACGCCGGCACGAATCCAACGCCGCACCGTTCGGCGGTCCAGAGCAACGATGCGGCTGATCCGCTTCAGCGAACAACCCTGGGCGCGAAGCTGGATCATTTCTTCGCCGGATTTTTCCGTTAACGGGATTCGCAGCCGAAACAACGATCAGCAGATTGACGGTCAGAACAACAATGACAATTCTGTCGGCGGCCCAGGTCTTTTCTTGGTTAACCCAGACTTTGTGCAGGAATACGACATTACTACAAACAACTTCGGCGCCCAATACGGACGCAACGCTGGCTCAGCCGTCAACGAGATTACCAAACAGGGCACGAATGTACGGCACGGCGACGTGATGGGCACTGAGACGAACTCGCTCTTACAGTCCCGCACGAATGAGCAGATTTTCTTTGAAGGTTTGAGTAAGGTGCCGCGGTTCAACAATGAGTTCACGGGCGGCACGATCGGCGGCCCGATTTGGAAAAACCGTGTTTTTGTTTTTGGCGGGTTTGACGATCAAATGATCTCGCAGACTAGCGTGGCGACAGCCGGCAACACTCCGACTCCTCTGGGAGTTGCAGCCCTGTCAGGTTGTTACCCCAATAGCACGAGCGTAACCGCGTTGGCGAAGTTCGGAGCTTTTGGTATCGGCGGCGGAAATCCCACCCCTTCGAACACCTCCACGGTGGCACTGCTCGACGCACCGAATCCAAACGGAACGACCACTGACTCCTTCGGAAACGTGATTCCGGCGTGTTTGGTAGAAGTGGGAAGTGTTACCCGCACTTTGGGTACACCGTTCCATGAGTACGATTGGGTCTACCGCATGGACGCCGTTATCGGCGACTCGGATCGGCTGACCGGCCGGTATATCTTCAACAAAGCCCATTCGTTCGGCAACTCCGCAGGGGGTTATCCGAATGATGTCCCTGCCTTTAGCCAGTCTTTTCTTCTGGATGAAACGCACACCTTTTCTTCTCGTATGGTCAATGAATGGCGGGGTAGCTTTAGCCGCCTGAACGTCGACTTCGGTGCTAACGGGTTGGGGAATACAGTGCCTCCTATGAGCCAGCTCACGAACGCTCTTGCGAACTCGTCCATTACCGGAGGGTTCTTGGGCTTCGGGCCTGCCACGAACCTGCCTCAAGGTCGAATCGTAAATACATACCAGTTGCAAGACAATTGGAGCTTCTCTCAAGGGCGTAACCAGTGGACAGCGGGCGCGAACTTCACATACCAACGCTCGCCCAATAACTTTCTGCCGGACGTGAATGGTGCGTTTAGGTTCACCCCGTTTAAGAATACTGGTGGTACATTTTCGAGCGCCGGAGGGTGCTCGATTCCGACAAACACCACTGCGGCAGCAGGCAGCCCCAACTTGGGCACGGTCAGTTCATTGGGGGCGTTCGCGTGTAACGTTCCGTCCACGATCTCCGTTGCACTTGGCAGTCCTAATCTGGATTTCCGGGAATATGACACGTTCCTTTATGTCGGTGACGACTTGAAGCTCAGGAGCAACCTGACGATGAATTTGGGCTTGACTTGGTCGTCCTACGGTCAGCCCGCGAATCTTTTCCACACTCTGACAACGAAGCAACAGACCGGCCCAAACCCGTTCTGGAATCCCGCTCTGCCCTTGTCGGTTACGACAGCCCCGCAGATACCCACTGATGAGAAGTCCTTCGGTCCGGGGATAGGCTTCGCATGGACTCCGACTTGGGGCGGATGGTTGACCGGAGGAAGCCAGGGAGAGACAGTTATCCGCGGCGGGTATCGCCTTGCTTATGATCCGCCGGTATACAACATTTACCTGAATTCGTCGTCTTCAGCTCCGAACGTGTTGCTCCAGACGTTGACAGGGGCGACGGCGAACAACATAGGATTGATTGCAGATCCGACCGGACCGAACGTTCGAGCTCAATTGGGCAGTTTTCTCACTCTTGGAGTGTCCGACCCCCGGTCATTTGCCCAGACCCAGATAACACCCAACTTCGGACCCGACAAATTCCACGAATGGAGCTTAGGAATCCAGCGGGAACTCACTCAGCATGCAGTTCTCGAGGTGCGGTACGTCGGAAATCACGGCGTGAACGGATTCCAAACCGTCGATGGCAATCCGTTGGTCTGCAACACGGATATTAGCCTGGGAACTGGCACAACAGGGACATGCGTTTCCGGCCTCTCAGTGGAGTTCCCGCAGTTGGTTCCGTCCAATGTTCAACCTTGCCAGGGCCCGGTCGGCTCTTCTGGTGGACCGGTCGTTGCAAGCGCGAGCGGTCGTGCGAACTGCAATGAAGGCGTGGTCAGGCAAAGAACCAATACGGCATACTCCGCTTATAACGGCCTGCAGACGGAACTACGGATGAACAACATCTTCAACCAATTGACCCTGCGGACCAACTATACGTGGAGCAAGACAACCGACAATGCCAGCGAGATTTTCAATACGAACGCAGGCGGGAACTCGGCAGCGTTTTCGCAAAATCCGTTCAACTTTACTACGGCCGAACATGGTGTCTCGGGCTTGAATTTTCCGCAGACGTTTACTCTGACAGCATGGGAGAACCTGCCATTCTTCCGCAGCCAGCACGGAGTGATTGGCCACGTACTCGGCGGCTGGAGCGTTGCGTCGACGTACATTCTGCAGTCTGGACAGGGATATACGCCGATCCAGGCATCTCTCAATGCCGCAAGCGGAGGCGACGTATGGGACTCCGCATTTCTGGGGGCATTCTTCGGGTTCAGCGAATCGGCAAGGCCGTTCGTTGGAAACCTGAGCGCACCGGCCACATCCGTGGGAGCCTATGCCGGGGATACTTGCAGCATTTTGAATGTCGGCTGCAGTCTTGCCCCTAACACTTTGGTGGATTTTGGTGCGGCCAATGCATCGGGCACTGTCACTCAGGTATCTAAGAGCCAGGTGCGTTTCATCGTGAACGGTACCCAAGCCGATTCCATTTTCGGCACTCCGTAAGGCAATGCCGCGCGGAATTCGGTTCGCGACGGAAAAACCAACTCGGCGAACATCTCGATTTACAAGAGCATCCGGTTTAACGAGCGCGCTTCGTTGCAGTTTCATACCACAATGACGAACGCGTTCAATCATCCGAATTTTGGCAGCATTGATCCGTTTATTGACGACGCTGGTCTGCAGTTCGACGGGACAGGTTTCGGCAACTTGCAGGTGCAGCCAGCGAGCAGCCGCCTGATCTACTTCGGACTGAAGGTCATCTTCTAATTCTAATTCTCGCAACAGGAATCTATGAAGCCAGAGAAGCGGCGCCCGTCGGGCGCCGCCCTTGTTTTGTGCTGTGGCAACAGCGGCTCTGAACGATCGCAATGTCTCCCGAGACCTCGGGCAATTTGGTCGCGCTGAGCTTTCAATGGTACGGCTGGCTCGGCTGCGATGGCGTCAGGAACTGGAAACGGAGTTCCCTAATCTGTCGAAAGATTTGCTCTTCCTGCTGGCCTGACGTACAGTCCCCCAACGCAAGTCATTGAAAACACCTAACGTACTAGCTGGCTAGGCTGGCTGTACCCTTGCTCATGTTGCCGGTATCCGCTGAAATAGGCGTTCAGAGGAGACTAGGCGATGGTGTTAGCAATGGCAGTCCTGCTGTTTCAGTTCCCGGTGTTTTCCGGTGCGCCCAGTCCTCCTCAGCCTTCTCCTAGGGCCAACGTGACCCGGGAAGTGGCCATAAAGGCTCCAGACGCCGGCAAGCCGCTTCCTGGTGCCTTGACTTCCTCTCCTGACGTTTCCAAGAGCGCGCCAGAGACTGGCACTGACCTCCGGCCGGCGGCGGGGAACGAAGTCTCCGCCGATAGCTCAATGTCCGGGGTGTACCTGCCTCCGCCGGCAGCTTTTCGCCCGAAGATCGAGCCGATGGAGCGCACCAGCCACCTGTGGTTCGCGCTGAGCGCGGCGGAGCACGGTTCGGCGGCATTTGACGCATGGTCCACGCGAAGAGCGATTTCGCAGGGCCGGGGAGAAGCGGATCCGGTGATGCGGCCGTTTGCGCATTCGGCCGCGATCTACGGCGCGATACAGGTTGTACCCTTCGGACTGGATTATGTTGCGCGGCGAATGGAGCACAGTACCGGTTGGACGCGGCACGTTTGGTGGGTTCCGCAATCGCTCGCCACCGCGTCGTATATTTTCAGCGGTTCCTACAACGTTACTCACACGCGCTGATTCGCGAACGCATTCCGTTCCGCGCATTAAGAATTTCCCAGCCGCATCGCTTCGCGCGTTTTTTCGCGTCAAGATCGCCCTCACGAATCGCAAGGCAATCGCACGTTCAGTTCCGCACGATAAAATTCCGGCAGCGCGCCGCATCGGACGCCCTTTGATGTAATCGCTTTTGCACAGCGGCGCCAGCGAATTGATCCGCGCTCCATTGCTCTCTGTTTTCTTACTTTCCAAACCAATGGTTGCGCTGCGGCAGTTTCCACGGATGGCCAAGCCGCAGGCAGTACGATCGGTGATGTGTCCTATTAGTTAACTATAAGCCAAACTGTCATGTTTTGCACAGACACGCCCGAAGGCTTTTCCTTACGATCGGTTTGCATAGCTCTAGTTCTTTTGGGAGGGAACTGCTCTGCCATGGATAGCCTTTCGAGGATCTGGGAGTGTTCCGAATGGGTGCAAGCTCGCGGGGAAGTGTCAAAAAATCTGGGACCGCCGTTGGCTCCAAAGTCGTCCTGAAGGGGCCGGCGAGCCGAAGACGGCCTCTGCGCGTGCTGTTTGTTCACAGCAATGCCGCGGATGTAAAGCAGTGCGTGCAGGAGATGGAAAGGGGCCATTTCAAGGTCAGCAAGGATGTGGTTTCCACCACCGCTGAGTTTACCGAATGCCTTGACTCTAAATCGTATGACGTGGCGCTGGTCGAATATCCAACCGCGAACTGGCAAGGACCGCGGGCGCTGCAAATCCTGCGCACGAAGAGCAAACAAATCCCTCTGATTTTCTTGGCTGGCGCACTTCCTCTCGAAACCGCAGCGAAGTTGATCACCCAGGGCGCCGCCGATTGCGTGGAAATGGATCACGTGGGGCACCTTCCGGTGGCGATTCGCCGGGCGCTTAGCGAAAACAATCTGCGCCAGGAGCGCGATCAGTCGGAGAAAAAACTGCGCCATTCGGAGGCGCGTTACCGCGCCCTAGTGGGAAACCTGACCTACGGAATGTGCCGCTGCAGCAGCGAAGGCAAATTTTTGGATGTGAATCAGGCACTGGTGACAATGCTTGGCTATCCCAGCAAAGAGGAGTTGCTGGAATCGGTGCATGCGCGCGATATCCTGTGCAATTCCGCCAAGAGGGCGCAATTGCTGGGATTCACCGGTGAAGAGGACGTCCTCGCGCCACTGGAAGTTGACTGGAAGCGGAAAGACGGCACGACCCTGAAGGTGCGGCTGAGCGGACGCGAAGTGGGCGACGATGGCGAGACGGAAGGCTACGAGATTATCGTCGAGGACGTGACCCAGCAGCGCAAGCTCGAGGATCATTTGCGGCAACAGGCGGCGAAAGACCCGCTGACCGGTCTGGCCAATTACCGCCATCTGATTGAGGTGATTGACGCTGAAATCAGGCGGTCCGAGCGCACGGCGCGTGAGTTTGCCATTTTGTTTCTTGATTTGGATGGGCTGAAGCAGATCAACGATCGTTTCGGCCACGTGGTTGGCAGCCAGGCGCTTTGCCGACTGGCCGACGTGCTGGGCAATTCGAGCCGCGACATCGATACGGCGGCGCGTTTCGGCGGCGATGAATTTGCGGTGGTGCTGCCTGAAACAGGCGCGGATGCGGCCAGTTTGGTCGGCCGGCGCATTTGCGACAGCCTGGCGAATGACGGCAGAGAGCCGAGGCTATCCGTCAGCGTCGGCATGGCGGTCTATCCGAAGGATGGCGAAACGATTGACGCGCTCGTGGGTGCGGCAGACGCGGCACTGTACGCGATGAAAGCCAAATCGCGCGACCGCGACGCGAGCCCCGAACAATTCAGCCGCAAGGCGGCGGCTGGCAGCAACGCGGGGTCCCTGAACTCTTCCGCCTGAACGTTTGCTTTTGGCGGGAGTCGCTTGACCGGGCACGGCAGCGCCGGCGAAAGCCTTCCGCGACACGCCTGCGGGCTTGCAAGACACACAAAGCTGCCCGACGTACTTTCACGGGTTTACGAGCCCCTGCTTGGGAAAAATGAAAGGCATTGGCAATCCCATCCGCTATCGGCGATCGGCTGTAACGCAAATCCGATGCGCCGGCAGGAGGCAGACATGAAGACGGAGTGTAAAGTGATCAGCACCAATCGTATTGCAGGTTTCCAGCCGGACCCCACGTTTACGAGTGAAGAAGCAATTGTACTGCGCTCCCTGGCCGCCGGAAAAACCGACAAGCAGGTGCGCAGCGCGCTGCGCATGGCCGTGCTCGCGTTTCACGGGATGATGCGCGACCTGCGGGGAAAGACGGGCACGTCCAGCAATGTGTCGCTGCTGGTATGGGCGCAACGGCATATGAAAAGTGGCGATCAGCGAGTCGATAGGCAGGAACGCGACGGTGCGAGGTAGAAACGCGGTTGCTCAGGTGCTGGATAGCGGCGCGAGCACGGCGTCCAGATGCGATTGCTCACTTTCCTCAGTGCATGGGGCCACGGGCAAACTCACTTCGATTGTTGTGCCTTCCGGGTCAGACGTGATGTTGAAGTGGCCCTTCATGACTCGAATGCGTTCACGCATTCCGGCAATGCCAACACCCAGGAGGCGAACGCCGGTGTCAAATTGCTTTAGAATTTCAGGCGCGATGCCGCAGCCTTCATCGGCAACCACCGCCGTGACCTGCTCGGCGTCCTGGCCGTGACCTGCTCGGCGTCCTGGCGGAGGCTGATTTTCGCGACACAACTTCCCGAGTGGCGGTGAATATTCGCCAGACTCTGCTGCACCACCCGGAACAGGGCAGTTTCAATTTCGATGGGCAAACGTTCGAAGTCTTTGGGAATATCCAGTTCCACGCGTATGCTGCTGCGCTCGGAGAAACCGTCGGCGTATGACCTGATGGCGGAAGCGAGTCCCATGTCGTCGAGAAGCGGCGGATGGAGCAGGTAGGACAATGTCCTGATTTCAGATGTACAGCGATTCACCATCTCCTGGCAATCGGAGATGCGCTTTGCCTGCCAGGCGGTCAGCTTGGATGTGGGCTGCTCGAGCGCGACCAGATTCATCTGAATCGCGGCGAGATATTGACCTGCGCTGTCATGCAAATCGCGGGCAATGCGACGGCGTTCCTCGTCTTGCAACTGAAGAATGCGGGTGGTCAGTTCGCGGAGACGTTCCTCGGCCTTATGGCGCTCCACGATCTGCGTTTCAAGCTCGGCGGTGCGTTCCTTGACGCGAGTTTCCAACGCGTCATGTGTCGCGCTTCGCAGCTGTCCCGCTTTCGTGGGATCGATTCCGGGCGCGCTGGCAGGTTTGTCCGGTGAGCGATTCCGCGAAAGCATGCTTAGCATACCCACGAATTGCGCCTCCCCACTGAAGTTTGAGGCTAGTAGCCTGTTGGAGTCTTAAAGTTATACGCGGAGGCGGTGGGTACGTCTGTCCAGAATTGAACACATTCTCAAAATCCGATCCACGAATGGGGCAACACGAAATTGGCGATTCGTCGTGCCGGATAATAAACTGGGGAGCGAAATACTGATGTGCAGGCCACCATGCCGAAACGCTGACCGCAAAGAGCAAATTGCGCCGCGATTCGCGCCTTCGGTTATTTCGCAGACTTGGAACGACAAAATTCTAACTGCCGGCGGTGTGTTCCCGACGCGCGGCGGCGTGCTGCTTTATTGCCGGAATCAGCTCGACGCCGAGCTTCATTTTGTCCAGCAATGTTATGGCGCCAAAGCTAGTCGCTTGGGTTCTCGTCTTCTCGTCATTCCAGACGGACATCGCTAATACACGGGCGTCGGCCGCGCTCAAGTGCGACCGGACATGTTGCGGCGGCACTTTCCCTTCATCGGGCATGTGAACGTCTATAAGGATGATGTGAGGTTTTAATTTGCGGGCAAGCTGCACGGTTTCCGCAAAACTGGCGGCTTCGGCAACCAGCCGAATTTCGGGTTCGTTCTCGAGCATAGTCCGAATAACCCTGCGTACCGCTTGGGTGCTATCGGCCAGTAACACATGAATGGGCATGAAGGTAAATATAAATATAAATACTTGGCAAGGCTGTTCAAAATTGAACACGCCGTCAAATTCCTCGCGGGAAGTTCGTTGACTAATCGTGCAGAACAACACTGAGGAGGGAACTATTAATGTGCAGGCCGCCGTTGTACTGAATGAAACCCATTTTTCGGAATTTATTCATGAAAAAATTCACTCGGGAGCGCGTGGTACCGATCATTTCCGCCAGCATTTCCTGGGACACTTTCGGGAGCATTTTTTGAGGCTGGTCCTGCTTGCCATAGCGAGCCAGCAGCAGAAGGGTGCGAGCCAGGCGCTTCTCGCTGGAATTGAAAAGCTGATCGACCAGATCTTCCTCGATGCGGATATTGCGCGCGAGCATATAGGAGAGGAAGCGGTCCGAGAAGGCGTGTTCGGCATGGAGCACGCGCATCATCTCCTTTTTTTCGATGACAAGTAAGGAGGTAGGTGTAATGGCAGTTGCCGAACCCATGCGAACGGGCTGACCGGCCAAGCCTCCCTCGCCAAAAAAATCACCGGGCCCGAGGATCGCCACAACTGCTTCCCTGCCGACCGGGTTGACAACGGAGAGCTTCACGCCGCCTTTTTGAATGTACATGACGGTTCCGGCGGGATCGCCTTGCGAATATATTTTCTCTGCTCTTCGGCACTCCAGAAGTTTTCTTGCCACGCCGGCGGAATCAAGAAAAGTTTGGGCGTTAAAGACAGTCTTCCTTGTGGGCTTTTTTTTGCTCAACCGTGAGGTGGCTTCCGCCATGTTGTCCCTTGACGCTAAATCGTAGCATATTTTAGCGAATAGATGCAAGGAGATAGTCGAGTTGACATAAATTGACACCCGCCTGGCAAACCTCGGAAAACGTGTGGCTTTCGGCCGGAAGTGGTAGACTCACGGCAATCCGTGACCAAACCCTTCCACGCCCATTCGGCACAAGTCCTGCGGCTTGCCGGGGCCGGTCTCGAAGAACTCAAATTTCCCTCGCTGATTCGTCCCGACATATCGTTCGACTCGGCTCCCACCAAGGAGCTGATCAATTGGGTCGTTCAGCTCTACTCTTTTTCATTGTTGAGCCAGCTCCGCGCCGTTCTTGGAGGCGTCATTTCGCTGGTTGAGACGCGCAACATCCCGGCGCTGCGCATGCTGGTTCGGGCGCTGTTCGAGATGGGCGCGCATTCGTGTTACGTCAAAAGGCATGTGACACAACGTTTGGAAGCGAATCATCCGGGGGAGGCGTGGGAGTTTTTGCTCCCGCTGGGAACCAGCACCCTTTACACGATGTCTCCCTATTCAGAGGACAGCTCACTGTTCCCTTCGCCGGCGCATATCGACAAGGTGATCCACTGTTTTAATGAAATCATGGAGGGTGATGCGCTGGAAAGCTACAGTTTGCTCAGCGAATTCTGCCACGTGGATATGGCGGTGTTCAAACAGCACTACGATTGGGAGGGCAGCCGGGTGGTCACATTCGATGTGCCCGAACGGGACTTGAGCAAAGTTTTGCCCTTGGGGGCGTCGAGCACGCTTGCGGCGCTGGACGCGGTCAGCGAGCTGCTCGAGTTGGCGAATGAAACAGAGATTCGGACGAAGGTCGTCGGGATGTTGGCGAGGATTGTATCCTCAAGATAACCTTGTTGGTTGCTGGGCCTGGCGACTGACTTTACGCCCGCATGCGCTCGCCGGGCTTGTTCGTTCTTGGCCCTCCCTGGGTTCCTGCAAAACGTCCGATAGCGGACAGTATTCCCATCGAAGAAGTGCCACACTCCATGTGCTGCTGTTCGATCGCCGTATATGTTAACGGAGAATTATTGTGAAGCTCTGGAAAGTGCTCGCGGCCTCCCTGCTGGCCCTTGGTGCGTGCGCCCGAGTGCAGGCACAGACGCAGACCGTCCGCGTTGTGCAACCAGCGGCCCAGGGTTCGGTGTACCCGAGCAACGTAGTCAGCAGTACGGCGGCGGGGGCAGGGAATTATGTTCGCCGGACAGATTCCATCATAAAGATGAATTCCAAGGCCGCGGGCTTGGCGCCAAATGCGCGGGACCGCGCCAAGGCGTTGCGCAAGCGCGGCACCATAAAAATTGCGGCGGAATTCCAAGGGTTCGAGCGACCAGCAACTTTCGGGAATGATTACCTTACAAATGTCATGTGGCCGATTTCGCCGGATGGTCGGCGCGTGAATCTGGGCGAAATGTCGGTCGACAACCACGGACGCGGCGCGGTGTACCGCCCGGACCAAACTCTGGACCTTCGATCGCCCATGCAGGAAGTGAAAACTCTTTTTGCCACGCAGTCGCGCGTGCTGTTCGGCCAATTTTGGGGCGGACGAATCCAAATCAGCGAGATCGGCGGCACGCTGAACATGCAGAACGTGATACTCGGGCCGTCAGGATCTGACGGGCTTTTGGATTATCACCCGCCCCGAAGAAATGAACCGAACCTGCCGCGTTCGATCGCGTTCAATGGCTTTAGCGTTAGGCTCCAGCTTGGCCGCAATGCGCCGGCGGAGCGTCGCGCTGAAGTATGGCGATGCCTTGCATGGATTCGCGGCGACGGTCGGCGATGCCAACTCTAGGGTGGGGTTTACCTCTTTAAGGTCGCCTTCACGCTTCCCGCTGAAACGGAACTGAATCGCAGCGTAATCACTCCAGCGAATGCTTTTCCGAAGTTACCCTGCTGTCGCAGCTTGTTATCCGAGCGCCGCTGGGATAAATTACCCGCCTTCTCTGCGCGGAGGCGCGGCCGGAATGAATGCTCGGGGCAAGAGCGATCTGAAGATTTTATTGCGGCGCGCGGCCATTCAGAAGCGCGTCGTCGCGGTGGCCCGGCAAATCACGCGCGATTTTCGCGGCGAGCGCGTGCATCTGATTGGGGTTCTCAAAGGCGCGTGCGTTTTTCTCTCGGATTTGATTCGCGAGATCAATCTGGACACCTCGATCGATTTCATGGCCGTCGCGAGCTACGGCAAGGGCAAGCAGTCCTCCGGGCAGGTGCGGCTCTACAAAGACCTCGACAGCAGCATCGAAGGCCTCAACGTTGTCCTCGTCGAAGACATTCTCGACACCGGACTGACGCTCAGCTATCTTTGCCGCGTTTTGCAGCAGCGCAAACCGAAGGCGCTGAAAATCGCGGCGTTGCTCGACAAGCCTTCGCGGCGCATCAAGGATATTAAAGCGGACTACGTCGGCTTCACGATTCCGAATGAATTTGTGGTGGGCTACGGCCTGGATTACGGCGAGCGCTACCGAAATCTGAAAGATGTGTGCATTTTGACTTTGCCGCCGGAGTAAAATATCGCAGCGCAAATTTGCATGGACTCGCAAAGCATCGCCAAACTGATCGATCACACGCTTCTGAAACCAGAAGCGGCCAGCAGTCAAATCCGCACGCTGTGCGAAGAGGCGGTGCGCTTGGGCTTCGCGTCTGTGTGCATCAACCCGTGGTATGTGCCGCTCGCGGCGGATTTGGTTCGTGGCTCGACCGTGAAAGTTTGCACCGTCGTTGGATTTCCATTGGGCGCGACGATGCCGCAAGTGAAGGTGTTCGAAACGGAGCAAGCGATTAAAAACGGCGCGGACGAAATCGACATGGTCATCAATATTGGCGCGCTCAAATCGGGCGAGGACGAAGCTGTCGAATCCGATATTTGCGGCGTGGTGGACGCCAGCCATC
>Ga0307374_10012596_pt1 | contig 11831 bp, 10 predicted proteins | sample OX3MG_FD_202532 | JGI IMG/M metagenome (GOLD analysis project Ga0307374, IMG submission 202532) | Soil microbial communities from Risofladan, Vaasa, Finland - OX-3 | ecosystem: Environmental > Terrestrial > Soil > Coastal area > Acid sulfate soil | place: Finland: Risofladan, Vaasa | collected...
TTCCAGAGCTTCCGTCACCGTGTGCTCGTAGCATGTGGCTGACGGGATCAACGCGAGGCTCTGACCCCGCTGGATCGGCAAGAACCCAATCCTCAACCGATTCGGAGACCTCCGCTTTACACCCCGGCCGTTAAGTGAGAATAGTCAGCCGATGGGGTGTTCCATGGTTCGCCCAGTGCCACTGCGGAACGCCGACGGGTCGGATCGGATCGTGTAATGATCCTCCAGGCACAGCGAAGCGAATCCGGGCCGGCACAGCGGGCGCCATCGCACGGACGCGTCGCCAAGGCCGCCGTCGCATTGGTTGCCGTGATGCTCGCTGTGGCGTTGACCTTCGCTGACGCCGCGGCCGCCGCAGATCTTCGGATGCCACCGGCTGCAGCGCGTGGTGCCGCGCCGTCCGTCAGCGGCAGCGCAGGAACCGGTCGTGCCACCAGCCCAACACCGCCTTTGAAACTGCTGAACGCCCTTGGCACAACCGCGCGCGGCGTCTCCACGACACAGGTCGCCACGCTGTCCGAACTCGCCGCCTCGAGAACGCTCGTCTTCATCCTCACCGACGTCGCGCAAGGCTGGGTCGCCGCTGTGACCCGGGCCGGGGCGATACTCGCCGCGCCGTACCGGCCGCAGGGCGCAGTGACGGTGCCTCTGCCCTTCGCTGAGTCGACGGACATATCCGGGGTCAGCGGCCTGTTGGCGGTCGCGGGCACGCGTGGCATCGCGGTGGCCGACACCAGTGGCGTGTCCCCATCGGCGGCGGCCGCAAGCGGATCCTCGAACTCGTGGTCGAACATTGGCCTCATCGCCGGATCCCTGTTCCTGCTCGTGTTTCTGGGTGCCGCCGTGTTTTTGCGCCGGGCCAGCTCGGGTGGCGCTTCAATGTCGAGCATCAGGAGTCATGCCCGCATCCGCGCTACGAGCAAGGTGAGCCCTTCGCGGGTTCGGTTCTGCGACGTGGCGGGCGTCAATGAGGCGGTCGAGGAACTGCGTGAGACGGTCGACTTCCTCAAGGCGCCGGAGAGATTCTCAAAGGCGGGCGCTCGAATGCCACGCGGTGTGATTCTCTACGGCCCCCCGGGGACCGGAAAAACCATGCTGGCGTCCGCCATCTCAGGTGAGGCCAGTGTCCCGTTCTTCTCTTTGTCGGGATCGGAGTTCGTCGAGAGCCTGGTCGGAGTAGGCGCAAGCCGGGTGCGGGACCTGTTCGCGACGGCGCGCAAGAGCAAGACCGGCGCGGTGATCTTCATCGACGAGCTTGACGCAGTCGGACGGCGGCGTGGCGGCATCAACAGCGGAAACGACGAACGCGAGTCGACGCTTAACCAGCTCCTCGTCGAACTCGACGGCTTCACCCCGCGCGAGCGCATCGTGGTGATCGCTGCAACCAATCGCGTCGACCTTCTCGACGAGGCGCTCACGCGTCCGGGGCGCTTCGACCGCCACATCTCCGTGTCGCTGCCGGCCGAGCGCGGCCGACGGGCGATCCTCGCGGTTCATGCCGCCAACAAGCATCTCAGCGATGATGCTGATCTGGACCATATCGCCGCAATCAGTGCCGGGTTCTCCGGCGCCGATCTCGCGAAACTGGTCAACGAGGCAGCGATCATGTCAGTGCGCGCATCGCGGGCGGCGATCGACAACTGTGACCTGACTGAAGGGATGCTGCGGGTTGTGGCGGGTCCCGAGAAGAAGGACCGCGCCCTGGCCCGTGGCGAACTTGAGCGCATCGCCTGGCATGAGGCCGGCCACACCCTGGCGGCCTACCTGTGCCCGACCCACCCCAAGGTCATGCGCATGTCCATACTCGCCCGTGGCATGACCGCGGGGATGGCCTTGTTCGGGGACGCCGATACAGCAATGCTCACCGCGCAGGCACTGCACGAACGAATGATCGTCGCCTTGGCAGGTCGGGCGGCCGAGCAGGTCCGATTCGCATCGATCTCCTCCGGCGCAGCAAACGACCTCGAGCACGTCAACCGCCTCGCCAGGAATGCGGTCGAACGGCTGGGCTTCGCGCCGCAGGTCGGCCAGATCGTCGCGAGCCTGGGCGAAATCCCGGTCATTCTCGCGGAACGTACCCGTCAGAGCATCGACAGTGCAGTTGGCGAGATGGTCGACCAAGCCTACGCCCAGGCACTGTCCCTGCTCACCGAGCACCGCGCGCAGCTCGACCTGCTCGCGACGACCGTACTCGAACGCGAGCAACTCGATCGCGCGGAGCTGTCTGAGCTACTTACCCAACACGAGACGCGCCGCACGCGGAGTGCACCAGACCAGGTCCGGGCGCTGCCGACCGATAGGTCCAGCGCCGGAGTCGTAGGTGAACCGGATCCCACATCACCGGATGCAGGCGTTCCGGCGCGCCTTCGCCCCGGCCGCGCCCGAGCTCGACTGGCCGCCACGCGCACGGATTCGGTCGCGGCCCGCCGCAACGCGCGGAGAGCCATGCATTGCGCCACTCAACTCATGCGGGCGCTACCAAGACCGCGCATGCGGCGCCCCGCGGCGGGCTAGACGAGATCGAAAGGACGGGGCTGCGCGATGACCGCCGAGCGCTACACGGAGCAGTACGAATTCAGCTGCCGGTGTTGTGGTGTCACCTGGCGCGAGACATACGCTGTGCTGCAGCTCGAAGATCAGCACGGTGACGTACGGCGTTACCACCGGATCCGCGGTGCCCCGGCAGCCGCACCGACCGCGGTGGATGTGTGTCCGAGCTGCCGGCAGCTCGGGGTAAGGGCCAGGCTGGTCGATCAGCGCCCGGTGCGCACGTAGGGCACCGACAACACGCCGGGGGACGTGCTTCTCCACGTCCGGGAACCGATGGTCCGTGGGTCGTCCGAATCATCGTGTCGGGGCGGTTGGAATTCAACATCGGACTCACGCTCAGTTGGGGGTACGCGGTTAGCTGATCGTGAAAAGTCGCGGCTCGATCTACCTCGGTCGCGGCAACCTCACAAGCAAACGAGGAGTCATGGCAGCTTCAGGCGACCCGCAGACGGTCGCTGCGCCGGTCTTTGTGATCGGCTCCACCGCTCTCGGCATCCAGCTCACGGACGCCATCTCACCCATTCAGGGCTCGCTCGGGTCTCCGATCGCGATCCTGCTCGGGTGTACCGGCTTATTCCTGTTGTTATCTACCTGGTGGGCGGCATCGGCCGGTCAGTCATTCGTTGCCTGCTTTGCGGGCACGTTCGGCGGCTTTTGGATCGGCTATTCGATCCTGGTGCTTGGTGTGCTGCACGGCTGGTTCGTCATCCCGCCCGCAGCCATCGCCAACACGGTCGTGATGTTCGCGTGCACGTTCGCGATCTTCTTCGTGTTCCTGACGCTCGCGAGCTTGCGTCTCCCGATCATCTACACCCTGATCTTCGCGCTCGTCGTGCTCGCGTTGTGCCTAGTCGCCGCGGCCTACTCGATGACGCCCGTCAGCACTAATGTGCTGAAGGTCGCCGGTTATGTCATCTTTGTCTTCGCCGCCCTCGGGATGTCGCTGTCCTGGACAGTGATGAACCTCTCGCTCGGCGGGCCGGCCTTCCCCCCGTTGGGACCGCCGGTCATCAAGCCCCCGGCTAGCTGACACACCGCCGACCGGGGAAGTCCATGTCTGGGCTTCCCCGGCTCGCCGTGTTCGACGCGACATCGCCCGCGCGACCCGCCTGCGGGTCAGCGGGCGATGCGGCACATTGCCGAGACGTCATTCGCCAGCGCTGAGTGCAACGTGCCCACTTTTTGTGCGACCACGCACATACTCCGAGCCCGATAGGATTTGTGAGGATTTGGGCTCGCTCATTTGGCCGCGTCGCGATTTGCCCCGCTCTTAGCGACCTTTTGACCGGGCTCGCGACGGATCGCCACCTACGCGTCGCGGTTGACCGTGTCCGCGCTTGGGACATATGGTGCGAATGAAATTCGGGGTAGTCGTCATCGATATCCGCCGGATTTCACGCGATTCGTTTGTAACTGTCCTTCACCGAGTTAAGGGGACGCCAGCTCATGGCCGAGTTGTTCGCCGTGACCCAGATTCCGGGCATGGAAACGGGAGAGATTCCGCCCGTTCCCGTCGACCGTGACGAGAAGACTGTCATCATTTACTCACTCGTCGACCCCGTCTGGGATATCGATGTTCTCCCGCTGACCTATACCAACTCGCGTTGGTCAGCTTTCTTCTACCGCGCTGACGAGAAGCACCTTCGTCGCGTGCTTCCCGACTGCCTGGAGCTCGAGGACGACATCGTCGAGTACTGGTACGTCGACCACAACAACACCATGCTTGGCCCGTACGGCGAGATGGGTGTGACTGTTGCCGCTTCCTACAAGGGCGGCGACGGCAAGACCTACTACGCCGGGTACTACCCGTACATGTACCTGACGCAGGATGCTGCCATCGATGCAGGTCGCGTGCTTGGTTTCCCGAAGAAGGAAGCCTTCATTCGCGTTGTCGAGCATGGTGGCGCCCCTGACGATGGTTACGGGGTGATGGACGGCAAGAACTACAAGTTCGACTACTTCTCGTTCCTCATGATTCGGAACGGGTACGTGTTGAACTCCGTGACCGGTAAGTACGACGATGCGGACCTTCCGGCGAAGCCTGCGTTCTATGGCGACACCTCGTACGGCCGCATGAACATGAAGGTCATCACCGCGCCTGACATCTCGACGTCCGAGTGGCAGCTCACGCACATGGGGTCGCTCATCACCAAGGACCTCGCGACCCTGATTGGACGCCCGGACTCGGAGGGCACGCACCGCTTCCAGGTGAAGCCGGAGTCGATCCGCACGGCATCGCCGGACAGCTACAACTGGTTCAGCCAGGCCACGCCGTTCGACAACCTGGGTCACGAGCTTCCGCCGAAGGAGCACATCGGCCTCATGACCTTCAGCTTCGACCTGATCATTCCCGCAGGCGAGGTGCTGTGGACTGAGACCTACACCCGCGACGCAACGTGGGCGGGCGCTGCCAAGCCCTACCGCTTCGGCCTGCGTCACCGCTTCCCGAAGCCCATCGGCCTCGGCGCGTAAAGCTCACAATCACTGGTCAGTGCGACGAGGGCGCGGCAAGCGCCACATCCTCGTCGCATGAGGCTCTCTTGAAGGAGGAAAGGCGCATATGGCGCAGAACGTGAACGTCACGAGCGTGCCGTGGATCGACTCGGGCGACGCCCCGCCGTTGGCACTCGACCGCGACAAGCGTGACATCATCTCCCAGGGTGTCGCGGACCCGCTGGTCGACTACGACATCGTCCCGCTGACCTACACCAACTCTCGTTGGTCGGCATTTTTCTACCGGGCCGACGAGAAGGATCTCAAGCACATCCTTCCGAAGTGCCTGACGCTCGAGGACGATGTCGTCGAGTTTTGGTACGTCGACCACTTGCACACGGGTCTTGGCCCGTACGGTGAATTTGGTGTGACCGTGTCGGCTTCCTGCAAGGGCGGCGACGGCAACACCTACTACGCCGGCTACTACCCGTACATGTACCTGACGCAGGACGCTGCCGTGTTCGCCGGCCGTGAGCCCTTCGGTTTCCCGAAGAAGATCGCCTACATCGTCACCCAGGAGCACGGTGGCAAGGAAGACGACGGCTACGGTGGTTTTGGTAACGACTACTTCAACTTTACGATGGAGCGTCGTGGCTACCTGATCCACACCGCAACCGGCAAGTACGACGACGCAGAACTCACGGCGAAGCCGACGTTCTACGGCGACCCGCGTTACGGTCGGATGAACCTGCGTATCCTCACCCGTCCCACGCTCACCGAGACCAAGTGGGAAGTCACCTACCTGCCGTCCGAGGTCACCAAGGCGACCGCCGCGGCGATGGGCCGGCCGGAGACTGAGGGCCAGCACCGGTTCCAGCTCAAGCCGGAATCGATCCGCACCGCTTCGCCGGGTGCGATCCGCAGCTGGGCACTGCAGGCAACTCCGTTCGACAACATGGGTGCGATGCTGCCCGTGAAGGAGCTCATCGGTCTTATGAGCTTCAACTTTGACCTCATCATCCCGGGCGCGCAGACCATCTGGTCGCAGACGATCGAGCGCACGGCTGAGGACATCGGGGATCTGCTCTTCGCAACCCCGTACCAGTACACCATGCGCCACCGGTTCCCGAAGCCTCCGGGCGTCTGAGCCGAACTCGCATACGTTGGACCTTCTTCGGGGTGGGTCTTCTTCGGAAGACCCACCCCGAAGTGCGTGTCGGACCGGGCCCGATCGTCAGTCCGCCGGTACTACCGCCGATCCCGCCGCACCGACGTGCCGCCGGCGGCGACACATTGCCGGGTCTACCACATAGGCGCGAGCGCTAGTCGCCGGTGCGTGTGGAGTCGATCGCCGGTGCGTGCGCGGCGCGACGTCGAACCCCTCGCACCATGCGCAGCGCTGTCCAGATCAGGATCAGCGCGAACCCGACCCTGAGCACGCGTTGGGGAGCGACGTCGGCGAGCAGCGAACCGAGGACCGCGGTCGTGATCGACGCCAGGCCGATCACGACGATGTCCGTCCAGTCAACGCGCCCGGTCGTACGCTCACGCCAGGTGCCCACCACCGCGACCGGGATGATCGCCAGCAGCGACGTGGCCTGGGCATGCAGCTCGCTCATGCCAACGATCAACGACAGGGTCGGAACGAACAAGACGCCCCCTCCGACCCCGAACAGGCCCGAGACCGCGCCGGCGACCACACCGAGCGAGATCACCACGAGATCCGAGCCCACTAGGTCAGCACCAGCAGGATCGCGACGACGACCATAAGTACCGCGAAGCCGATCTCAAGGCGCGCCGTGCTGATGCGCTGCTTGATGGCGATGCCGATCGTCACCCCGAACATGGCAGGGATCCCGATGAGCGCCGCCGCTCGCCAGTCGACGTTGCCCAGCGCCCCCTGGGCGAGCGTTCCCCAGATGGCGATCACGATGATCGCCGCCAACGACGTCGAGGTCGCGCGCTTGGGGTCGTATCCGGCAACGCCCACGAGGATCGGGACGATGACGATCCCGCCTCCGACGCCGAACAACGCCGAAACGAGCCCAGCGAGGGCGCCGGCAGTGATGAGCACCGACCGGTGATGCGGTGTACTGGTAGCCTCGACCAAAGTGTCCGTCTCCTTCGCTGCCGCCGCATGCGCGCCATTGGTCGCGCAGCCCGCCGAGTCCGCGCTGTTTCTTGACCTCGACGGAACGCTGGCGCCTATTGTGGCCCACCCCCGCGACGCCAGAATGATCGACGGCGCGGCGGAGCTCGTCGTGCGGCTACGCGACCGACTCGGGTTGGTGGGGTTCGTCAGCGGGCGCGGGCTCGAGGACCTGCGACGCATCGTCGACATTCCGGGATGCGCCTACGCCGGCAATCACGGCTTCGAGCTGCAACTGCCCGGCGGACCGATCCGCACTGCCGAGGCCGCGCTCCCTTGGCGGGAACCGATCGACCGCTTCGCCGCGAAGTGGGACGCTCGTCTGCGCGCCGACGCCGGACTGCACATCGAGCACAAAGGCGCGACCCTGTCGGTGCACTGGCGAATGGCGCCGGACCGCGAGGCCGCGCGCGCCACACTCGAGCACCATGTCGGGCCGGCCGCACAGGCCGACGGCCTGGCCGTGACCTGGGGGCGAATGGTAATGGAGATCCGCCCCCCGGTCGCGATCGACAAGGGCACCGCGGTCACCGCCCTGCTCGACGCAGGGACGTGGACCAACGCGGCCTACTTCGGTGACGACCTGACCGACGCGGATGCGTGGCGCGCGCTGCGCGATCTGCGCGATCGTGGCGTCCTGCAGAGCGCCGTCGCGATCCTCGCCGCGGGCCCAGAGACACCTGTCGAGCTCCATGCCGCCACCGACGCGGCCGTCGACGGACCGCCGGGAATCCTGCGGCTTCTGGAGAGCCTCACGGGCACCATCGACGCGCAGTAGGCGTCCGACGGCACGACGCGCCGCGCGGAAGTTCTAGGATGCCCCGAAGCGCTCGCCGCGACGCGACCGGGTCGCATCGGATTCGCCGTCGATCCAAGGATGCATGCATGCCGCTTTATCTCTCGGTCGGTTCCGTCCAGCCGTTTGCCGAACTCATCACCGAGTGGCCCGACGACGAGCCGGGCGTCGTCCTGGTCAAAGACGGCGGCAAGGTCGTGGGCATCCATCTGGATGAGTCGTCGGATGTCGTGCGCCTGCCGGGTCTGATCGAGAAATACGGTCTCAATCCCGAGGTCGTCTGGGGGCGTCTCCGCGGCGATGACGATGGCGTGGGGCGCCGCGGCCTGCACGGCCGCTAGGGACGTGATGCGCTAGGCGTCGGCGGCGATTCGGTCGATCCGGATCGCCAGCGGCTCACCATCCAACACCAGTTCGTCCCGGTGCAACCCGGCGAATGGTGCCCCATGTCCGACGCTCAGCCGTTCCACCAGCGTCTCCGATGCGATGTGCGCACCGAACGCGTCGATGGCCTCGCGCACGACCCCCGACCCGTCCAGGTGCAGGACGATCCGCTCCTCAACCCGCAACCCCGCCGCGCGACGCGCATTCTGAACGGCGTGGACGATCTCGCGCGCGAGGCCTTCGCGCCGAAGGGACGGTGTGACCTCGGTAGTGAGCCCCACCGCCATGCCCGAGTCGTGACCGACCGCATACCCTTCGGTGGGTCGGGCCGTGACCAACAGATCCTCGGCGCCCAGCGCATGCGAGGTTCCATCAACCGAGACGTCGACGAATTGCCCGGCCTCGAGTCGGCGTGCCGCCTCCGGCCCGGGAAGCTCGGCAACCGCCGCGGCCAGCGCAGGCATCGCCTTGCCGAAACGCGGGCCCAGGGTGCGGTAGTTCGGTTTGATCGTCACCGCGACCAGCTCGCCCGGATCGGTCACGAACCGGACATCGTGGACATTGAGTTCGCGCGCGATGAGATCACCAACGTCGCCGAGGACCGCCGCCGTCGACGGTGGGCAGGCGATCACGGCCTGGGCCAATGGCTGGCGGATCTTGATCTTCGCCTCCGACCGCGCCCCGCGTCCCAGCGAGACGGCGACCCGCGCCGCCTCGATCGCGAGTTCGAGATCGGGATCCTCCCGACCGGACGTCGACGGCCACGTCGCCAGGTGCACACTGGGCACCGCCGCTGGGTCATGGGCTGCAACGAGATTCCCATAGAGCTCTTCGGCGACGAAGGGGCAGAAGGGCGCGATCAACAGCGCGACCCGGGACAGACATTCATGCAACGTCGCGAAGGCGGAACGATGTGCGGCGTCCGCGACCGCGTCACCCTGGCGACCGCTCCAGAACCGCGCCCGCGAGACGCGCACGTACCAATTGGACAGGTCGTCGACGAACGTCTCCATGAGCCGCCCCGCGCCGGTCGCGTCGTAGGCCTCAAGGCACCGCGTGACGTCCGCCGTCAGCGCGTCGCACCGCGACAGAATCCAGCGGTCGAGGACGGGTCGGTCGGTTGGGTCCGGATCATCCTCACCCGGAACCCAGCCGTCGGGAAGCGCCGCGTAGGTGACCAGGAAGACGTACGTGTTCCACAACGTCAGCAGGAACCGCATTGACTCGTCGACGGCATCGAGGCTGAACCGGAATGAGTCCCACGGGCTTTGCGCGGTGAGCAGGTACCACCGAAACGCGTCGGCGCCCTGGCGGTCGAGGACGCTCCAGGGCTCGATGACGTTGCCGCGACTCTTGCTCATCTTCTGGCCGTGGCCATCGAGGATCAGCCCGAGGCAGATGACGTTTCGGTAGGCAGCCTGGTCGAACAAGAGCGTCGACTCCGCAAGCAGCGAGTAGAACCATCCGCGCGTCTGGTCGATCGCCTCGCAGATGAAATCGGCCGGAAACACCCCGTCCAAGGCCCCGCCGGTCGCGAACGGGTGATGCTGCTGGGCAAATGGCATCGCGCCGCTGTCGTACCAGACATCGAGCACCTCGGGAACGCGGTGCGCCTCGCCGCCGCAGACCGGGCACGTGATGCTGACCTCATCGACGTACGGCCGGTGCGGGTCGAGATCCTCGTCAACGTGGTGCGTGGCAAGTTCGCGCAAGCGGGCGAACGAGCCGACCACCTCGACGTGGTTGCACTCCCCGCAACGCCAGAACGGGAGTGGCGTGCCCCAGTAGCGCTCGCGTGAGATCGCCCAATCCACATTGCCTTCGAGCCACTTCCCGAAGCGGCCATCACGAACGCGGTCGGGATGCCACCCGATCTGCGAATTGAGCTCGATCATCCGGGCACGCACTGCGGTGGTCCGGATGTACCACGACGGCTTGGCGTAATAGAGCAGCGGGGTCTGGCAGCGCCAGCAGTGCGGATAGGAGTGCACGTAGGCGAGCTCCCGAAACAGCCGCCCGCGCCGCCGAAGATCGTCGATCAACGCCCGGTCCGCCGCTTTGACAAAGACGCCCTCCACGAGCGGGACGGCCGCCGTAAACCGTCCCTGTTGGTCGACCGGATTCGGGGCACCCAGACCGTGCACCCGCGCCACGCCCATGTCGTCCTCACCGAAGGCCGGGGCGATGTGGACGATGCCCGTCCCGTCCTCAGTGGTCACGAAATCGGCGGACACGACCCGATGCGCGCCGGCGATATCGGCGAACGGCGGCTCGTAGGCCAAACCGACCAGGGCTGCCGCGGGCAGGCGCTCCACGATGGTTGCGTCCTCGCCGAGCACCTTCGCGACCAGCAGCTCGGCGAGGATCAGGCGCCCGCGTTCGTGCTCGGCCACCACATAGGTGACCTCGGGGTTGACCGCCACGGCCTGATTGGCCGGCAGCGTCCACGGCGTCGTCGTCCAGACCAACAGGGCGCTATCCGGACGCGCCAACAGCGGAAAGCGCACATAGACCGAGGGGTCCTCGACATCCTTGTATCCGAGCGCAACCTCGTGGCTCGACAGGGCCGTCCCGCAACGCGGGCAGTACGGCACGACCTTGTCACTCTCGTAGATGAGGTTCCGGTCGTTGAGCTCGGCGAGGCTCCACCAGACGCTCTCGATGAACGGCGTGTCCATCGTGCGATAGGCGCGATCGGTGTCGATCCAAAATCCGATCCGCTCGGTCAGCCGCTCCCATTCGTCGAGGTAGGTCACCACCGATTCGCGGCACTGGCGGTTGAACTCGGCGATCCCGTAGGCCTCGATGTCCGGTTTTCCCGAGAGCCCGAGGCGCTTCTCCACCTCGAGCTCGACCGGCAACCCGTGACAGTCCCATCCGCCGCGGCGCTCGACGTAGCGCCCGCGCATCGTATGAAACCGCGGAAAGACGTCCTTGAACACCCGCGACAGGACGTGATGGGAGCCTGGCCGGCCGTTTGCGGTCGGCGGCCCCTCGTAGAAGACGTACGGCTCGGCGCCGCGGCGCTCGGCCACGCTGCGGGCAAAGATCTGCTCGTCCCGCCAGAATGCCAGCACGCGTGCTTCCATCTCGCGCCAGTCCGAACTGGAACCCGGGATCCGCCAACCGTGTCGTACGACGGACGATTCGCTCATGCGTGCCGCCCCTGCGCCAGCTGCTCGAGATGGGCGCGCACCTGGCCGAACTCCTCGAAGGGCACGAATTCCCGGTGCTCAGCGCGCAGCCAGTCCGCGAGTTCAGCGCGCGCGAACACGACATCGGCCGCCCCGCAGACGCACCGATCCGAAACACCGTCGCCGAGATAGGCAACGGCAAGCCCCGCCCGTACCGCGGCCAGGTCGAATCGCTTGCACGGACGGTCGCATAGCGCGCACCGCTCGCCGCGCTCGGTCCAGATGAGGCGCGTGCCGGCCGCGGAGAACACCGCGTCATGCGAATCGAATGGCAGATCGCCGACCCCGAGGCGCTCCAGCGTATCGGCGATTACCAGGCGAAACC
>Ga0307374_10012597_pt1 | contig 11830 bp, 9 predicted proteins | sample OX3MG_FD_202532 | JGI IMG/M metagenome (GOLD analysis project Ga0307374, IMG submission 202532) | Soil microbial communities from Risofladan, Vaasa, Finland - OX-3 | ecosystem: Environmental > Terrestrial > Soil > Coastal area > Acid sulfate soil | place: Finland: Risofladan, Vaasa | collected...
TTGTCTGGCGGAAGGAGAAGTCCCCGGTCATGCCACGTTCGAGGAAGTACCCCACGGAGTTGTTGGATCGCGGTGCGCGGTTGGTGTTCGAGTTGGGCCGGCCGATCGCGCATGTCGCTGCTGACCTCGGTATTCCGGCAGAGACGCTGCGGTTGCACGTGCGCCGAGTCGAGGTCGACACTGGCCGGCGGGAGGGCTTGACCAGCGACGAGCGCGAGGAGATCCGCAAGCTGCGCAAGGAGAACTTCGAGCTGCGTCGCGCGAACGAGATCTTGAAGTCCGCTTCGGTGTTTTTCGCCAAGGAGCTCGACACAGACCGAACGAAGTGAGCCGCTATATCGATGAGCATCGCGGCCGCTTCGGCGTCGAGCCGATCTGTCGGACCCTGGACGTGTCGGCGTCTGCGTATTACCGTCGCGCGACAGGGGAGCGCTCAGTCCGTGACCTCGACGATGAGCGGCTGCTCGGCGCGATCCGTGAGCTGCATCAGGCCAACTACTTCGCCTACGGATCCCGGCGGATGTGGAAGGCGCTACTGCGGGCTGGCGAGCAGGTCGGGCGCAGCCGGGTGGAGCGTCTCATGCGCGCTCACGGGATCCAGGGCGCGAAGCGCCGCGGCAAGCCGTGGCGCACGACAACGACGGACCCATCGGCGCTGCGCCACCCCGATCTCGTGAACCGTGATTTCACGGCGGGCGGGCCGGATCGCTTGTGGCTGGCGGACTTCACGTATCTGCGCTGCCATGAGGGTGTCGTGTTCTTCAGCTTCGTGATCGACGCCTACAGCCGCCGGATCGTCGGCTGGCAGTTCGCCGCCAACATGGCACCGACCTCGTCCTCGACGCGCTGCGGATGGCGCTCACGACCCGAGACCCTGGCGCTGACGTGACGCTGATTCATCACTCCGATGCCGGGTCGCAATACACGTCGTTCGACTACAACCAGGAGCTCAACGACCATGACGTGCTCGCGTCGATCGGATCGGTCGGCGACGCCTACGACAACGCCATGGCCGAGAGCTTCGTCGACAGCTTCAAGACCGAGCTGATTGCCGACCGCGTCTGGCGATCACGCTCGCAGCTCGAGCTCGCGATCGTCGCCTACGTCGGCTGGTTCAACCACCAACGCCTCCACTCAGCCCTCGGCGACATCCCCCCAGCGGAGCATGAAGCGCTCCACGAGTTCCGCTACGCGGCCGCCAGACATTAGGTTGCAGACGACTCCCGCACAATCAAAGTTGGAAACCACTCAAAACGGTCTCCGCCAAACCCAGGGCGGCTCAGACCAACGCCGTGGTCGGGGGGTCGGTTTGCCCGGGGGGGCCGGGATTCTTGGATCATTTCGCCGGGGAAGCGGCCCATCACTTTGGTGCGGCGTTTGACTTCGCCGAGCGAGCGCTCGAGTAGGTTCGTTGATCGCCACCCGCGGCGGTGGCGGACTGGGTATCGGAGGTGCACGACGAGGGCGTCGAGGTCATCAGCGAGGCAGCGCGCGGCGGCGGTGAAGCCTTCCTTGTCGAGCTGGTCGACCAACGCCTGGAGTCTGTGTTTGGCGTCTGTCTCGCTGATCGCGTCATCGAGGGCTTGCCAGTAGGCGTGCTTGATGCGTTCTTGTTCGCGGTCGGGGAGTTTGGCGTAGAGGTTGCGGGCGCGGTGAACAGCGCAGCGTTGGCGGTCTGACGCCGGCCAGCACTGCTCGATCGCCTTGATCAGCCCGGGGGCGCCGTCGGCGACGATCAGCATCGGCGCCCCGAGTCCGCGGCTGATCAGATCGCGGCCGAGGGTCTGCCAGTCCTCGAAGGACTCGCGCATCCCCAGACTCGCCGCCAACAGGATCCGCTCGCCGTCCTCGGTGAATCCCCACGCAACCTGGACGCCCTCCTTCGGCCCGTCCGCTCTGACGGCGATGAACGTCGCATCGAGGAACAGCGCGACCAGCCGGACCTCGTAGAGGTCCCGGCGACGAAACCGCTCAAAACGCTCCTTGAGCTCCTCGCACATCCTGGAGGCCGTCGCCTTCGAGAGCTTCCCCAGCCCGGCCTCCTCGCACAGCGACTCGACATCGCGCATCGACAGACCCCTGACGAACGCGCCGATCACCAACGCCTTCAACGGCTCCGTTCGCACCAGCTTCGGCGTCCGCGGGAACAGCTTCGACGCGAACGTCTCGGCCGCCTGACGGACCTGCGGGATCTCGATCTCGAGCTCCCCCTCCGCGGTCTGCACCCTCCGCGGCCTGAACCCGTTCCGCAGCCCGGTCTCCTCGCCGCGCTCCTCGACCCGCTCAGGCGCCCGGCGCTCGTAACGGGCGCGCCCCAACCACGCATCGAACTCCTCCTCAACCGCGCGCTGGATGATCAACCGAGCGCCCAGCTTCGCCAACTCCCAGAGCGACTCGCGCGGGTTCTCACCAAGCCCGACCGACAACATGTGCTCGATCCTGGCTTCTATCTCCGCCGACGGCGGTACCGTACGTCTCACGGCGTAGGCCTCCTTCATCGTCTTGCAGGACTTGAGGGAACCAACGCCGTCGCCTCGACAGCACCGACGCTATTTACAGCACTTCAGAGACGCGACCCGCCGAGCAGCAACGCGGCCCACGTGGGTGGCAGAGTGTTGCTCTCCCGAGAAGCAGCAGCGAGCCTAGCGCGATCGCTCACGCCGAGGTGGCTCACGAGTCCGCGGAGTACGATCCTGTGATCCGTTGATCGAAGTGGACGACACCAGTGCGTGTCTGTGGACGCGCCCGTTTGGCGGCCAGGTTCCGTGGAGGACGCCGCCGCTACTCATCCAGGGTGGCATGGGCGTCGGTGTTTCCAGCTGGCGTCTTGCACGGGCCGTCGCCCGCCAGGGACACCTCGGCGTGGTGTCGGGAACGGCACTCGATACCGTGATGGTGCGCCGACTGCAGGACGGCGACGATGGTGGGCACATCCGCCGGGTCATGAGCAGCTTTCCGCTGCCCGAGGTGGTCGAGCGGATCCTCGAGCGATACTTCATTCCCGGGGGGCGCCCACCGGGGCGCTCGTATCGTCGCATTCCGATGCACACGCATCGGGACGGGATGAGTTCGCAGGATCTCTGCGTCGTTGCGGCGTTCGTGGAAGTGGCGCTTGCCCGCGAGGACCACGACGGACTGGTGGGGATCAACCTCCTCACCAAGATTCAGTTCCCCACGGCGCCTACGCTGTTTGGGGCGATGCTTGCGGGAGTGCAGTGCGTTCTCATGGGGGCAGGTATTCCCCGCGAGATTCCGGGGGTCCTCGATGCGCTGGCGGAGTATCGGCCGGTTGAGACGGCAGTCGAGATTGTCGGTGCCAGCGGTGCTCGCGCGACGCCCGTGTTGCGGTTTGACCCTGGCAGGTTTCGCGTCAACGACGGCTTGCCGCGTCCCGCGTTTCTTCCGATCATCGCGTCGCACGTGCTCGCGACCATGCTGCTTCGAAAGTCGACCGGGTCGGTTCAGGGATTCGTTGTTGAAGGACCCACCGCCGGAGGACATAACGCACCGCCGCGGGGCACCCCCGTGTTCGATTCCGAAGGCCAACCGGTGTATGGCGAGCGCGATCGGGTCGACTTCGACGTCATGCGTGGTCTCGGCGTGCCCTACTGGATCGCGGGCGGCGTTTGCTCACCGGCCCGGGTGAGCGAAGCAATCAACGACGGCGCGGCGGGCGTTCAGGTTGGCACCCTCTTCGCGTTTTGCCGAGAGTCGGGGATCGAGCCAGGACTGCGCCGCCAGGTGCTCGACCTTGTGCGCCAAGGGAGCGAACACGTGCGCACCGACGCTCGCGTGTCGTCGACGGGATATCCGTTCAAGGTGGTGTCGGTACCGGGAACCGTCTCGGAGCCCGCGGTCCACGAGGCTCGCCAGCGACTCTGCGATCTCGGTTACCTCCGTGAGGCGTACGTGAAACCGGACGGCAGCATCGGATACCGCTGCGCAGGCGAACCCGTTGACCTCTACGTGGGCAAGGGCGGCCGAGTCGAGGACACCGTCGGCCGCACGTGCCTCTGCAACAGCCTGGCGGCCACGATCGGCCTTGGACAGGCCCGAAAGGGCGGCATGACGGAGCCGGCCCTGGTCACCAGCGGCGACGCCCTGGGCTCGGTGCGCGAAGTTCTCAAGGACGCCGATGACTACAGCGCAACGGACGTCATTGCCTACCTGATGAGCCACCAGGCTAGTGACCGGCAGGCCGCCACCGCGTAAGCGGCCGGAGCACACGCGCTTCGGGGCGACCAGCGGGCGTCCTTGCGGCTCCTGACGAGCGCTCGCATCGGACGACCAGCGGGTGCCGCGGGAGCGGGGCGTGTGTGCTCGCTTTGTTTTCGCCTTGCGAGCGCGCGGCGACCGGGATATCCGCGTGTATACTGGTCGCATGAAGGTGGTCAAGGTCCGCAGGGTTGGTAATAGCAACGTGGTGTCGATTCCGCGGGAGCTTGCGGCGCGCGGGTTCGCGCCGGGCACCTCGGTGCTGGTTGAGGAGCTCGAGACTGGCGAGCTGCGGATCATTCCGACCGAGCAGGTTCGCGCTCGGATTCGTGACGTCGGCCAGCGACTCGTTGGTGAGCACGTCGAGGCGTTGAAGATCCTCGCCGAGCACGATCCCGCTGGCGGCTCCGCCGAGCATTAGAGCACCGGTGGATCCGGAAGGGGCGGAGCCGGTCTATCTGGAGTTCGCGGACGCGCTCGAGCTGTACGCGGCGATCGTCGGCGGCACGACTGGACAGGCGGCGGATCAGCTTCGTGACCGTGCGGGCCTTGAGAGTGCGCTCGGCCGGCCTCGCAACTACGCGCTCTACGAGGACGCCGACTTGGCGCTGCAGGCAGCGGCGCTCGCTCACGGGATCGCGGAGAACCAGACGTTCATTGACGGAAACAAGCGCCTCGCGCTGATCGCGATGCTCACGTTCCTGGAGATCAACGGGTTCGCGGTAGAGGCGTCCGATCCCGAGCTCGCCTCGTGGATCATCGGCCTCAGTTCCGGCACAACTCCCGCGGAGCTAGCCGAGCTGGTCCGCGCGCGAGCTCGTCCGCTCCCTCGCTGAGGGCTGCGAGAGCTGCTGAGCGTCGAGCGAAGGAGCTGGTAGAGCAAGCGGCTTCTGTTCGCACTGCGATTGGGAGGAGGATCCCATGACCGTTACACCGCTGCTCGATTCTGCCGGCCGTCGGCGTTCACCGGCGACCTTGCCCGGTTACCACGCTGCGGACCTCGGGGCCGAACGCCAGAAACGGCGTCACGTACTCCCAGGCGCTGCGCCAAGAGCTCGCCCAGGTAGGCCTGGATGTCCCGGGTCGACAATCTGCGGGAGTACAGCGCGATGATCTTCTCGTCGAACCCCTCGAAACGCCGCTGACGCTTCCTGACGATCCGCGGCTCGAAGCTCCCGTCGCGATCTCTGGGCGTCTCGATCTCGACCGGACCGTGCTCCGTCGCGAGCGTCTTCGGTGTCGATCCATTGCGCGTATTGCCCGCGCCGCCCGGCGGCGCTTGGCCGTGCTCGTAGCCCAAGTGGTCGGTCAGCTCGACCTCCATCGCGCGCTCAACCAGCCGCTTCGTCAACCCCGCGAGCAGCCCGCCGGGTCCAACGATCTCGTCTTCGGTCCGGGCGCCGGCGAGCAGCTCGTCGATCAACTCGTCCGGCAGCTGATCGCGCAGCCCCGAAGGCACACGCTTGCGACGACCCGGAGGGGGCGCGGGCGACCCGCCTTGCGGCGTGTCGCCCGCGCCCGCCTGGGACTGGGAAGCATCCTGACCAGAGAACTCAGTCTTGTCGGTGATAGTCGGCATGAAACTCCTTTCGAGAGCTCATGCGTACACAGTTGCTCGGACACTCCCGCCACCGCCGGACTCCAGCTCTGACGCCACCAGCGGGAGCGCGTCAGCGCGCTCCCGCGCGTCCTGCTCACACCGATCGAAGCAGAAGCCACCGCGTCGCACCCGCCCGCGCCTCGTCCTCGTCCCTTGCGAGCGTGTCGTGGCGGACCGGCACGGGCGTCTGCCTCTGGCAGAAAGCAGGAGCGAGCGGGCGATTGTGGGCGGGCTTGCCGCCCTGTTGAAGCACGTGCGCGACCGTCGTCAGCTGCTGTGTCTGCGGTTGGGCGCGGGTGTACGGCGTGTGCGTGTTGGCCGTTTGATCGAGGGGTTTTGTGTGACGCGTTAGGGTGGTGCGCCTTGCTCCGTTGGCGTCAAGGCCGTGCCATGCTGGTTCTCGCCGTCGCCTTGGCGGCTGCGCTCGTGGTGCCGGCCGTCGCGTCGGCTGAGGGGCGCGCGACCTACGTCACGCCCAGCTACAAATGGAACGGCAAGATCCCAAAGGTCGCGCCAGTGCTGCCCGGCCGGCTGATCAAACTCGGCGACGGCGCCGACCCACACGTGCTCGTCGACGCCGCCGGCACCGGGCAGATCGCCTACACCACCCAGCCCGAGCCCACCGTGAACCAGCCGTCGGCTCTGCGCGACTGCGTGCTATTGCGCGGACAGACCGGCTGCAGCGCCAACGCCGGGCTGATCCCACCGGAGGTCGGTGTGCCGTACGGGAACGCCGACGATGACGGGCCCTCGCCGCTGGCGATCGGCAACGAGCTGCTCGTGCTCAGCCACCGCTACCCGAATTCGCAGACGCTTCCGGACGGGAGCTTCGGATACCCGACGTTCCTGTGGACCTCAGAGGACGGCGGCAAGACCTTCACAGGCCCCGGCATCGTCGGAAACCTCGGCATCAGCGGCAACGCGATCGCCTTCGGCGGGAATTTCCCCCAGGTCGGTGTGATCACCGACACGATGACCGGCGGCACGTTCTTCCAGGCCACGCCCCCCGGCGCGTACACGAGCGCGCGGTTGAACCTCGGCGACCAGGGCCCCGGCGAGGTCTACAACGGGCGGCTGGCGCTCGACGGCAACAACCCCGTCGCAGAGTTCTCGGACCTCACCGGGCACATCTACGTGCGCGAGTACAGCGGTGCCGGCGACATCATGAACACCGCCAACTGGTCTGTGGCCAAGATCGACGGCCAGGGGTACTCGCGGATCGTCGGCGGCCCGAGCGGCGTCTGGCTGCTCTACCAGAAGACCTCCAGCGGCCCGCTGTACCTCCAGCGCATCGTGCACGGGCAGCCGAGCGGCCGCGCGTCGCAGGTCACGCCCAACAGCGACTTCCAGCACTCCAGCTACGCCATCGTCGAGGACGCGCAGGGGCGCATCACGGTCGGCTGGTTCAAGAGCGGGCCCGAGACCGCCCTCTACGTCACGACATCGACCGACGGCTCGCATTTCTCGCCGCCGCAGCCGATCGCCGAGGGCCTTGATCAGCCGGGCCATCTGGCGCTCGGCGCCGCCCAGGACGGCGGCGGCTTTGCCGCGTTCCAGGAGCCCGAGCCAGGCGGCGTCAGCGGCTCGCAGATCGACGTCGCCGCGTTCGGCGCCGCGGTTGCGACCGGTTTGAAGGGTCTCGGCAACCTCGGCGGCGACGGGCTCGGCGGCATCGGTGGCGATCCGTTGGGCACGACCTCCTGTACCGACGTGCACTTCGGCGACATCGACGCGCTCGCCGAGTCGGGCTGCTTCCTGCGCGACCCCGCCAATCCGACCAGCGGCGCCGCGGTGACCGCCGGCGAGATCCGCCTCAACGGCCTCGAGATCATCCCGGACGCCGGCGTCGAGATCGTGATCGACCCCAAGAAGCACACGATCAACACGACCGGATCGGTCCGGGTCATTCTCCGAGCGCCTGTATTCGGAGACATCACGATCTGGCACGGATCGCTGAACGTCGACCTCAGCGGCCCGCTGGCCGGCGACGGCCAGACGCTGTTCGACTTCGACACCAGCCAGTTCCCGGTGTCGCTCAAGGGCTTCCCGATTGACGGCAAGATTGAGGTGCAGCTCGAGCACGACCGCGTCGTGATCCCGATCTCGCTGAAGCTGCCTGATTACATGGGCGGCGTGACGGGTCAAGCGACGCTCTTGGCCGACAACGTCCATGGGCTCCAGCTTGACTCGCTGCACATCGGTGTCGACGACCTGCTGCTCGGCGCACTCGAGGTCAAGGATCTCAAGATCGACTACGCCGCGACCGGCAACGTCTGGGCCGGCTCGGCCACGATCAACATCCCCGCCGGCACGCCGTACTTCGGCGTCGCCGTGGCTGTCCGATTCGACGACGGCGACTTCACCATGGGCTCGTTCGATTTGACGGTGCCCTTCCCCGGCGCCCCGATCTTCACCGACGCATACCTGTCCGGGTTCGGCGGCGGCTTCGACATCCACCCGGGCCACAAGCGATTCTTCGGCACCGTCAACATCGGAGCGATACCGCTCGACCCGCCCAACTACACCGTCGGGGTGACCGGGACGTTCTCGATCACCTTCGAGGACAGCGGCCTCGTGGTCCTCGAAGCCGACGGCTCGGGGTCTCTCCACGGCTACGACATCGCCGGGGCGAAGCTGATCTTCCAGACCAACGGCTACCTCGAGGTCGACGGCTCCGTGAACCTCGACCTGGAAGTCGCGAAGATCGACGCGAAGCTCAGCGCCTTCATAGACCTGCCGGCCAAGGAGTTCTCAAGCGAGGTGCAGGGCGATCTTCAGGTCCTCGGCACGGACGTCTCAGCCGCCGATATCGTGCTCTCCTCATACGGCGTCGTCGGCTGCGGCACGACCCTCGGTGTCACCTACCACCTCGAATATCCGTGGGGCGGCAGCCCGTCCGCAGGCCTCGGCTCGTGCGACCTCGACCCCTACAAGGTCGCTCCGGTCTCCGCCGCCCAGGCAGCAGACGTGACACCCCGCGCGGCGAAGGTCAAGACATCGGCCGCAGCGACCATCGAGGACTTCCGGGTGACCGGCGCCGGCGGCGCACCATCCGTGGTGCTCAACGGTCCGCACGGCCACATCGTCCCCGTGCCCGTCGGCCCGAGCACGGCCAAGGCGACAGCCCTCTCCCTCTCAGACGCGGCCCACGACACGACCTACGTAATAGTCCGAAAGCCCGGCCCCGGCACCTGGACCGTGAGTGCCGCCCCCGGTTCGGTGGCGATCACGAGCGTCGACACCGCCAACGGCTACGCAGCGCCCTCGGTCAAGGCACACATCACCGGGCACGGCCTGCGCCGCCGCTTGCAGTATTCGGTGACCTCGCGGCCGGGGTTATCAATCCAGTTCGCCGAGTCCGGCAAGCGCGTTTACCGCGTGCTCGGGACCGCGCGCCGCAGCCACGGCTCGCTGCGCTTCACGCCGGCCCCCGGCGCGGCGGGGCGCCGCACGATCTACGCGATCGTCTCCCAAGGCGGCGCGCCGACCGAACGCCGCAAGGTCGCAAGCTACACCGCACCGACGCCCGCCATCCCGGGCCGCGCGGCGAAGCTCACCGTGCGACGGGTGGGTAAGCGGTTCGAGATCGCGTTCCGCCCCGCCTTATCAGCCTCCTACTACCTCGTCAGGATCACAGGCTCTGACGGTCGCCATCTCCTCAAGCTCACGCGCCGACGCTCGCTGACCGTGCCGGTCCTCGGCTACGCCGACCGCATCACCGTCGCCGTGACCGCAGTCTCGACGATAGACAAACACGGACGGACGGTTCACGCCGCCAGCAAGTAGGCCAAGTAGTCGCGCCCGCTCGCCGCTCTGGCCAACTCGGGTAGGTGAGGCTTCGATGACGACCGAAGGGAACCCATGAAGGACGTCTGACTTGCAACTGCTGGCGGCCTTACGGCCAGCGCCGTAATCGCAGCAAGGCCTCGCTCTCCGACGACACCGTCGGCCTGCTGGGCGCCCCTGGGAACCGCTATGCGGATCCTCTGCACCTTCCTGCGAGACTCGGCCCAACTATCTGCCCACTGAACAAGCGCAGCGACCGAAAGGCCCCCCATGCACCGCTCGAAGATGAAGATCCTGGTTCTTGCTCCTTGTGCCGCGCTCCTGGCTTTGCTTTCGCCGGCCGGGGGTGGCTTTGCGATGGCCCTTGGCGCCGCCACGCCATCGGCCGAGATGACGTGTAAGCAACTGACGAAGGCTCAGATCCAGCCGCTCATCGCCACACCGATTACGTCCGTCAAGGTGACCCCGGAAGGCCTCAGGGTCAAGGCGGGCGAGACCAGCGGACAGCAATGCGTCTTTTCCGGCGCCGGAGATAAAGCGATTGACGTCTTGGTCGACAACGCGAGTCTCTATGCCAAGACGACCTCATCCTTCCAGCAGCAAGTCGCAGATCTCCACGGCAAAGTGGCGGTGCCCGGCGTTGGCGCCAAGGCCTACCGCGAGAAAGGCGACTTCCAGATCATCGCGCTGCGGGGCGACGAAGAATGCTCCGTCTCCGTCGGGTCAGGCGACACGATTCCGGGAGTGGCCGCACTGCAAGAGGCCAACAACGGCCATTCCGTACTCCCGGAGGCCGCCAACACGATCATCGCACGCGCGCTCGGCACCATCTGTAACCGTTTGTACAAGCAAGGCAACACGAAGCCCTCGCTTGCCGGTCTCTCCAAGACCCCACGCACGCCGTAACGATCCCGCGACCGACCCCGACCAACGCTCAAAGCGAGCGTCTGGCGACGGGCGACGAACTCTCCCGGATCGGACGAGCAGCAGTCGTCTCGCTCGCGATCTGCAGCGCTCGTGCTGCTGGGGCGAAGCGAGCGTGGCGAGGCTAGGTCTTCGGTGTCGGTTCGGCGGGTTTGGTCTCGCGCATAGGTGACGGCGGCGTGGCGCCGCTCAGTGGATTGGCAGCCGCGTGGCCGCGCCCACTCCAAGTCGTCCCTTGGGACCGTTGCCGCATTCCGGGCAGTCAGGGTCGTGGCGTGGTTCATCGAGCACGTACGTTGCTTCTCTCGGGAGGAAGCGGCGGTATGCGCTCGTGGTCGCTTCGTCGAGTAGGCCCGTGACGGAGAACAGGTAGTCGTCAACAGCGTGCGCGCCGGCGACGGCATTGAGCGTGATGACGCTGGGAGCGCGAATGGTGGTGTCGTCGACGTAGCGCTGCTCGCGGCGTTCGGTCTCGGTGAGCGCTTCTTCTTGCAGCCGTGCGGGTGGGATCAAGCCGTTACACCAGAGACAGCCGCTCCCGGGGAGCACGGGTCGGTAGACGCTGAAGACGTCGAGTACGTCGCCGGTGGCCTTGTCGACCGTGACCTTGGCGCCGACCTGTGCGCCCGGAATGAGGTACTGGTGCACGAGCGCGTTGAAGACGAGTCGTGCGCGCATTGAGTCTGCTGCGAGGAACAGGAAATCGCAGTCGATGAACCTCTCGGCGACCGCCGCCGTTGCGATGTCGCCGATTACGGACTCGACAGCCATGCGCGGGTTGGCCTGGCGGGCGAGGCGGCTACTGATGCTGGTCTTGTGGCGCGCCCAACGCTCGCCGAGTTGCCGCATCCAGCGCGGACGCTCAGGTGCCGTGAGCATCGCGCGCGCGTCGCGTCGGCTGCTACCCACGACTCGTGGGAGGTTCGCGAGCTCGATGCGCTCGGGGTCTGCGATCACGACGTGGCCGACACCGAGTCGGGCAAGGTATTCGATGATGAGAGAGCCTGCACCGCCAGCGCCGATCACGCCTACTTTTTGGGCGTGCAAGATCGTCTGTCCGCGTTCGCCGAAGAGAAGGACTTGGCGGTCATAAGCGGGGTCTGGGCTCGCGAGCGACGGAGGCGAGGGGTAGAGGAGCCGCTGCGGCCGACCCACGACGCGGGCGTGCTCGAGCTCGACGCGCTGCCCGCTCGGAAGCCATATGTCCCCCGCCACCGCGTGCGATGCGAACACCACGGCGCCGACCGGCTTGCCGTCGGCGATGTCCAGCAGAGCCGGGTAGCCGCGTTCGTGGGAGGCGAGGTC
>Ga0307374_10012598_pt1 | contig 11830 bp, 5 predicted proteins | sample OX3MG_FD_202532 | JGI IMG/M metagenome (GOLD analysis project Ga0307374, IMG submission 202532) | Soil microbial communities from Risofladan, Vaasa, Finland - OX-3 | ecosystem: Environmental > Terrestrial > Soil > Coastal area > Acid sulfate soil | place: Finland: Risofladan, Vaasa | collected...
ATAGAGGCCGTCCGGCGCCGAATACCGTACACGACCACGACGACGGCCGCTTGGGCGGCGGTCCAGGGGATCCATTACCTCATGAGGAAAGAGTATCTGGTGAGGCCGCTTCCCAGCGGACGAATCATCGTAAAGACCTAGCGTCCCAGTGTCGCGGGACACCGTTCGACGCTTCGGCCGGCTGCGCTCTATTCGCTCTCCTGTCTTTGATCCACCACGAAGGTATTGTAGTAGTACTCGAAGCTGTCGACGAGCGCCTGCCAGGAGGCTTCGATGATGTTCTCCGATACTCCGACGGTGTCCCACGACTCGTGGTGATCCGAGGAGGCGATGAAGACGCGAGTCTTGGCGGCGGCTCCCTCTTCCGGATTGAGGATGCGCACCGCGTAGTCGGTGAGCGTGATTTTCTGCACGAAGTCATAGAAGGGATGGAGCGCGTCGCGAAGCGCCCGGTCGAGAGTCTCGACCGGGCCGGTGCCTACGCCGGCCCCCATCACCTGTTTGCTCTTGGCGGACAAAAAGATTCTTCCGACCGTCTTCGAGGGTATGTCGCCGGTTTTGTAGGACTCCAGGTGATAGTTGTTCAACTCGATCAGCGGCTCGTACCGTCCGATGGTTTTGCGAATCAGTAGGTCGAAAGAGGCTTCGGCGGCCTCGTACTCGAAACCCTCGCGTTCCTTCTCCTTCAAGAGGTTGATGAGATGGCTCACCTCGGGGGCGTTCTTGTCGTAGTCGCCGTACTTTGCAAGCTTCTTGATGATGGTCGACTTTCCCGCGAGCTCCGAGAGGAGGATGCGCCGCTCGTTGCCGACCAGGCTCCCCTCGATGTGCTCCATGAGGTGTGCAGCCTTGAGAATCACGTCGGCGTGCTGGCCGGCCTTGTGACTGAAGGCGGCCTCTCCGACGTAGGGCTGGCGTTTGTCGGGAATGATGTTGGCTTTCTCGGCGACGAAGCGCGAAAGGGCGGTCAGATCGCCGAGCATCTCCCCTGCGTTCGCTTCGAGGTCGGTCTTGAGGACGATGTTGGGAATGATCGTGCAGAGATTGGCGTTTCCACACCGCTCTCCCCAGCCGTTGATTGTTCCCTGAACCTGGATCGCGCCGCAGTCGATTCCGGCGAGCGAATTCGCGACGGCCGTTCCGCAGTCGTTGTGAAAGTGAACGCCGAGCGGGGCGAGGCGCTCGCGCGGCAGACCCTCAATGATACGGGTCACCTCGGCGGGGAGGGTTCCGCCGTTCGTATCGCAGAGCACAAGAACGTCGGCTCCGGCCCGCGTTCCGGTCTCAAGCACTTTAAGGGCATACTCCGGATCATCCTTGAAGCCATCGAAGAAGTGCTCGAGGTCGAAAAAGACTTCGCGCCCCCGCGACTTCAGGAACGACAGGGAATCGAAGATCATCTCGAGATTCTCTTCCGGGGTCGTCTTCAAGACCTGCTGGACGTGAGCCTTCCAGGTCTTTCCGACGACGATGACTGCGGGCGTTTCGGCGTCGAGCAATGCCTCGACATGCGGGTCTTCGGAGGCCTTGCCTCCGGGTTTGCGGGTCGAGCCGAAGGCAACGAGTCGCGCGTGGTCAAAATGCTCTTTGCGGGCCTGTTCGAAAAACGCCGCTTCCTTCTCGTTTGAAAGAGGGAAACCTCCTTCGACGTAGTCGATCCGCATCTCGTCGAGCCTGTGAGCGATAGCGAGCTTGTCGGCAAGCGTGAAGTTGACGTCGATGCCCTGCATCCCGTCGCGAAGCGTGGTGTCGTAGATCGTAATTCTTCTCATGTTCCTCTCTCGAACAAAAAAGCCGTCCCCCCGAAGGAGAACGGCTCTTGCCTCGCGCTCTTGGGAGGCGTAGCTCCTACTTCCCCCGGGGAGGTCGCCACCAGCTTGTCGGAATAACGGCAATGTAGAGGACGATGATGACGATGTTCCAGGAGAGCCCGCGCAGCCTTCTCATGACCACCTTCTCGTTGGGTTACCGTAACCGGTTTCGATTTGGATGTCAACACTTTCCGGCGATCGGCGCCGAGCGGTAACGGGGCAGTCGGTTGAAAGAGGGTCGTGAACCTGCTAGAATCGGCCCATGGGCCCCGGAACGGTGTTCGATAGGCTTGTCTCCGATATGTCGGTCCAGGAGCGGCAGGAGCTGCTCTCGAGGGTCCAGCTCGCCACGAAGGTCGACGATGCCCCGCTTGCGGCGATCGAAGCGACGGAAGAGTCCGATTTCGAGGCTCTCTACCGGCAGCTCTCGTTCTGGTCGAAGCTCATGCTTTCGCTGCGGGCGATTTTCTCGGGGAAGGAGCGGCTTGCGCTGCTTTCAGATATCGCCTTCAAGAAGCTCGGCCAGAGAATCGCCGGACAGGCGGCAACCTACTTTTCGGTAAGGACAATCGAGTTCACTGCGGCCTTTTCCTTCGAGCTCAAGGCGCTCCAATCCGGACTGAGACTCTTTGATGAGCCGCTGAAGCGCATCCTCGGCCCGGAAAAACGCGACTTCATCGCGTTCCTCGCCGGGTTAGAGATGCCAGAGGTCCAGGACAACCTCATTGCCGAAACCGATCTTTCGCGCCTCGTCGACAATCCCCTTCTCGACAACGAAGATTCGGTCCGCCGCGAGATCGAGATTGCGGTTGAAGACGCCCTGGTGCAGATCAGCGAAGACGATCGCACCGTGATGGGCCGCCACACGACCGCCCTCCGCTATCTCGGCCTCCTCGTGCGCTTCCCGTTCGAACGCATCCTCCGCTCCTTCGGCGAGTTTGGGCAGCGAGCGGATGTTGCGCAGAAGCTACTCGAGGAGCTTGCGGGTCTCTTGGAGGGCTTCGTGGTACCGCCCAGCGCGAAGCTCCTGGAGGCGCTCTTTCTCTTCTCGTTGTCGGATGAGCCGTCTGCGGACGAACCGAGCTTGGAAGACGGCCTCCGAGCCTTGATAGCAAGGGCCAACGGCCTGGTCGCCCAAATACGTGATTTCAACTACCGTATCCCGCTGCGCGATATCCTGCGATTCTCGCTGCGAAGACTTGATTGGACGGCTCCGGCAGCCGCCGGCGGTGAAGACTGGTTCGCGCTCTATCAGCAATTCTGGGCCGACAGGCTCACGGCACACCTCGCCCAGCATAGGAAGGACCGCCGGCGGCGGGAGCTGTTGAATGAGGCCGCAAGCTTCATAAACCTGGCGAAACTGCCCCTCCTTGCTCATTACCGCGCCGACTGGTGGAACGGGGAGGTGAGCTTTCAGCATGAGCATTCCCTGGCCTTCATTGCAGGGTTCGTCAATCAGGTTTTTCCCCTCGAGACAAGTCGAACCACCAAGACCTTCCTCATCGACGGGCGATTCTACAAAGAGGAAAACCGGAGGGATTTCACCGACTGCTATGACCGCATAAATCGGGTCGTAGAGGCGATAAAGAAGCTGGACGACAGCCTGTCGAGCGAAGGCGAGCAGGGGCAACTCATCCGTCAGGCGTTGGGGGAGGCTCACACCCCCGGTACGCGGGCGCGGCGCACCGAAAGGCTTATCGCGGCGGCAGACCGGCAGGCGCGCGGAATCGTGATGGAGATGATCGCGACCTTCGATCTATTTGCCAACCTCGTGGACGGCATTCTGCACGGCCAGGGCGACTCCACCTTCGATTCGGTCACCAATCTTGCCTTTATTGGCGGGCGCGAGAATCCTCGGCTGCGAGCCTCGCTGGGCCGCATCTTCACGACGATGCAGCGGACCGTGGAGATTCTCAAGGGGCTGTTTGCCTTCGAGACGGAGAGTGATACATGAGGCGCAGCCTGTCGATCTCCTCCTTGGTGGATGTGACGCGCGAGGAGCTGGCGTTTCTCCCGCTCGGCGAGAACGGCGCCGGAGGGTCGCCTCGACTCTGCCTTTCGCTGCAAAGGGCCGGCGACATGAAGCGTCCGGGCGCAGGCGACGGGGTTGCCGAGGACGACTCGGGTGGGGGCGCTGCGGAGGAAGGCGATCCTCGCGCAGGGGGGGCGGGGCGGCGGCGCTCGGAGCTTTTCCGGCGTCTCGCAATCGAGGGGCGGCGGGTCGCATCGTTACGGCAGGTTCACTCGCAGAGCGTGGTAGTGGTCGAGGACGACTGGAACGCCGCGGGCGAAGGGGATGGCCTGCTGACGGCGGACCCACGATTTTGCCTCGCGGTCACCGTGGCCGACTGCCTTCCCATCTTTCTCCACGACCGGAGCAGGGGTGCCTTCGCCCTTGTCCATTCGGGATGGCGCGGCACGGGAATTGCGCAGGTGGCCCTGGAGAGGATGGCCCGGCGATTCGGCACGAAGCCGAGCGACGTGAGGGCGGTGATCGGTCCCGGTATCGGGGCGTGCTGCTATCGAGTATCCGACGAGCGGGCCGAGCTTTTTCGCCGGGACTGGGGGGCGGAATCCGTCGTCGCTCACGACGGGGGAGTCTACCTCGATCTCCCGGGCATCAACGAAAGGATGCTGGCGTCAGCCGGGGTGCCCGAGCTCACCCTGATCTCCGATTGCACGAGCTGTAGCGACTTCCTTGGATCCTTCCGGCGCGAGGGTCCCGAGCGATACACGAGGATGCTTGCCCTCATCGGTCATTTCGGTTAACCTCGCGGTCTAAAGGGACTTCATGGTAGATATCAAGAGAGAGTGGGAAGAGCTGGTGAGCCAGGCGGTGAACCTCCTCCTTCGCGAGGCCGGCTCCGCGGGAGGCCTCGTCGTCGCGGATCAGGTCATATCCGAAAGGCCACCGCGCTCGGATTTGGGGGACCTCGCTTTTCCCATGTTCCCTTTTGCAAAGCTCCTTCGGACGGCGCCTCCGCTGGTGGCATCCCGAATCAAAGAAACGCTCGAGCGCATCGGCGGAGCCAACGGACTGCCCGGCGAGGTGAACGCGGCAGGACCCTACCTCAACGTGCGCTTCTCCATCGCGAAGGTCGCCGGCGGCGTCATCGATGAGGTGCTCAGGCTGGGTGATGAGTATGGCAAGTCCCGACGTCTTGCCGGGCAGCACATCATGGTGGAGTTCTCGTCGCCCAACACGAACAAGCCGCTCCACCTTGGCCACCTTCGCAACGATATCCTCGGAGAGAGCGTCTCGCGCGTTCTTGCGGCCTGCGGGGCCGAGGTGTGCAAGGTCAATCTCATAAACGACCGGGGAGTGCACATCTGCAAGTCGATGCTCGCCTACAAGCGCTTCGGAGCCGGACAGACTCCGGAAGCGGCCGGACAGAAAAGCGACCACTTCGTGGGCGACTACTACGTACGGTTCAACACCTGGTCGAAAGAGGACGCCGAGGCCGAGGAGGGGGCGAGGGAGCTCCTGCGGCGCTGGGAAGCCGGCGACAGCGAGGTTCGCGAGCTGTGGAGCCTCATGAACCGGTGGGCGATTGACGGTATCACCAAGACCTATCGCCGAACGGGCATAAGCTTCGATCGGGTCTACTACGAGAGCAACACCTACGAACAGGGGCGCGAAGAGGTCTTGAAGGGCCTTCAGTCGGGGGCCTTCTACCGAGAGCCGGACGGATCTGTTTGGGTGGACCTGACCGACGTTGGGCTCGACAAGAAGGTCCTCCTGCGAAAGGACGGAACGACCGTCTACGTGACACAGGATATCGGCACGGCAATCGCCCGTCATCGCGACTATCCATTCGATCGCTTGATCTACGTGGTCGCCTCCGAACAGCAGTACCACTTCAAGGTGCTCTTTGACATCCTCAAGCGCCTCGGGTTCCCATGGGCCGGGAACCTCTATCACCTCTCGTACGGAATGGTGAATCTTCCCGAGGGAAAAATGAAATCGCGGGAAGGGACAGTGGTCGATGCCGATGATCTCTTCGACGAGCTGTCGGAGATGGCGGCCGGCGAAATCCGCGAAAAGGGAAGGGCCGAAGAGGTGGGCGATGTCGGGAAAACCGCGGAGGCGATCGCCCTCGGAGCTCTCAACTACTACCTGCTGCAGGTGTCGCCTGCAAAGGACATGATCTTCGATCCCAAGGAGTCGATCTCCTTTACCGGCAACACGGGACCCTACCTTCAATATATGGGGACGCGAATCTCAAGCATGCTTCGAAAATTCGACGAATTTGGGGAGGATTTTACGGGGCGCTTTCGGCCCGAGCTTCTAAAGGAGGGCGACGAGTGGGACATCGTTAAGCTGCTAGGGTCCTACCCCGAGGTTGTGGACCGGGCGGGGGCAGAGTATAATCCGAGCATGGTAACGGCATATCTGTACGACCTCTCGCGGACCTTCAGCCGCTACTATCATGACAACCCAGTCCTGTACAACACCGATCAGGATCTCGTGGCGACCCGGGTCCGCCTCTGTCGGGCGGTGGAACAGGTATTGAAGAGCGCCTTCGCGCTGGTAGCGATTCCCTTCCTTGAACGGATGTAGAAGGAGGCGAGAGGTTCACGAGAGTCTCAAATCCTACGATTGTGTAGGAAGTGGGGCAGTAAATCATACTGAAATGTAGCGCATCGCCGTAGTCCTACGGATGTGTATTGTAACTAACTTCCATCCTAGCAATTATTTGGTAGGAATGGCACAAAGATTGCTACTTTATCCTACGGGATTAGTGTCGCCACATGAATCGAGTGAGGTGGTAGGGGTATGCCGTACAGAAAGCGTCCGGCGCGGGTTGGTCTCTACGATCCGGCGTACGAAAAGGAAAACTGTGGGGTCGGTTTCGTCGCCCATCTGAAGGGCGAGCGAAGCTTTCAGATAATTCGAAACGCGGAAGAGATCCTCCTGAACATGAGCCATCGCGGCGCCGTGGGAAGCGAGAAGAATACCGGTGATGGGGCGGGCATCCTGACTGCTACGCCGTGGGAATTCCTCGAGCGCGTGGCTTCGGAAAACGGGATTGTGCTTCCCGAGCGCGGTCGCTACGCCGCCGGAATCGTTTTTCTTCCACAGGAGGTCGAGCGGCGCGAGAGGTGCAAGCAAGAGTTTGCACAGATCGTCGCCTTCTCCGGCCAGCGTCTCCTTGGATGGCGCCGGGTGCCGGTCGACGACTCCGACATTGGCCCAACGGCGAAGGCATCGGAGCCGGTGATGGAGCAGGCCTTCATCGGGGCCACCGAGGGGTTGTCGGAGGACAACTTTGACCGAAAGCTCTTTCTTATCCGCAAAGAGGCTACCCATCGCATTCGCGGCAAGGAGCACGATCCTGACGATTTCTTCTATATCTGCAGCCTTTCTACGAAGGTAATCGTCTACAAGGGGATGCTCACGGCGTGGCAGCTTGTGCCCTACTTCAAGGATCTAAGCGATCCCGACTACAAGAGCCACCTCGCGATGATCCACTCCCGATTCTCCACGAACACCTTCCCGAGCTGGGATCGGGCGCAACCGCTGCGCTTCATGTCCCACAACGGCGAGATCAACACCCTGCGCGGGAACGTGAACAAGATGAAGGCGCGCGAGAATACCCTGCAGAGCGCGGTATTCGGCGAAGACCTGCGAAAGATCTATCCCGTCATCGAGCCGGACCTTTCCGACTCCGGCTGTTTTGACAACACGCTGGAGCTGCTCTATATGGCCGGGCGCAGTCTGCCCGAAGCGGTTATGATGATGATTCCCGAGGCATGGGAGAACGATCGCCTCATGGACCCGGCGAAGCACGCCTTCTACGAGTACAACTCCTGCCTCATGGAGCCCTGGGACGGCCCGGCATCGATCGCCTTCACCGACGGCCACTACATCGGTGCCGTCTTGGACCGCAACGGCCTGCGGCCGAGCCGCTACTACGTCACCGAAGATAACCTGGTCATCATGGCGAGCGAGGTCGGCGTGCTTCGGGTGCCGCCCGAGCGGGTCATCGCCAATGGTCGCCTTCAGCCGGGACGGATGTTCCTTGTGGACTTCGAAGAGGGTAGGATCGTCGAGGATCAGGAGATCAAGGAGCGGATGGCTCGATCGCGTCCCTATCGGGAGTGGCTCAAGGAGCAGAAGATCGAGCTCTCCTCGCTCGAGTTGAGCTCCAAGGCGCACGGCTTCGATCCCGAAACACTGACCGCGCGCCTGCGCATGTTCGGCTATACGCTCGAGCATCTCGACATGCTGATGCGCCCGATGGTCGAGAACGAGCAGGAGGCGCTCGGTTCGATGGGAAACGACACGCCGCTTGCCTGCCTTTCGGACAAGCCGCGGCTCGCGTATGACTATTTCAAGCAACTCTTCGCGCAAGTCACGAATCCTCCGATCGACTCGATCCGCGAGGAAAACATCATGAGCCTGGAGAGCTTCATCGGCCCGGAGCAGAATCTCCTCGATGCGACCGAGCGTCATTGCCACCGTCTTCACATTCCGATGCCCGTGCTCACCAACGAAGAGCTCGCAAGCCTGAAGCACATGAACCATCGCCGGTGGCGCTCGAAGAGCATCGACATCACCTTCGCACGGGAGGCGGGCGCTTCCGGTATGGTCGAGTGCCTGGATCGCATATGCGAGGAGAGCGAAAGGGCGATCGGCGAAGGCTACAGCGTCGTAGTTCTCACCGATCGCGAAGCCGGCCGCAAGCGCGCGCCGGTAAGCGCCCTGCTCGCGACCGGTGCCGTCCATCAGCACTTGATACGCGCGTCGAAGCGCGCCGAGATCGGGATCATCGTCGAGACGGGCGAGCCGCGCGAGGTTCACCACTTTTGCATGCTGATAGGCTATGGCGCCGACGCGATAAACCCCTACCTTGCCTTCGAGGCGCTGTGGCAGATGCAGAGAGACGGCATCCTATCGAAGACCCTGACTGATGCGGAGGTCGTCGAACGATACTTCCATGCCCTTGCGAAGGGAATGCGCAAGGTGTTCGGCAAGATGGGGATATCCACGCTTCAGAGCTACAAGGGCGCGCAGATCTTCGAAGCTATCGGGCTACGCCAGGAGGTTGTCGAGCGTTGTTTCGCCGGGACGCCAAGCCGGATCCAGGGCACCGGTTTTGAGATGCTCGCACAGGAGGCCCTTCGCCGGCACGAGCTTGCATACCCGACCCGGAACGTTCCGATCGATCACGCAAGCGTGAATCCTGGCGACTACTATTGGCGAGAGGGGGGCGAGCTGCACATGTGGGACCCGGAGTCCATTGCGAACCTCCAGATAGCCGTTCGCCAGAAGAGCAAGGAGGCATTCGATCGCTTCCGAGACATCCAGAATCAACGGTCGCGGCAGCAGGCAACCATCCGCGGGCTGCTGCGCTTCAAGAAGGGCAACTCTATTCCGCTCGAAGAGGTCGAGCCCGCCTCTGCGATCGTCCACCGCTTTGCCACGGGTGCAATGAGCTTTGGCTCGATCTCGCAGGAGGCTCATGAGACCCTCGCGATCGCGATGAACCGCATCGGCGGCAGGTCGAACACGGGAGAGGGCGGCGAGATGTCGGAGCGCTACGTCCCGCTTGCGAACGGTGACTCGAAGCGCTCGGCGATCAAACAGATCGCGTCGGGTCGGTTTGGGGCGACCAACTACTTTCTTACGAACGCCGACGAAATCCAGATCAAGATGGCCCAGGGGGCGAAGCCCGGCGAGGGCGGCGAGCTTCCCGGCCACAAGGTCTACGAATGGATAGCCAAGACTCGCCACTCGATCCCCGGGGTGGGCCTTATAAGTCCGCCTCCGCATCATGACATATACTCCATCGAAGACCTCGCCCAGCTGATCTTCGACTTGAAGAATGCGAATCCCAACGCACGGATCAGCGTGAAGCTTGTCTCCGAACCCGGGGTAGGTACTATCGCGGCGGGAGTCGTAAAGGGACACGCGGACCACGTGCTCATCTCCGGACACGACGGCGGGACCGGTGCATCGCCTCTCACGGGAATCCGCCACGCAGGCAGCCCCTGGGAGCTCGGCATCGCCGAAACTCACCAGACCCTCGTAATGAACGACCTCCGGAGCCGGGTCGTCCTACAGACCGACGGTCAGATTAAGACCGGACGGGACGTCGTCATCGCGGCAATCTTGGGCGCGGAGGAATACGGCTTTGCGACTTCGGCATTGATCTCCCTTGGCTGCATCATGATGCGCAAGTGCCATCTGAACACCTGTCCCGTCGGTATTGCCACCCAAGATCCGCAGCTGCGCAAGAAGTTCACCGGACAGCCGGAGCACGTGATAAACATGCTCTACTTCATCGCGGAAGATGCGCGCGAGATAATGGCCGCCCTCGGCTTCCGAACGGTCAACGAGCTCATCGGGCGGGTGGATCTTCTCGAGGTCGACGGCGAGGCCCTGAACGAGAAGGGGGCCGGTCTCGATCTCAACCCAATACTCTTTCCCGCGATCAAACCGCGGCCGGACACGGCGGTCTGCTGCACGACCATGCAGGAGCATGGCCTCGAAAAGGTCCTCGATCGTAAGCTCATCGAGCTGAGCCGTCCGGCTATCGATTTCCAGCGGCGAGTCGATATCGACCTTCCCGTCTTCAACACGAACCGCGCGGTCGGAACGATGCTGAGCCACGAGATCGCAAAGCGCCAGGGCGAAGAGGGGCTTCCGGAGGATACCATCCACGTGAAGCTCTACGGATCGGCCGGACAGAGCTTTGGTGCGTGGCTTGCGGGTGGGGTGACGCTCGAGCTCGAGGGTGACTCGAACGACTATGTCGGAAAGGGGCTCTCGGGGGGCAGGATCATCATCTATCCTCCGCGGACCGCGAAGTTCGTTCCCGAGGAGAACATCATCATCGGCAACGTCGCCTTCTACGGGGCAATCGCCGGACAGGCCTTCGTTCGCGGCCGGGCGGCCGAGCGCTTCTGCGTGCGCAATTCGGGCGCGGAGGTCGTGGTCGAAGGAATCGGAGATCACGGGTGCGAATACATGACCGGCGGTAGGGTGGTCGTGCTTGGACCGACCGGAAGGAATTTCGCGGCCGGCATGAGCGGCGGCATCGCCTATGTCTGGGACCGGGCTGGGGATTTCCGCTTGCGGTGCAACATGCAGATGGTCGAGATCGAGGAGCTTGAGGACGACGACGAGATAGTCGAACTGAAACAGCTGATCAGCCTGCACGAGCAGTACACCGGTTCAAGCGTTGCGCGCAGGGTCCTTTCGGGCTGGGACGAGTGTAAAAGCGAGTTCTTGAAGGTGATGCCGATCGACTACAAGCGGGTTCTCCTCCAGCAGAAGAAGAAGCTCGCTTCTCGAGAAGGCGCAGCGCTTCAAGCCGCCAACCTGTAGGAGAGATCGGTATGGGAAAGCCCACGGGATTCATGGAATACGCCCGCACCCCGATTCCGGATCGAGCTCCGGCGGAGCGGATAAAGGACTTTGATGAGTTTCACCTCGAGGTGGAACGAGACGAGCGGCAACGGCAAGGGGCTCGGTGCATGGACTGCGGCGTGCCCTTCTGTCACTCGTCGTACGGCTGCCCCGTCGACAATCTCATTCCGGAATGGAACGACCTGATCTTCCGCGGGCTGTGGCGGGAGGCTTACCTTCGCCTCCGGAAGACTAACAACTTCCCCGAGTTCACGGGTCGGGTGTGCCCGGCGCCATGCGAGACCGCATGCGTTCTCGGCATCAACGAGCCCGCCGTGACAATCAAGCACAATGAAGCCTACATCATCAACTTGGCCTACGAAAACGGCTGGGTAGTGCCCGCTCCCCCTGCGGTCCGCACGGGCAAGCGGGTGGCGGTGGTTGGAAGCGGTCCGGCCGGCCTCGCGGCTGCCGACCAGCTGAATCAGGCCGGCCACACCGTCACGGTGTACGAGCGCGATGATCGGATCGGCGGCCTGCTCATGTATGGAATCCCGAATATGAAGCTCGACAAAGTCCTCGTGCAGAAGCGAGTCGACATTATGGCGGCAGAGGGCATCCGCTTCGTTACCGGCGTGCCGGTCGGTCACGACCTTTCGGCGCA
>Ga0307374_10012599_pt1 | contig 11829 bp, 10 predicted proteins | sample OX3MG_FD_202532 | JGI IMG/M metagenome (GOLD analysis project Ga0307374, IMG submission 202532) | Soil microbial communities from Risofladan, Vaasa, Finland - OX-3 | ecosystem: Environmental > Terrestrial > Soil > Coastal area > Acid sulfate soil | place: Finland: Risofladan, Vaasa | collected...
CGGCGTTGGCCAGCTGGGGATAGAACGCCGACAGCCGGGTGGTCAACGACAGCCGCCCGGCCTGCACCTGCTGCATGATCATCGGGGCGGTGACCGTCTTGGTGGCGCTGGCCAGGATGAATCGGGTGCTGGGGGTCACGCTACGACGAGACCCTGTGGCGTACACGCCGCTGGCCCCGGACCACAGCACCCGCCCGCAGGACATCACCGTCGCGGTGGCCGCCGGCGCACCGACACTGGCCCGGGCCTGGCCCAGCGAGGCGTCGAGCGTGGCCGCGCGGGCGGAGCCGCATATTGCCGCCAGCGCCAGAACCAGCCCAACGGCAGGTAAACGAAGTGACCGCATCAGACCCCGGCCAGACAATACGCTGCCCTCCCGCCCTCCGAGCAGAAAGGCCGAACATGCCCCAACGCGCCGCAATCGTCACCGGAGCCTCCCGAGGAATCGGCTACGCCCTGGCCGAGACACTGGGCGAGAAGGGCTATGGGCTGACGCTGACCTCACGCAAGCCCGAGGGGATTGAGCAGGCGGCCAACCAGCTGCGCGAGCGGGGTTATGAGGTCAACTTTCTGGCCGGCAACATGGCCGATGAAGAGGCCATCCGCGCGGTGGTCAACCAGCACCGCGAGCGCTACGGCCGCCTCGACGTGCTGGTTAATAACGCCGGGCTGGGCATCGGCGCAGCCGCCGGCGAGGCGCAGACCAAGCACATCGACCTCCAGCTGGACGTCAACCTGCGGGCGATCATCCTGTTCTACCGGGAGGGCGCGGAGATGCTGCGCGCGGCGGCGGCCGAGAGCGGGCAGGCGCTGGTGGTGAACCTGGCCTCGATCGCCGGCAAGAACCCTCAACCGTGGCTGGCCGTGTACTCGGCCACCAAGGCCGCGGTCGTCGCCTATACCCAGGCGATGAACAAGGAGCTGAACGGCGACGGGATCAAGTCAGTGGCCTTCTGCCCGGCGTTCGTGGACACCGACATGACCGAGTTCGTGCGCGGCCAGGTCCCGCAGGAGGAGATGCTCACGACGAGCGACATCGCCCAGGCGCTGCGGTTCATGCTGAGCGTCTCACGAGCGTGCGTGGTACCGGAGATCATCTTCCAGCGTCCGGGTGAGACCACGTAGAGGGAGTCGCGCGCGCGCCCGCGCGCGAAGCGAAGCTGCACTCACGTACCGCGCGGCGGGGTAGGATCGCCGCCTGAGATGAGCGCCGAGCCTCGTATCGCCCCCGGCACCCGCGCGCAGGTGGGCTGGCTGAACTCGCTGATCCTGGCCGCCCTGGCCCGGGGCGCCGGGACGGGGCGTCCCCCAAACCTGTTCGCGACGCTGGCTCGCCACCGGCGTCTGTTCCGGGGTTGGCTGTGGTTCGCCGGTTCGCTCATGCCAGGCGGATCGCTGCCCCGGATCGACACCGAGCTGGTGATCCTGCGGGTGGCGCACAACTGCCGCTCGGAATACGAGTGGCGCCACCACGTGCGCCTGGGTGGCCAGGCCGGCCTGAGTGAAGTGGACATCACCCGGATCATGGACGGCCCTGAGGCGCCGGGCTGGTCGGAGCGCCAGTCGCTGCTGCTCGAGGCCTCCGACCAGCTGCACCACCTCAGGGTGGTCACGGACGACACGTGGCGGCAGCTGACCGAGCACCTGTCCCAGCTTGAGCTGATCGAGCTCGTGCTGCTGATCGGCCACTACGAGATGCTGTCCATGACCCTGGCCAGCCTGGGGGTTCAGGAAGACCCGGTGCCCGACGGTGACGGCCGCGCGACGCCCCTGACCGGCCGCCGGGTGCTGATCACCGGCGCCGCGCGGGGGATCGGGGCGGCCACGGCCCGGCGCCTGCACTCGCGGGGTGCCCGGCTGGTGCTGGCCGGGATCGAGCCCGACCAGCTGGCGCAGGTGGCGGAGGAGTGCGGTCAGGCCCTGGCGGTGGTGTGCGACGTGCGCGATCTGGGACAGGTCGAGGCCGCGGTGGAGGCCGCGGTGGAGGAGATGGGCGGGCTGGACGTGGTGATCGCCAATGCCGGCGTGGCCGCGCAGCTGCCGGTGCTGGGCGGCGACGCGGAGATCTTCGACCGAACCCTGGACGTGAACCTGCGGGGCGCCTACTACACGCTGCGATCCGCGGCCCCGCACATCGCCCACCCGGGTGGCTACGCGCTGGCCATCTCATCGCTGGCCGCGGCGGTTCATCCGCCCCTGCTGGGCGCCTACAGCGCGTCCAAGGCCGGGGTCGAGGCGCTGGCCGACGCGTTCCGAGTGGAGCTTATGTCGAGTGGGGCGCGGGTCGGCGTGGCCTACTTCGCGGAGCTGGACACCGACATGACCAGTCGCGGCTTTGGTACCGAGGCGGCAGGGGCCATCAACACCGGACCCCGTCGCATCGTGGCCCCTCTTTCGGCCGGCGTGAACGCGATCGAGCGGGGGGTCGCTCGCCGCTCGCGCCGCGTGGTGGCCCCGAGCTGGGTCGCTGCGGTGCTGCCGATCCGGATGATCGCCCAGCGGGTAGTGGAGGCGGTGAGCAGCCGCGGCCTGGACCGGGCGCTGGAGATCGCCCGGCGCGAGCACGCGCCGCTGACCACCGCGCTACCCCACCTGGCTGAGGCGCCGTCGCCGGACGGCGGCGGTCAGGCTCCGGGTGTGCAGTCGCCCCTGCGAGACCGCGATTCCGGTCAGTAGCAGCGCGGTGCCCGCCGGCTGATTCCAGCGCAGCGGCTCGCCCAGCACGACCACGCCGAGGATGGTGGCGAACACGGGGATCAGATAGGTCACGGTTGAGGCCACGGCTGCTCCCCGCGCCCGCACGATGGCGAAGTTCAGCGCATAGGCCACCCCGCTGCCCAGGACGCCCAGCGCCAGCAGGCTGGCCAGCGCCTGCCAGCTCAGGGCCAGACTGGGGCCGCGGCTGAGCGGGATGAACAGGGCCAGCATGGCCGTGGCCGACACGAGCTGCATTGCCGACAACGCGGCTCCGCTCTCCGGGCGCCAGGACAGGAAACGGCGCATGTAGGGAAACCCCAGGCCGTAGCAGAGGCCGGCACCCGCGCAGGCCAGCTGGCCGGTCAACGCCCCTCCGGCGAGGCCCCGCCAGGGACCGAGCAGCAGGACCACACCGGCAAACCCGACCGCCAGCCCGCCCACCCGGGACGCCGTGGGCCGTTCCTCGCCGAACGCGATCAGCGAGATGACGAGCACCCACAGGGGCGTGGTGGCGTTCCACAGCCCGGCCACGATCGAGGACGTGTGCTGCTCGCCGTAGGCGAACAGCGTGAATGGCGCGGCGTTGAAGAACACGGCCACCACGGCACAGTGCAGCCACAGTCGCGGATCGCGTGACAGCCGCGCCCGGCCCGCGCGCGTGATGACCAGCAGCGTCAGCGCCCCCAACGTCACCCGGCCCAGCGCCACCCACAGCGGCGGCCAACGCTCTCCCAGCACCTTGATGAACAGGAAGCTCGATCCCCAGATGGCAGACAGCAGCACGAATTGCAGCTGCCAGGGCACGGGCGGACGCTGGGTCCTCATGAATGCCAAACGCTGGCACACCCCGGTTCGTGATACGGCCTTCCCAGCTGGCCGGCCAGCCAGTAGCATCGGCGCTTGGCTCGCGACCAACCCAGATGGAGAGGAACATGACATCAACCCGCAGCGACCTGGATCAGGTGGACGTCAACGACATCCTGGTCACCGAGCGAGAGCTGTGGGAGCAGGGGCCGCCGCACGAGGTGTTCACGCGCCTGCGCAACGAGTGCCCGGTGCACTGGACCTCGAAGCTGACTGAGTTCCCCACCGAGAAGGGCTACTGGTCGATCACCCGGGCCGAGGACATCCACACGGTCAGCCGGGACTTCACGACCTACTCCTCCGAGCTGGGCGGCGTGACCGCGGCCACGGTGGGGTTCCCGATTGAGCTCTCGCGAGCCATGTTCATCGGCATGGATCCGCCCAAGCACGACCGGCTCAAGATGCTGTTCCAGGCCGGGTTCACGCCCAAGCGGATCGCCGCTCACGAGCCGGCGATTCGACAGATCACCAACCGCGTGCTCGACCGGCTGGACGGTCGCGAGACCTGCGAGCTGGTCAACGAGGTGGCGCAGCCGGTGGTGTCACGCGTGATCGGCAGCTTCATGGGCATCACGCCCGAGGACGACCGGATGTGGGCCGAGATCATGAACGCCACCCTGGGCGCCGGGGACTACGACCTCAACCCGGAGGGTCCCGAGGCGGTCCAGGAGAAGTACATCCCTCTGATCTTCGAGCGCTGCGGCACGATGATCTCCGAGCGCCGCGAAAATCCGACCAACGATCTCCTCTCGGTGCTGGTGCACGCCGAGATCGAGGGCCAGAAGCTCGAGGAGCACGAGATCGTGATGGGGTTCTTCCTGCTCGTGGCCGCGGGCAACGACTCGACCAAGGCCACCTACTGCAGCGGGATGCGGGCGATGATGGAGAACCCGGATCAGAAGCAGCTAGTGGTGCAGGACCCGTCACTGGTGCCCAGCCTGGTGGAGGAGTCGCTGCGCATGTTCCCGGCGTTCGCCCACTTCCGCCGCACGGCCACCGAAGACACCGAGCTGAACGGCCAGAAGATCAAGCGCGGCGACAAGGTCGTGATGTGGTACGTGGCGTCCAATCGGGACGAGTCCCGATACGAGGACCCCGACCGCTTCGACGTAACCCGGAACCCGGAGCACCAGGCGTTCGGGGCCGGCGGCCGCCACTTCTGCCTCGGCACCGCGCTGGCTCGGCTGGAGCTCAACATCCTGTTCGAGGAGACGCTCAAGCGCTACCCAAACATGGCGCTGGACGGCGACCCGACGGTGGTCGAGTCGGCGTTCATCAACCAGCTGAAGACGCTGCCGGTCCGGCTGGGCCCGCGGGCGGCGTAGCGCTTCGCTGACCCGCCGAGGCCCGCGCGCCTCAGGGCCGCGAAGCCGCGACACACCCCCCGCGTGGGCCGGTGGTCCGTCGCGCGTTCGCGCTCCAGTGTCGGTGACACGACCGACCCCTCCGCGCGGCCGGGGGTGTGTCGCGGTTTGGCTACCCCCGCTGTTTCCACGACTGCCGCCGCGGGCACGAGGCGACTTACCCCCTAGTCCGGGTGGGGGGTGTGCCTTCCCGCGCCCGGAGGGCGCGCGCAGCATGACTTGGCTTGCCCGCGACGCCGGGGTGCGTCGCGTGGCGCCAGCCCACGCCGGCCGGCCGCAACAGCCCTACCGCCAGTCAGCCCAGGGGGAACGCTGCTCGGACTCCTCATCGTCGGTCTCGATCACGTGCATGACCGCGTTGATCAGGGCCAGGTGCGTGAAGGCTTGAGGGAAGTTGCCCAGGTGGCGGCCCGTCCGCGCGTCGACTTCCTCCGCGTATAGCCCGAGCGGGCTGGCGTACCCAAGCACCCGCTCGCACAGGTCGCGAGCCTTCTCGTGCTCGCCGATCTCGCTCAGCGCCGACACCAGCCAGAACGAGCAGATGAGGAAGCTGCCCTCCCGCCCGCTGAGGCCATCATCGGTCTCCTCGGTCCGGTAGCGCAGGACTAGGCCACCGTCGGTCAGCTCCTCCGAGATGGCCATGACCGTGTTGCGGATCCGCTCGTCGTCGGGGGGCAGGAATCGGACCAGCGGCATCAGCAGCAGCGACGCGTCCAGGGCGGTGGTGTCGTAGTGCTGGACGAACACGCCGCGGTCGTCGACGCCGTGCTCGCAGATGTCGGCATGGATCTCGTCGGCCGTGGCCCTCCACTGCTCCGCGGTCTCCTCGTCTTCCCGCAGCAGGGCCAGCCGGGCGCCGCGGTCGCAGGCCACCCAGCAGAACATCTTGGAGGAGGTGAAATGCTGGGGCTCGCCGCGGACCTCCCAGATCCCGCGGTCGGGCTCCCGCCAGTGCTCGGTGGCGTGCTCCACCTGCCGGGCCAGCAGGGGCCACACCCGCTCATCTAGTGAGTCGCGTGAGCGAGTGTGCAGATACACCGAGTCCAGCAGGGTCCCCCACACGTCGTGCTGGTTCTGCTTGTACGCGTCGTTGCCGATACGCACCGGGCGGGCTCCCTCGTAGCCGTCGAGGTGATCGAGCACATGCTCGTCGAGTTGCCGTTCACCGCCCACGCCGTACATCACCTGAAGATCGGCCTCGCCGTCGGCCACGTCGGCGATGAAATAGAAGAAGTCGTTGGCCTCCCAGTCAAAGCCCAGCGTGTACAGCCCCCAAAGCATGAACGTGGAGTCGCGGATCCAGGTGTAGCGGTAGTCCCAGTTGCGTTCCCCGCCCGGGCTCTCGGGCAGCGAGGTGGTGGCGGCGGCGAATAGCGCCCCGGTGGGTGCGTAGGTCAGGCCTTTGAGGGTCAGGGCGCTGCGCTGCAGGTAGGACCGCCAAGGGTGATCGGGAAACCTGCCCCCGTCCAGCCAGTGCTGCCAGTGGTGGGCCGTCCACACCAGGCGCCGATACGCCTCGTCGAAGTCGCGGGGCGGCTGGTGCTCTGACCAGGACAGGGCGCAGTACACCTTCTCGCCCTCCTTCATCCGGTGCCGGGCGGTGGCCCGGGGGCCTTCGAACCCCAGGTTGAGGTCGGTGGTCAGCCGCAACTGGAGCTCCGGCTTCTCGCAGCGGACGACTCCCTCGTGGTACGTGTCCCCGGTGTACTCCCAGTCGATCCGGGTCCGGCCGTAGTCGAACGCGGGGTCGCACTCGAGCACGACCTCGACCTCGCCGTTCACGCACCGGACGGTCCGCAGCAGCACGTGGTGGGCGTCGTAGTCGGTGGGAGCCCGATGGTGGGTATGCGAGCGCTCGTCCTCGTGGTGCCAGGGTCCGATCAGCAGGAGGTCGCGGACGATGACCCAGCCCGATCCGCTGGCCCAGCTGGTCTCCAGCACATTGGTTCCCGGCAGGTAGCGCCGGGAGGTCGGCACGTTGATCCCCGCCGGGGCGATTCGGAAGTGGCCAGCCGCGCGGTCGAGCATCGCGCCGAACACGCTGGGCGAGTCGGGTCGGGGTAGGCACAGCCACTCCACGTTGCCCGAGGGCGCCACCAGGGCCACGGTCTCGCAGTCCGACAGGAAGCCGTAGTCGGCGATCGGGGGGAACGGGCTCCCGCTCAGGCTGGCGTCGGGGGCCAGCTGGCGCAGCGCGGCGGAGGGCTGTCCCCGGGGGACGAGCGGAGTCTGGTCTGACTGCTGGGTCCGAACGCCGTCGCCGCCCGCGCCGTTGGGACCGTGTCCATCCCGGTCTTCCATCGGTGCAGTATTCCGCTTCTCCGCGCCCCGGTGGGGGATTGACACAGCGATTGCGCGGCCGTGGGGTCCTAGGATCAACCCATGAGTTTTGCCGACGGACACCCGTCTCCCGGATCCCGGCGGGCGCTGGGGCGCGGCCGAGACAAGCCGCCACCGCCGCTGATGGATCCCAGCCGCCAGCGCGACCGCCATCGCATCCTGGCCTTGTTCCGCCGCTACCGCTTACGCCTGGCCTCGGTGCTGGGGCTGATTGTCCTCTCCTCGATCCTCAGCATGGTCAACCCGTTCCTGGTCCGGGCGGCGCTGGACAAGGGAATCTTCAAGCACCAGACCACGTTGCTCACCGAGGTGGTCCTGGGCATGATCTTCATCGCCGTGGCCACCGGTGCGTTTGCGGTGTGGCAGACCTACATCTCGAACTCGATCGGGCAGCGCGTGATGCACGACCTGCGGGCCGCGGTGTACCGGCACCTGCAGCGCATGTCGCTGGCCTTCTTCACGCGCACGCGCACGGGTGAGGTTCAGTCGCGGATCGCCAACGACATCGGCGGGCTGGACAGCGTGGTCACCACCACGGCTACCAGCATCGCCCAGAACGCCACAACGGTGATCGCCACGATCGTGGCCATGTCGCTGCTCGACTGGCGGCTGGCTGCGATCTCACTGGTGTTCGTCCCGCTGTTCGTGTGGCTGACCCGCCGGGTGGGCAAGGTGCGACGCCGGATCACGTCGGAACAGCAGGGCCGTCTGGCCGATCTCTCCGCGCTGGTGGCCGAATCGCTGTCGGTCTCCGGGATCATGCTGGGCAAGACCATGGGCCGCAGCCGGGACCTGGCCGGCCGGTTCACCAACGAGTCCCAGGAGATCGCCGACCTGGAGGTGCGGTCCCGGATGGCTGGCCGCTGGGTCATGTCCACGATCCAGATGACGTTCGCCGTGCAGCCGGCGATCGTCTACTGGCTGGCCGGGCAGAGCTTCATCGGCCATTCGATCTCGATCGGCACGGTGGTGGCGTTCACCACGCTGCAGACCCGCCTGCTGTTCCCCATCCAGAACCTGCTCGGGGTGGGCGCCGACGTTGAGGCCTCGCTGGCGCTGTTCGACCGCATCTTCGAATACCTGGACCTGCCGGAGGACATTGTGGAGGCGCCGCACCCGGTCGAGCTGCGCCCGGACGAGCTGCTGGGCGAGGTCAGATTCGACCACGTGTGGTTCCGCTACCGGGCCGACGCGCACGACGAGCCCTGGACGGTGCGAGACGTCGACCTGGTGGTCCCGGCGGGCACCCGAACCGCGATCGTCGGGGAGACCGGCGCGGGTAAGACCACGCTGGGCTACCTGGTGGCGCGACTGTACGAACCCCAGCAGGGCCGGGTGACGATCGACGGAGTCGACGTGCGGCAGGCCTCGCTGGCCTCGCTGGCCGCGACCGTGGGCGTGGTGTCCCAGGAGACCTACCTGTTTCACGCCAGCGTGCGGGAGAACCTGCGCTTCGCCAAGCCATCGGCATCAGACGAGGAGATCGAGGCGGCGGCCGGTACCGCGCGGATCCACGACCTGATCGCGTCGCTGCCCGAGGGCTACGACACGGTGGTGGGCGAGCGGGGCTACCGGTTCTCCGGCGGCGAGAAGCAGCGCATGGCCATCGCCCGGACGATCCTGCGCAACCCGCCGGTGCTGGTGCTGGACGAGGCCACGAGCTCGCTGGACACCCAGACCGAGGCGGCGATCCAGTCAGAGCTCGAGCGCCTGGCCGAGGGCCGGACCACGATTACCATCGCCCACCGGCTGTCCACCGTGCGGGACGCCGACCAGATCGTGGTCCTGGACGGTGGGCAGATCGTCGAGCGGGGCCGGCACGACGAGCTGATGGCGCTGGCCGGGATCTACGCCGGGTTGGTGGCGCGCGACGTCACCGAGGAGCCCGTCGGCTAGCCGGAGGACGAGGTTCTGGCCGCCAGGGCCTGGCGGCTGGATGAGCCGCGCTGGAACGCGATCAGCGGCTGGCCGTCAAGCGCCGCGATGGGGAGCGGCTGGATGCCCGCCAGTGGATGGTTCGGGCTGGTGGCCACCGCCCGAGCGGTCGGGATGCACAAGCTCCAGCTGCAGACGTTCAGCGCGCTGCGGGAGGCGGCGCACCTGTATCGCTCCGTGGATTTCACGGTGGTGTGGGAGCGAACTCGCGATGACTGGGGCCCGACCACCACCTACCAACGAGCTGAGGCTCAGGTAGATTCGGCCGGCGTGGCCAGCCGACGATTCAGCGCCGGAATTCTCATGTACCGCCGAGGCGAGGCTGGCCGGGAGGTACTGCTGGTCCACCCTGGCGGCCCGATGTGGGCCCGCCGGGACGCGGGTGTGTGGTCGATCCCCAAGGGGGAGTGCGAGGCCGACGAGGCGCCGGAGGCGGCGGCTCGCCGCGAGTTCGCCGAGGAGCTCGGCGTGGCGCCCCCGGACGGACCCGCCCGGGACCTGGGGGAGATCACCCAGAGAGCGGGCAAGGTGGTGCGAGCGTTCGCGCTGGAGGGCGATCTGGATACTGACGCGGTGGTCAGCAACGCCACCGAGATCCAGTGGCCGCCGCACTCGGGGCGGACGATCGAGATCCCGGAGATCGATCGGGCCGAGTGGTTCAACCTGACGCACGCGGCCGAGAAGCTGATTCCAGGCCAGGTGCCGCTGCTCGACCGGCTGACCCAGGTCCCGGAGTGAGCGACTCGAGCCCGATCAGCCCCACCGCCCACTACACCGGCTACGTGTGGGCCCGCAACCACCTGTCCCACCCGGAGCTCGAGACAATCCAGGGCCGGATCATGTTCGAGTCACTGCAGCCGGCCATGCTGGTCCGCCGGGCGCTCGGCCAGGGGACGCTCGAGAGCTACCTACTGGCCCGCCACCGCGCCATCGACCTGCTGCTGGAGCGGGCGATCGAGCAGCACGGGGTGAGCCAGGTGATCGAGGTGGCGGCCGGCCTGTCGGCCCGGGGTTGGCGCTTCGTCCAGCGCTACGGGGACCGGCTGACCTACGTGGAGACCGACCTTCCGGACATGGCCGACCGCAAGCGCCGGGCGCTGGAGCGCATGGGCAGCCTGTCCGAGCGCCATCGGGTGGTGACCATGGACGCGCTCAGCGACTCTGGGCCGGATAGCGTCCAGGCCGTGGCCGGCGAACTCGACCCGACGGCCGGCCTGGCCATCGTGACCGAGGGCCTGGTCGGCTACCTGCCCCAGGAGGCGACCGAACGGATGTGGCACCGGTTCGCTGACACGCTGAGCGGCTTCGCCGCCGGGCGCCACATCTGTCACGTCCACCTGCGCGACGTGGATGCGCTCCAGGTGGAGGCGCTGAGCCTGGTGCTGTCGGTGTTCGTGCGCGGGCGGGTGCGAGTGCACTACCGCGACCCGGCCGCGGTCGAGCGGGTGCTGCGGGACGCCGGATTCGCCCGGGCCGAGGTTCATTCCGCCGCCAACCTGCTGGGCCAGAAGCCCAACCCGGCCAGCCGGCACGCGCACGTGGTCGAGGCGTCGGTGTGATCTCGGCCACCCTGTACAGCGACGCCGCCTGCCCCTGGGCCTACTCCGAGAGCCCGGCGTTGCGCGTGATCGAATGGCGCTATCGAGATCAGCTGGATTGGCGCCTGGTGCTCATCGGCCTGACCGAGGATCGCACGCAATACGAGGCCCGCGGCTACACCCCGGTGCGGGGAGCGCTGGGCCAGATGTTCTTTCGCGATCGCTACGGGATGCCGTTCTCCTCCGCGCCCAAGGCGCGGCTCAGCGCCACCGCCCGGGCCTGCCGGCTAGTGGTGGCGGCGCGGCTCGATGACCCGGGGAGCGAGTGGCGGGTGTTCCGCGCGCTGCAGCTGGCCAACTTCACCACACCGCTGCTGCTCGACGACGACGCGATGCTGGCCGACGCGCTGGGCCAGGTCGAGGGGCTCGACGGACCGGGCCTGGTGGCACGGATCGACGATCCCGACGTGGTCGAGGCCTACCAGCGCGACCGGGAGGAGACTCGGAGCGCCGCCGGGTCGGCGGCCGAGCTCCAGGGCAAGACCCGGGTGACCGACGGGCCGGTGCGGTTCACGGCGCCCTCGGTGGTGTTCGAGCGGGATGGCCTGCGCCTGGTGGCCGGCGGATTTCAGCCGGTCGAGGCCTACGACCTGCTGGTGGCCAACCTCGATCCGAACCTGGATCGGCAGCCGCCGCCGGAGACCCCGGCCCCGTTGCTCGACTACTTCCCCGATGGCTTGACCACCGAGGAGGTGGGGGCGCTTCTGGCCGGCAACAACCAGACGCCGGACCGCGCGGCGGCCGAGCGAGGCCTTCTGGAGCTGGTGGCCTCCGGGCAGGCGACGCGCCGGTCGCTGGGTGACGACGCGCTGTGGCGCTCTAGCTGAGCTCCAGCTGGAGCGGCAGCCGCTCCAGCTGGTAGATCCCGGCCGGGGTGCCGAACTCGGGCTCCCCGGCCAGGGATACCTTCTTCACCCGCTCGGCCAGGAACGCCACCGCTTCCTGCATCTCCGTCCGGGCCAGGTTCTGCCCCACGCAGAAGTGGATGCCTGCGCCGAAGGTCAGCACGCGCGCCCGTCCGCGGTCGGCCA
>Ga0307374_10012601_pt1 | contig 11827 bp, 12 predicted proteins | sample OX3MG_FD_202532 | JGI IMG/M metagenome (GOLD analysis project Ga0307374, IMG submission 202532) | Soil microbial communities from Risofladan, Vaasa, Finland - OX-3 | ecosystem: Environmental > Terrestrial > Soil > Coastal area > Acid sulfate soil | place: Finland: Risofladan, Vaasa | collected...
CCAGCCTGGGCGCCAGGGTCAACGAGATCGAGCTTGCCGCCGAGCAGGCCAAGACGGGATTGGCGCGGGCCGGCAGCGGCTTCGACGACGAGGCGCGGCGTCTCGCGGCCGCGATCGGTGAAGGTACTGTGCGCTTCAACCAAGGCGGCGATGCGCTGCGTCAGCAGATCGAGAGCCTGCGGCTGGCAAGCGACGAGACCGAGAAGCGCGTGGTGGCCCTCGGCGAGAATTTCGGCCGCGAGGTCGATCGCTTCACCCGCACGCGCGAGGCGATCGGCGCCGAGGTCGGCGAGATCCAGGCCAAGCTGCAGCAACATACGGAGGATTTGGCGCGGGCCACCGAGCTGGCGATGCAGAATGCGCACGGCGCCGGTCAGGCCTTTGAGAGCAACGCCGAGCGCCTGCGCGACGCGGCGGCGGCGATCGGCGCGCAGGCGGACACGGTCGGTACAGCGCTCGCTCGCCAGCTTGCCGAGATGAAGATCGGCGCCGAGGGCCTCGCCGACCTCGGCGGCCGCTTCGAGACTTCGCTGCGTACCGGCGTCACCGAGCTGGCGCAGGCGAGCGATCGCGCCGTCGGGCGCGCCGAGGAGGTCGGCCACGTCTTCGCCGAACAGGGCCGCATCCTCGGCCAGGTGAGCGAACTGGCGCTACAGCACCTGGCCGCCAGCGGCGACGCCCTGCGGTCCCGCGCCAAGGAGGTCTCGGACGCCGTCGGCGAGGCGGAGACGCAGATCGATGCGCTCGGCGCGCGCTTCGGTCAGGGCAGCATGGCGGTCGTCGTCGCCGGCGACGAGGCACGCGTCAAGCTCGAGGAAGTCAGCAATCTCTTCGGCCAACAGGTGCAGCAGCTGGCCGTCGGCATCGAGCGCACGGTGACGCGCGTCGAAGCGGCGCGCAACGCGTTGAATGAGCACTTCGCATCGATCGGCAATGCCACCGACACGGTGGCGAAGCGGCTGCAGGAGATGGGCGCGATCGCGGAATCGCAGCTCGCCGGCTTGGCGGCGACCGGCACGGCGATGACCGAGCAAGGCGAAAAGGCGACCGAAACCATGCGCCACCAGTTGCGCGATCTCAACGGCGCACTCGACGCGACAACCAAGCGGCTCGAGGGCGTGCGCGCGGCGCTCTCGGATCACGCGGCACAGCTCAACGGCGCGACCGATCTCGCGGTCGAAAAGCTGCGCGACGTGATTTCGGGCTACGACAAGCAGACGGCGACGCTGGTCGCCGCGGCCGAGCACATCAATCGCACGGCGCATGACGCCGCCGCGCTCTTCGGCGAACAGACCAACACGATGCTCAAGATGGCGGACGAGGCGGCGGGTGTCGCCAAGCGCGCCCAGGACCAGTCGATCGCCAACCAGCAAGAGACCTTCCTGCGCGGCGCCACTTATATGATCGAGACGCTGCAATCGCTCTCGGTCGAGATTACCAAGGCGCTCGACCAGCCGGTGCCGGAAGCGATCTGGCGGCGCTTCCATGCCGGCGAACGCGGCGTGTTCATCCGCCACCTTCTCCAGGCGCAGGAGCGCCAGGCAACCGTCGCGATCAAGAAAAAATTCGAGGAGGACCTCGTCTTCCGCGGCCACGCCCAGCACTATCTCGACCAGTTCGAGAACCTGCTCGCCCAGGCGCGCGCCTGCGACCATCTCGACGTTCTCGGCACGACGTTTGTGACCGCCGACGTCGGCAAGCTCTATCTCATTCTTGCCAACGCAGTCGGACGCCTGAAGGGCTGATCGGACAAAAAGAAAGGGCGGTCCCATCCGGGACCGCCCCGCTATAACAAGGCCACGAGCCTTCAGGCCGCGCGTTGGTTGATCACTTGCGGGCCGCTGCCCTTGGCGATCTCGATCTTGCGCGGCTTTTTCTCCTCCGGCACCTCGCGCATCAGGTCGACGTGCAGCAAGCCGTTGTCGAGGCTCGCACCCGTCACCTTGATGTGGTCGGCAAGCTGGAAGCGCCGCTCGAACGCGCGGCTCGCAATGCCGCGATGCAGATAGACGGCGCTGGCCTCGTCCTTCTTGGACTTACCGCTCACCAGCAGCTCGTTCTCCTTGACGGTGACGTCGAGCTCATCGGGCGCGAAGCCCGCCACCGCCACGGTCAGGCGGTAGGCGTTCTCGCCGGTGGTTTCGATGTTGTACGGCGGATAGCCGGTGCCATCGAAGCGGGTCGCCGTGTCGGCCAGCCGCAGCAGCCGGTCGAAGCCGATGGTCGAGCGAAACAGCGGAGCGAAATCGAACGTATCCATGATCCACAACCTCCTTTGAGCAGAGTGGGTTTTGCGCGTCCGCCACGATGGCCGGGCGCCCAGCGTCCAGACCCGGCAAGGGCTCTGGACGAAAGCTCAAATGGGATCGGGATTGCGCCCCGTCAAGGGGCGAGCCGGCCCTACTTCTTCAGGCCGAGCCCTTTGAATCGCTTGTTGAATCGGGCCAGCTGACCGCCGGTGTCGAGCAGCTTCTGCTGACCGCCCGTCCACGCCGGATGCGAGCGGGAATCGATCTCGAGATGGAGCGTCTCGCCGGGCTTGCCGTAGGTCGATCGCGTCTTGTAGGTCGTGCCGTCGGTCATGACGACCGTGATCTCGTGATAGTCCGGGTGAATGCTGTCTTTCATGGGTACCGCTCCAGGGAGGCGGGCTTTATAGCCGCCGCGCCTGCGTCGTGCAACCGCGCTGCGGTTAACGCTCCGTCAGCTTGAGCTCGATGCGCCGGTTTTGGCTGTAATCCGCGTCGGTACTGCCTGTCGCGATCGGCGTGTATTGGCCGAATCCCGCGGCGACGAGGCGAATGGGCGGAATGCCCTGCGCGATCAGGAAGCGCACCACCGATTGGGCGCGCGCCGACGACAGCTCCCAGTTCGAGGGGAATTGCGGCGTATGGATCGGCCGCGCGTCGGTATGGCCGTCGACCTCGAGCACCCAATCGATATTGGTCGGAATCTCGGCTGAAAGCTGCTTGAGCGCCTGCGCCACCGAAGCGATCTGCGTCTGGGCGGCAGGCGTCAAATCGGCGCTGCCGGTGTCGAACAGCACGTCCGATTGGAAGACGAAGCGATCGCCGACGATCCGGATGTCCTTGCGATTGGCGAGGATGGCGCGCAGCCGGCCAAAGAACTCCGACCGGTACTTCGCCAGCTCGGCGACCTTGGTCGCGAGCGCCTGGTTGAGGCGATTGCCGAGATCGGTGATCTGCGCCTGCTGCTGCTTGCTCTTGGCTTCCGAAGCGTCGAGCACGGCAGCGATCTGCGCCAGCTGTTGCCGCAGCGCCGTCAGCTGCTCGTTGAGCTGATCGACCGTGGTCTGGGCCTTGCCGAGATCCTCGCTCTTTTGCGCCAGCTGCTGCTGCGTGCCGGACAATTGCGTGCCGAGCTGCCCCGCCTTGGCCTCGGCCGCATTCTTCGCAGTGGTGGTCGATTGCAGCTCGCCATTGAGCGTCGACAACTTCAACTGGAGCGCGGCGTTGTTGTTCTTTTGCAGCGACAGCATGTCGCTCAGCTGATTCAGCTGCTGCGTCAGTTGCGCGAGCGCGGCGTCACGATTGGAGAGCGCGCCGCTGAGATAGAACTGGCCGGCGGTGAACACCAGCAGCACGAAGATGATCACCATGACGAGCTGCGTCAGCGCGTCGACGAAGCCCGGCCAGATATTGATGGTCGACCGGCGCTGGCGGCGGGAATAGAGCGACATGCCGACCTAGCGGGTGCGCTCGGGTTCCTGGCCGAGCGCCGCGATGGTGCGGGCGACGAGGCGCAGCTCGTTGCGGACATCCTGCACCATCTCGGTGCGGCCATGCGACACGTCTTCCGCCAGGCGGGCGAGATGGACCTCGATCGCGCGAAGGTGCGACCGCGTTTCGTCGCCGAGCCCGCCCGTCGGTCCGCCGCCGTCGGCGAGCCGCTGCAACACCGGCTTCATCTCGAGCTGTTGCTCGGCGAGCTTCAGCATCAGATTCTGCTCGGCGCGCATTTGGTCGGTAAGCGCGGCGAGCCGCTCGGTCAGATTGACGATGTTGACGTTGGCGGAGATTCGGCTCTCCTCGCCGCGGCTAAGGATGCGCTGCAGGCTGTCGAGCGTGTCCGCGGTCTGCTCGAGCAGCGCCTGGATATAGGCAGGTGCCGACGCCTCGCCGCCGGCGAACGTCGCCGGTGTGATGTCGAGCCGGGTCTGCGCGGTGAGCCATTCCTCGAGCTCGTTGAAGAAGCGGTTCTGCGCGAGGCCAGCCTGGAGATCGAGAAAGCCGAGCACGAGGGAGCCTGCAAGGCCGAACAGCGACGCGCTGAATGCCGTGCTCATGCCGCCGAGCGGCGTCTCGAGCCGCGCCTTGAGATCGGCGAAGGCGCGCGCCGGATCGGCACCGCCGGCCGATAGCCCGCCGATCACGCCTTTGACCGACTGGACGGTTTCCAACAGGCCGTAGAAGGTGCCAAGCAGGCCTAAAAATATAAGCAGTCCAATGAGATAGCGGGAGGTCTCGCGGGTCTCTTCCAGCCGCGAGCCGATGCTGTCGAGTAGCGTGCGCAGCGTCCCAGCGGACAGCGCCAAGCGTCCACGCGCTTCGCCCATCATGCGCGCCAGCGACCCCAGCAACCGGCTCGGCTTGCCGGTCGGCTCGCCGCGCGAGGCACGCGCGAGCCAGCGTGCATTGCCCGCGAGCTGTGTCACCTGGTGGAAGATGTAGACGACGCCGGCAATCAAGATGCCGATGATCACCCCGTTCACCACGGGGTTGCCCATGAAATAGGGATACAACGCAGGCGACAGCGCGCCGGCGATCAGCGCAATGACGACGACGAAGACCGTCATGCGCATCAGGTACTGGGATGGATGACTCACGGGGGCTGCCTTCTGCAGAAAGGGGGTTGAAGCGAACGCTGTCCGCCTACCGGCCGGTCGTCACCAAATCCACGCGGTCGGCGGACCCCCCGTCCGTCACTCGGTTACCCAGCGCGCGCACGCCGATCCGCGTGCTCGCCACCCCGTGCTGAATCAAATACGCGCGGACCATGACCGCACGCGCCAGCGAAACCCGTCGGGCCTCGATCGCCTGATCGGCGTCGCCACTGGCATAGGCCACAAGTTCAATACGCTCGCTCGGTGCCGCCTTGAGCTTCTGCACCAAGCTATTGAGCACCGCCGGCGCGTCGCCCTGGAGCGCCGCCGCCCCGGGCGCGAAGCGGATTGCCCGGCTATCGGACTGCGGCGCATTGCTATCCGCAACCGGCTCGGTCGCCGGACGCGTCGCCGCCAGGGCGACGCCGCCGATCGGCAGCAGTGACGCGAGCTCGGACGTATCGGCGCGCGGTTCGGCCCTCGATGGCGCCGTGGCAACACGCGACGGCGACGGCGCGGTGGGCGTCGGCGAGGGCGGCGGCCGCGGCGCGGGCGGCGTCAGTACGACGGCGTGCCGCACGGCGGCATGCGCCAGCGGCGTCAGTGGCGCTTCCGGCTGTTCGACGGACGGCGCGGCCGCCGCCACCGTTGCCGTGCCCGGACGGCGCAAGACGACGCGCGGTCCGCTGGTATCGAGGCGCGGCGGCAGCGCCGCGTAATCGATGGTCACGCTGCCATCCCGCACGACATCCGTCAGGCGGCGAGCCGGATGGACCTGCGCCAAGCGGCGCACCGGATGATGGACGACGCGGCGAGCCACGGCACGACGATGGCGCGTCGCATGATGGAGCGCGACGTGGGTTCCTGGCCGCGCCGGAACGCGCAGCACAAAGCGGCCGTCGGGTACGCGCGGTGCCGGTCCCAAATGATCGAGCACGCTGTAGTCGACGGTTACGCTCGACTGCGCATAACCATAAGCCGACTGCGCGTGCGCCGGCGCGACGGTACCGCCGCCAAGCGAAACGACCGCCAACGCGACGACGCCGGCCATGAGAAGCTGGCGCGTCGCGCGATGAGTCGTACCTGCCGCGTGCGGCATCGCCGGGTTACCCGTCCCCTTAAATCTTCGGCGAAAAGACTACCGCAAGCGGCCTGCGGCCGCCACTGACTCATGGCCGCGGAGTCGTCCACCGGTTATCCCCAAGCCTGGGTCGCGGCATTGCTGCGTGCAGTTGTACGTAAACGCCGCAGCACACGGATCAGGCCGCGGCGAACAGCCGCCGGAGCAAATCGTGCAGCGCCGGATTGGCCGCAAGGACCGACCCGCTCGCGAGCATGTCCTGACCGCCCGCCATATCGGTGACGTCGCCGCCGGCTTCGCGCACCAGCAAAACGCCGGCAGCCGTATCCCACGGCTTGAGATCGAATTCCCAGAAGCCGTCGAAACGACCGGCCGCGACATAGGCGAGGTCGAGCGACGCGACGCCCCAACGGCGGACGCCGGATGTCGCGCGCATCACCGGCGCCAACGTTTTGAGATAGCGCTCGTGATCGCCGCGGTCGCGGAACGGTATGCCGGTCGCGATCAGCGCGTCGCCCAAATTGCGCCGCGCCGAGACGCGCAAGCGGCGATCGTTGACATAGGCGCCGAGTCCCTTCTCGGCCCAGAACATTTCGTCCTTCACCGGGTCATAGACCGTCGCCGCGATCAACTTGCCCTCGCGTTCGAGCGCGACCGAGATCGCGAAATGCGGGAGCCCATGAAGAAAGTTGGTCGTGCCGTCGAGTGGATCGATGATGAAGCGGTGGCTGGTGTCGCGTCCGGCCTGAAACCCGCTTTCTTCCATGAGAAATCCGAAGTTCGGCCGCGCCCTGCCGAGTTCGCGCTTCAGCACTTTTTCAGCGGCGACATCGGCGGCCGAAACGAATTCACCGGGACCCTTGATCGAGACCTGGAGCTGCTCAACCTCGCCAAAATCGCGCTTCAGCCCGCGCGCCGCCTTGAGGCAGGCCGCGGCCATGACGTTGATCAGCGCCGAGCGTGTCGCCATCGCAGCGGTGATCAGTCTTTGGCGCGTTCGACGTAGCTGCCGTCGGCGGTATTGACGACGACGCGCGTGCCGGTGCCGACATGCGGCGGCAGCATGACGCGCCGGCCGTTCGACAGTTTGCCCGGCTTGTAGGACGACGACGCGGTCTGCCCCTTCACCACCGGATCGGCCTCGACCACCTCCATCACCACGGTCTGCGGCAGCGTCACGCTGAGCGCCACGCCCTCGAACAGCTGCAACGTGCACAGCATGCCCTCTTGGAGGAAGTCTGCCGGCTCCCCGATGGTCTCTTTGCTGACGGTGACCTGCTCGAAGTTCTCGTTGTCCATGAACGTCGCCATGTCGCCGTCGAAAAAGAGGAACTGCATGTCTTTCTCGTCGAGGCGAGCGCGCTCAACCGTTTCCTGCGTACGGTAGCGCGCGTTGGTCTTGGTGCCGGTCTTGAGATCGCGCATCTCGACCTGGGCGAAGGCACCGCCCTTGCCGGGCTGGATGAGCTCGCGCTTGACCACAAGCCAGAGCTTGCCGTCCTGCTCGAGCACGTTGCCGGGTTTGATGTCGATGGCATTGATCTTCATGGCGCCAGTCCTTGCGCGAAAAGCCGGTCTCGTTCTGGATTTGTGGGCTGCTTCGTACCAGCTTGCCCCCCGAAACCACAAGCGAAATACGGCCCTTGGCGCCCGTCCAAGCCGCGCCTAGCTTGCGCAGCCAAGGGAGACAAAGGATGGCCGACGCACCGTGGTGGCACCGCGACCGCTTCGCTTCCCGGGCGCCGTTTCTCGCGGCGCGCGGCGCGGCGCTGCGAGCTGTCCGCCGCTACTTCGACGCCGAGGGCTTCGTCGAAGTCGACACCGCCGCGCTGCAGATCAGCCCCGGCCTCGAGGTTCATTTGCGCGCGTTCGCGACGACGCTCGACGAACCGGGCATCGGCGCGCGGCCCTTCTTCCTGCATACCTCGCCGGAATTCGCGATGAAGAAACTGCTCGCGGCCGGTGTGCCGAAACTGTTCCAGCTCGCCCATGCCTTCCGCAATGGCGAGCGCAGCGCCACCCATCACCCCGAATTCACGCTGCTCGAGTGGTACCGCGCCGGCGCGACCTATCGCGACTTGATGACCGATTGCGAGCGGCTGTTGACCGCCGTGATCGAGGCCACCGGCTACACCCAATATTGGTGGCAACACCATACCGCCGATCCGCATCAGCCCTGGCACAAGGAAACGGTCGCCGGTGTTTTCGCCGACCGCTGCGGCATCGATATCCTGGCGACCGCGCCCGATCCGGAGCGGCCGAGCCTCGCGTTGCTGACCGAGGCGGCGCGACCGCTCGGCATCGCGCCGCATCCTGGCGACGATTGGGAGGATCTGTTCTTCCGCATCTTCCTTGAGCGGATCGAGCCGACGCTCGGCATCGGCGCACCGACGATCCTGGCCGATTATCCGATCGCGATGGCGGCGCTCGCGCGCGCCAAGGCCGCTGATCCCCGCGTTGCGGAACGATTTGAGGTCTATGTCGGCGGCCTCGAGTTGGCCAACGCCTTCTCCGAACTGACCGATCCCGTCGAGCAGCGGCGCCGCTTCGAGCGCGATTGCACCCGCAAACAGGCGCGCTATGGCGCGACTTATCCGATCGACGAGGCGTTTCTCGCGGCCCTCGGATCGATGCCGCCGAGCGCCGGAATTGCGCTGGGATTCGACCGGCTGGTCATGCTCGCGAGCGGGGCGGCGCGGATCGATGATGTGCTCTGGTCGCCGGTCGCTTAAGTCGGACGACGACTCTTAAGAGTCCTGGCGGAGCGCGTCGAGGCGGCGCCAGCCGGTCTCTGCCGACAGCCGGCATTGCCAGAACCGCCAGCCATTGACGTTGGTGCCCGTGACCGCACGAGCTGCATCCGACGGCGTGGCGAAGCGCGTGCCGTTGATGACGATTCCGTCGCGTTCGATCCGCGCGTGATGAAGGTGGCCTTTGTATCGGGCACGCAGTTCGGTGCCGGCCGAGAAGTAGATTCCCTTGTAAAGCCAACAAGATGCGTCGCTTTGAAGGCCAGTCTTCAACGGTGTCTTGCCGCCGAAACCAAACAGGCGGCGAAGCCCGGCGGCCGGCTGACCGAGCCCGAGTAACGCGCGCAACACATCGTTATAAGTCACGGTTTCATCGCCGCGCCGTGCAGTCAGCGCCTTGTAGACATCGAAATCGATCTCGATCGTCGTCATGACTCAGCCTCAGCGAGGGGATGGCATAATAGTACTATAGTACTATACGCCAAAATTCGAGTCGATTCACTGGTGCGCATAGATTGGAATGTAGATGACGATCGAGGTCCGGATTTGCGGCAGGTCACTTGGCAGGTGCGGAAACGGCGCGCTCGCGGCGATCATCTGTCGTGCCGCCTCGTCGATTCGACTTTCTCCCGACGACGCGAGAAGGGTGACGGTGCTCACGGTTCCGCCCGGATCGACGCCGACGCTGTAGACCACGGTGCGCTCCTCCGCGCCATTGAAGACGGCGGTCGGCGGATAGATCCGGTTGCGCTCGAGCCGCTGCATGAGGCTGTTCAGGTAGGGATCGCCGGCGAGATTGCGATCGGCAGTGCCGCGCGGCGGCAGACGCAGTTGCAGCACGCGCAGCCCTTCGACGGCAGGCTTCGTCGTCGGCGCCGCGGCATGGCGCGATTCCTTCGCGGCCTCGCTGCGAGCGCGTGGCGGCGCCGCTAATTCAGGCTTGGCCGTCTTTTTCGCCTCGGTCGTCTGATCGGCACCCGACTCACGCAGCTTGGGTGTGGCTGCCGGCGGCGGTTTCGCCGCCGGCTTGGGCGGCGCCCGCACCAGCGTGACCTTGAATACCGTCGGCGGCGTCACGGGCGCCATCGGCCAATGCCACAGCCAGATCAGCACCGGCAACAGATGCAGCGCCGCGGCGGCGATTAACGCCCATGGCGGCAGCGCGCCGCGCCGCCCGCGCGCCGCAGGCACCGCCGCTTCGCCTGTGGATGCAACCATGGGAGAAAGCCCGCACTCGGTCAGCGCGCGGCGGCGATTGTCTCGTTGAAGGCCTTGACCGCCGCGCCTGGACCCTGTGGATGATTCCACACGGCGGCGACAACCGCGAGAAAATCGGCGCCGGCGGAGACCAGGGGCCCGCAATTGCCGGGCGTGATGCCGCCGATAACGACACAGGGCACGGTCGTCGCCGTGCTCCACCAGCGCAGCAACGCGGGATCAGCGGCGCCTTTGGCGACTTTGGTCTGAGTCGGAAAGAACGCGCCGAAGGCGACGTAATCGGCACCCTTCTCGGCGGCCTCAAGGGCCAAGTCGCGGTTTGCGTGACAGGTAACGCCGACGATCCGATCGGGTCCAAGCAGTCGGCGCGCTTCGTCGTAGGGTGTGTCCTCCTGACCGACATGGACGCCGTCACAACCGCAAGCGAGCGCCAGATCGGCGCGGTCGTTCATCAGGAAGGCAACGCTGCGATCCTGCGTGACGGGCCGTAACGCGTCGGCGGCGCGGCGGATCGCGTCGTCGTCGGCCGGCTTGAGCCGCAGCTGAACGCATGCGACATCACCGGCGTCCAGCGCCTCGGCCAGGGAACGCGCGAAGACAGGCGGATCGAGTGCCGGCGGCGTGATGAGATAAAGGCGGGTCACGCCTCGCCGCGATAGATCCGGATGAGCTGAGCGAGCAGCTTGAGCGCCTCGTCGCGCGGCCGCTGGAACGTGTTGCGGCCGATGATCGAGCCGTTGCCGCCGCCGTCGCGGATGGCGCGGGCCTCGGCATAGAGGCCTTCAGCATCCTTCGCCTCGCCGCCGGAGAACACGACGATGCGCTTGCCGTTGAAGCAGGCTTGGACCACGTGGCGGTAGCGCGCGGCGGCGGTCGAGACGTCGATATTCTGCGCCAGGTAGACCTTCTTCGCCGCCTCCAGCTCGAGATGCGCGGTCGGCGGTTTCACCTTGATGACGTGCGCGCCAAGCAGCGCCGCCATGTGCGCGCCATAGGCGCAGATGTCGATCGCGGTCTCGCCTTCCTTCGACAGATTGCCGCCGCGCGGATACGACCAGATGACGACGGCGAGGCCCGCCGCCTTGGCTTCGCGGCCGAGCTCGGCGATCTCCTCCATCTGGTCGTAGGCCTTGTCTGAGCCCGGATAGATGGTGAAACCAATCGCCGCGCATTTGAGCCGGATCGCGTCCTTGACCGAAGCGGTCACCGCCTGGTCGGCCGCCTCCTTCGCGCGCGACAGGCTGTTGGCAGAATTGCATTTGAGGATGGTCGGTATTTTGCCGGCGAAGGTGCGCGCGCCGGCCTCGATCATGCCGAGCGGCGCCGCGTAGGCCGACAACCCGGCATCGATCGCAAGCCTGAAGTGGTAATGCGGATCATAAGCCGGCGGATTGGGCGCGAAGCTCCGTGCCGGCCCATGCTCGAAACCCTGGTCGACCGGCAGGATCACCAGCTTGCCGGTGCCGCCCAGCTTCCCTTGCATCAGAATGCGCGCGAGATTGGCCTTGGTTCTCGGCGTGTCGCTTTCGTAGCCGCCGAGGATCTTTTGGACTGCCTTTGTGACTGTCGCCATATCGCCTTCCCTTTGCGCCGGATATAGCAGAAGCCCTAAGCCCGCGTCACCGCGCCTCCGCGAGCCAGGCACGGCACCGTGCTTCCGGCTGGCGCACGCCGCGCAGATCGAGGGCCGCTTCGGCGTCGGACTCGATCGTGGCGCCAAGCTCCGCCGCGATCGACCGCAGCCGTCGAGCTGCGTCCGCGTTGCCAACAAACCGCACGCGCTTCAGGCCGAGCCGGAGCGCCGCCAACGCGATGCCGGGCGCCGCGCCGCAATCGAGCACTGCGTCACAGCGCGCGCCCGGAACGGCGTGCGCCGCTGCTTCCGTCAGCGCCTTGAACCAGCCGGGACCGGCATAGGCACCGGCGCCCGGAGCG
>Ga0307374_10012602_pt1 | contig 11827 bp, 33 predicted proteins | sample OX3MG_FD_202532 | JGI IMG/M metagenome (GOLD analysis project Ga0307374, IMG submission 202532) | Soil microbial communities from Risofladan, Vaasa, Finland - OX-3 | ecosystem: Environmental > Terrestrial > Soil > Coastal area > Acid sulfate soil | place: Finland: Risofladan, Vaasa | collected...
AAAAAGTGTCTCTCCACTGTCACGCCTTCTTGTCCGGGGCGTTCCGGTCTATCAGTTGTGATTTCTTACAAGGATTTATTTTGCATTACCTCCTATATAAAATAATAGGATTATTAGATCATTTCTTTCAGAGCTTTGACAGCACGGACTTTCACTACATCACGCGCTGGCTTGGCCTTGAAAATGGTTGGTTCGCCAGTGAAAGGGCTGATACCTTTCCGTTTTTTGGTAGCCTTCTTATGGACAACACGGATACCAACAAGACCGGGAACAGTAATTTTGTGAGGACGATGTTTCAAACCGCTCTCAATAAGTTCTGCTACCGTCTCAAAAATAGCGGCAACCTGCTTCCTTTTCATTTCATGCTTTTCAGCAACAGCCTGATAGAAAGCACCTTTCGACATGGCTCGGGGTCCCTTGGATTTACGACGACCCTTCTTACCTTTACTATGTTTACTTTTCTTCATAACAATCACCTCTCTCACTATAAGTGCCAAATAAAGGGAGGCACCATTACCCTATTCATAAACAAACTTTCAAAAGTAAATCTAAAACTGGTCTGGAAGTCCCTTTTGTTTTTTGACTATAAACGGCTGTTTTCATTGCAATTGCTAGTGGTAACTGATCAGTAGTTACCGTTGACATTACAATCTTATCTGTTTCATCTGGAGATGATCCAAAATCATACAATGAATTTATCTCAGATGCTATCGTTACATAATTTCCGCAGGTCCAACCATCAACCTTTGGTACAGGAGATACTGTAACATTTATAGTTGATGGATGTTGGAACACCGAATGATGTTCTATTACAAGTAGTCCAACAATTCCCATAAATATTCCGACAATTACTACAATTATCAAAACAACTAAATTAATTAAATCGTTACGCATTTATTTCTCCTATTTTAATGCCAATCAATACTTTTTTCAGAGATAACTATATTAGTTTTATTTATCGGCTCTAATGCTAATCTTATACCAAGTGCCTTTGGCTCGATACAAACTTTTTTATTTATTAAATCGTGAGTCTTTCTCATTTGGATTTGGTGTTCTAAATCAATATTTTTATGATTCATTCTTTTGGCTTTTATATCTAGAGTAATTCCTATTGCTAGGACCCCTATAAATATAGAAATAAGAGTGCCAACAAATACCCAATCTACAATGCTCATATTATTGCTCCCAATGAAGTTGTAAAACTATTTCAATTTACCATCTTTTCTTAAACGAATTGCTAACCCAGATAAATGTTTGCACATTCCAGGAATATGTTTTGAATTTCTTGGTTTGCCTATTCCTTTAGGTTTCTTCGGCAAGGAAATTAGATCACCTTTCAAACTGCCTTTTGCAGCTAAAGTTAGTGCATAGGTATAAACAAAATCAGGACAATTACACCGGACACGACACTTATTTTTAGAAATACGCGGCAACTTGAGATAAACCATTTTGCCGCTCTTTGTCTTGCCTCGAGCAAATCCAGCTTTGCGTTTGTTGGCAATATCAACATACCATTCAATGCTCGGAAAGTATGTATGACCTGAATCTTTCGATATCAGCTTTGATGTTGCCGAAAAAACTGTTTTATGCAGACGCATCTTATAAATTCTGACCGGCAACGAATTCAATTCACCACGCAGACGTTTTGTTCCTTCAATTAATTCTTTTAGAGTCAACATTTTGATTGCCCTCAATTTGCAAAAAATCTTCTATTTGGGATACAAGATCTAAATTATCGTATGCTACTCCAGCTAAAGTGAACCAAGTTTCATGATGAGTAGTTGTTCTAAATCCCCTATATCTAGCTAGATTAAGAATTGTTTTATTTAAGTAAAATTTGTGTCTAATAAATCTTGTTGGTGTCAACACTTTAAATACTCCTAAATCTTCAACCATTCATAAATCGGCGTTGTATAATATTTATCTAATGTACTTGTAGGCCAATCTAAAACTCGTAGTAAGTTGGATAACTTCCAACCTATGTTAGAATTAATATATTTCATATTACGAAGGGATAAACCATCTAAATTTATTGAGTGCCACATTATTTTCTCCTCTTAGCAGCTATCCGTTTTTTCTTAGCAACTATTTCATCGCTAATAACTGCACTGATAGCTTTTTTTAAATCTTTTAAAATAATTGTAGTCGCTCTAATTGGAATACAGATTGAACTACAATTCTGGTGAGACCCCTCTAAACTAGCTATCATAGCCTTTGCTTCTTTCAAGCTGAAGGGACCATTTGTCGTTGTAACAGTAACTTCTTTAGGAGAGATCTTTGCATCAAATTCAATTGAAAGAATTTTGTATTTCATATTCACTCCTTAGAGTGTTAGTAATAATTTTCATATTGTTTCTTTCTATACGATCAACTCTACTAATCCAATCATACCACTTCTTATAATCGATACGGGAGCGAAATTTACTCGCTGTAAAAAATCCTAAAGGACTTGTTAGGACAAAATGTTTTTGTTCCACAAAAACTCCTTAAATTGGTGGAAGAAAATCTTTAAATCTATCATAATTAATGACAACCCAATGCGAAGGATCGACCCATCTACCATCTGCAGTCTCTCTGACTTCAGAAGAGTAAGGCAAACAGTATGTAAGTAAATAAATTGCTACACCATGGGTAAATGGGATATTAGCTTTACTAAACAAATCCCTATATGAAGAGCATTTATCTCCATGCGCCGATATGATTCCATTACTGCACAATACACCTACTCTGACGAAAAAGGTTTGCAGATTTTCTTCTAGCCAATCATACTGGCTTGGCGGAATTTTCATTTTATCTCAACAATATAACTTTTAACCAAGTCTGCTTGAGCATGATTGAGAAAGATTTTTTTGCCAATAGGGTAAGCGGATTAGACTTCATAGTAAAAGCAAAATAGTCTCTAGCTCGATATCTAATTGTTTCAAGTCTTGCTGGTGTCATATGTACTCCCATAAGAAAAGGGCAACGCGACTTTCCATTTTCACGTTGCCTCTGTTGCACCACACAATCAAGTTTCGATTGCCGGATTATATTGTTCAGCAGAAACGCCGAACGTGCTTGCAACACATTCCTTAGCAGTCTTTGCATCTGTCCTGCCTTTTAGATAATAGTATTTAAAACTACCATCTGGTTCAGCAGATGAATTGCGAACTTTTACAACACGGATTGGAATTGGTCCATCATCAATACCATACAATTCACCGAAGTCATCTTTTTGGATAAAGTGCATACCGCTTTGCGCAATATATTTCTCCCACCCAAAAAGTTGCATAAGTACACGCTTCGCTTCTTGGTTTGTCTCTGCGGAAATAACTGCATAGGATAAATAGTTGGGGTCTTCGATCACCTTACCATCTATCCTCACTCCACCAACCGAGTACAATTTTGAGCCATCGGAATATGCAAGTGCAGGACCGGTTGTATTGTGGAGACGTCCTCTATCATCAATATGAATTTCGATAGGACGCTCTGATACTAGGGTAACTTCTTGATAAGCGAACCAGATATGGCAAGCTCTGGCTTGAGCCAACCAAACATCGAGCAGCTTATTGTCCTTGTCATCAAGCGTAAGCTGTCCTATCTCACGAGCAAAATCATAAAGAAATTCCCAGCCACACCAAAGGACACCACCAAGCATTGAACTCGTCTGTGTATACCCTTCGCCGGCTCTTCCTTCATGATCTTCCCACGCCTTCAGACAAGCCTTTGGCGATTCAAAGAATAAAATTTCAGGCTGTTTGTAACCAGAAACTTCATACAAATCGAAAATAGCTTGGCTTACGGCATTCCTATCGAGACGTTCTGTCGAAAGACCTAATTTCAACCATTGTTGATAATTAGCTTCTAACTTCTGTTCTTGTTCAGGAGTTAATTCTGTTATCGCCATCATTTTCTCCAGTTAAAGTTAGGAAAATTCTTAGTCTGTAACCCGGCGCAGCAATTCGCTGTCATCAAATTCGTGTTGACGATTGATAACAAAATCACCAGGAGCATAACGGATACCTATGTGTTCTTCATGACGCAAAAGCGCACGAGCAGACAAGCGCAACAAACATGCATCTTTGATGAATGTCTGTCGAACATTCTCTGGCAAAGAATTGTCATAGTTGCAATACTTGTCTGCGTTCTTCAACTTGAACAAACGCACAGACGCTACCGGCTCCTTGATATCTGCAAAATCTTCTGGGGAAGTAGCAAAGTCCTGCTCCGGATAGAACGCATGAGCATGACCAGTCACTTCTCCATAAGCCAGGACAACACGCTTTTCGTTGCTATCCAAAATCAACTCACCAATATCCTCTTCGGCAATAGGACGAGTCACAGGAGTGGCGAAAACATCGCCCTGACGAACTTGGCCGGGAACCATCATTACTCGAACAACATTATCTTCTTTCATTACTTGATCCTCTCTATTAGTGTTGAAAAATGCGACCATCTATTTTGCGTCGCGGATGTGTTTACAATTACCGTGGTGAAATACAAAACCTGGGCAGGTGCAATGAACAGCTTTTCCTCCTCTCAAAGTGAGTGTATAACTATCACCTTTACTTCCAGTGATAAGTTTGTAAGTAATCCTTTCTGATTCTGGAACATCTTTATTTATTGTAGCTTGCTTACCGTCGATAGTCATCTGCTTTACACAGCGGAGTGAAATACAAGCTAATGGATTTTTAATATCACCTGTGGCTATAAAAAAGATGCCATTTTCTTCCCATAACGGAGGCAGAACTCTCACGTTCTTATATTCCAGTTGCTTTGTCTTCTTTGCTTGTTCATAATAATACCAAGCTAGATGTTTGGTAGTAAAAGAAACAATACTACCTACTTTTGGTTGTGTAAACATATAATATAATCTATTCCTCCTCAAATGATTTTAATTTACCCTCTTTTCTCAAACAACTTTACATAGTCACCATATATATTTGTATATATGCTAGCAATATGCGCTTTCACTTGGCTTTTTGCTGCTGCTTGAGTTTTCTTATTCATATTGCATACAGAGTCTTTGCTATTAGTGAAACAGTTTTCCGTAGTTAATTCAACTGAAACTTTCCCTAGAACATTGTTCATCCAATTTTTATCTAAAACTGGAAGTGAAGCATATTTACGCACAATTTCAAATTGGAATTTCATATAATTTGTCCTTGTATAAAAAATGGTAAATCGTCAACTATTTTGGCCTATACATAGGGCTCTTTACACACAGCTATTTTACACTATTCTATCTTCAAAAACAAGCAGTTTTTCTGCATAAAAACACTAGATTTTAGTAACAGATGTAGAAATATACTTAATTTTAGCCTCTTTTATCCTTGGGACGTTGATCATCAATAGAAAGTGTACCAATTCTGCAGGCACGAAAGAGGCAATGAGTTTCCGAATTGATCCAAATAGTTTTACCATCTTCTCTTATTAAGATCTGAATATGCTTTGGATCTGTCACATCTACAGCAGGTTCATTTTCATCATCTGTATCGTCAATAGAAATTTGCATATACTACTCCTTGGTGGAACATTCTGAACAGGCAAACATGCTTATATATCACCTCCAATATGGAGCAGTCTATTGACTGCCAATGTGAATAGATCAATTAGCCAAGCTAACCTATCAATCTGAGCTTGTTGCGAGAGTGTCATATCAAATCCTCCTTCGTAGCCGCCAGAATCAAAATTAAAGCAATTAAAGATTTCATAATGGTGCTCCTATAAATCTTTATGGTAGGAATCTACAACTTCTCCAATTTGGAGTTTTGTCCAAAACAAAATAGAATAAGGTATTGCAGTTCTCTGCCCATGTTTTTGAACTCTAACATATTGTTTATTTCTAGAAAATCCAACAACAACACCATATTCTATAAGGTGTTTTCTCTCCTGTGGAGAAAGGCCATAAGAAGATCTTTTTACAAGATCCCCTACCTCAAATTTCTTTCTAGCATCTACTTTAATTATACCCATCCTCTATTACTCCTTCTATTTTCTATATAAAAATTTCTAAAACCAGAAATAAGTGGAAAGTATTCTATTATTGCTTCTTATTATCCAAAGTTTTTCTAAAATTTCAGAAGACCGATTGTATTGTTTTAGATCTACGCATGAAAATTTCGCGACGTTTATTTGTTTCCAACTACTCCTCTTCATCATCATGTTTGCGACTCTTCTTATGTTTAGACTTATGCTTTTTCTCAACTTTGATTGCCAGAACTTGTTTTATCATTCGAGGTAATTCTTCGGCTAACTCCAATGGAATTGCAACACCTTTTGTGGTTGGTGCATATTCTCCATCTGCACGTTTATACCAATCCCTAATATTAAGGTATTGTTTACCTTTGTATTCAGAAAGTTCTACAACTGTTTTAAGCTGGGGGTTTTTCCTTATGGACTTTGACATCGTCTTGAAACCTCTTAAAGAGAATAGGCACATCCCTGTGCAGGGGATTCCCTAGAATAGGAAAGCTTAGGCAACTGCTGAAAGCTCTTTTTCCTTCAGCTTCTTGCTACGCACTTTCTTAAACTTGATCTTCGTCACGTCTTTGGATGTGTTTAATATGCGAGTCAATCTTCCTATGATTTCCTCCTCAGAGGCTCCGATCATTTTCACACGAACACGAACTGTGAAAAGACGCAGTTGGCTTTTATTTGCCATTTTCAATTTCTCCTATTAAGAATGGTTAATAACCTAGATAGAAACAACAAATTTTACTGAGACACCTCCTTCCTTTGTAAAAGGACTATAACAATTCCAACATCGAAACTGTACTGGAAAAATCTTCCATATTATTAGGGAAGAATTCCTTCACCAAATGACGAGCCTTTTCCATTTCAGTTTCGTTCATTTTGTTGTGCATGATTTTCATGTCTTTCAAATCTTTTTCAAGGCCACTAGAAAATTTTGTCACAAACAGATGAGACTTGTCAATAACAGGCAATAACATACCTTGTATTTGCAATCTCTGGCAAGATTTTAAGCAATCTCTATCAAATGCCTCAATAGCTGCCAAGAAATCCACAGTAAGTCTTTCTTCGGCAACTTTAAAGGTTATTGAAAATCCAAAAGTACCCGGATGAATTTTCGGCCAACTATTTTTGATTTTAGCCATAGCTTTAGGGACAGTCAGAATATCTAAATCCGGACTGATAATGCGGGATTCTTTTCCAAATTGGAGCAGCAGGGCTACTCCACCAACAATACACCAAGGTTCAGAACCCAGAACTTTCGAGATTTCTTTTATAGATTTATCTGAAACCTTGTCCAAATATAAAATATTAAAACCTGCTTCAATCGAAAATCTTTTCATAAATAATTTCCTTCATCAACAAATTATAGTTCCAGTCAAAAAATCTAATCACTTTTTTCAGGAGGTTGAATATATAACTCACGAATTCTATTAATTAGAATGTCGTCTTCAATATAATAAATGCTGTCAATAGATACAGCATTTATTATAAACTGTCCAAGACGAATATCTGGATATTCCTTCCAGATATTTCCAAGTTGCTTTAATATTACATCAATACGATTTGGATCACGCATTTTATATAACCTTCGCAAATGGATCTCGTATATATTGCATTGAAACGATTTCGTATTGCAGCCCAAGCTCATTAGTTTCCTGAGCAAATATCCATAACGGATCTTTGCCTGGAAATTTAACCAAGATTTTTACGACAGATCTTTCTTCATCGTGGACTGGATGTTCTAACCGACGCATTGTGCCGCTGCCAAAAGTGAAACCACCATCCCCTAACCAATCAACAATCTCAGTTTCATATGACCAAACAGCTGCATCCCATATAAAAACTGTCCCTCTGACTAATTCCCTACCATCACTTTCTGCAGCGATGAAGCATCCGTCATTAAGGAAATTTAATGCGCGTTGTATCAGTGGAATTTTCATAACAATCTCCTTCTATAGATTAATTATTTAGCTATGTCATTTGCCACTTGTGAGGCGGCATCAGGAAGTTGGTCGGTTGGATGTAGTTTGCAATAAACATTCATTTCATAAATTATGTCACTTTCCTTAGCTTGCTTGAGCTTCACTCCAGCAGCCCCAACACCAGAAATAAATCCATCCACCCAGGATGCTTCTGCTGCAAAATCCAATGCTGTGGATAGATCACTTTGATCTACGGCAGATTGCTCATTTACAAGCCATGTAGTGCATGTGGCACTAGATGCATCTCCATAAACATAATAACCACTATTATCGGCTTGAACTGCTGAATAGCTAAACACAAGCAAAGTCATCAAGATAAAACCAATTAACTTTTTCATAATAGTCTCCTTCATAGTGTGATTAATTAAACCGTCTGACCCAATGTCTCAAATCCATGCAATTCTTTTGGAATATCTTTATTAAGACGCTGGCAAAGAGTCTGAACTTCAGAGAATTTTTTCTTGAGCCGGGCTTTTCTCCAAGCGAGAGCATCTTTGCTTTCTGTAATAGGTACATCATGACTTTGAAGTCTAGAGAGCTCTTTTTCTAAAGAGCGTATTTGCAGTATGATAGCTTCGTGTTCTTCCGTAAGATCAATAAACTTTCTAGTGGCTTTATTTGCATTATGCAACTTTCGTCTGATATCACTGTCATCATTGCGAAGCCGCACGATAGCTTTTGATGCAAGCTTTATTTTAGTTTCTTTGAAAGAATCTACTTTCATTCCAGTAAAGATTCTGTCGCCTTTGGGGTCATGTACAATATCATTTACCAATCGCTGAAGCGCAGATTCTCTGCGACGACGGTAAGGTAGTGTATTTAGATATTTCTTTTTCATAGGCTATCCCAAAATCGTTTATGTCTACGGCGCTTAGCCAAGGCCTGTTCTTTTTTATAATTACGTTTCTTTTTCATAAAATTCTCCTTTAATGTGAACGCTCATATTCCTCATCGGCATCTAAGTAATATTCACCATTGTGAACACCGTCTGGATCAGATTTTTCGTATTCAGCAATTTTAGCTTCTGCTTCTGCTTCAGTTGCGAACGTTAAAACTAGAATACTATTATCATTTTTTCCTACCCAAAATTTGCTCATAAATTTGCTCATATTAAGTCTCCTTTCCCTTTGGAAACTTCAAACCTAATCGAGTTCCAGTAAATCCAACACTATTTTGTTTAGTGCATTTCATTCGAGTGGCTGAGTAGATGTTCTGAGAAACCCGATAGCATACATATGCAGTCCACCTGATATCATCGCCACTATTATTCCGGCTATGATAACTGCCGCCCAACTAACAGGATAATGATTTCCAACATAAAGTGCATAAGCTATAAATCCACCAAACGCGCCCCATACTCCAGACATAATGGCAGTAAAGATCATTGCCAGTTTTCTGAACATAAGCACTACTATTAGACCGAGGAACGTGCCACCCCCCGCTGCAAAATAATCGAAATGCCAATACTTGTGCATCGCCAAGGCACCAATTACTGAAATAATCAGCAACTCCCAAAACAGATACTTGAAACAGTCGAAACCAATCCAGGTTTGGACGCCTTGTGCAACCAAATTGTTGTTACTGCTCATGTTACTCTCCTCATAAAGTTTATGATATTAAAAATAAACATCGGCCTCTAAAATCTTCCCATCTCGGATCACTTCTCCACAAATAAACCGAGGCAAATTCTTCTTCTCTGACCAACCACACCCAAAATGAAGCATTTTACCTGCGTGTGGACAATTACACCGTTCTAGATCATCTTGTACTGGTAGACGTCCAACACGCTCCTCAAAAAACTTTGCAGTAATTTCCATAACTATCTCCTACCATAAAAGAATCAATCGTTTATCACAACAACTTTAAAACCATTTAAACAAGGAAACTTTCTCTGACTTTCTAATGTTGGCAATAGAAGCCATTCAAGCGTATCTCCATCAGAATTTCTGAAAGTTTCATCCAAGTAGAATGTAGCTTCCATGCTAGTTTTTTCTGAGTGAATGATAAAACCTACATCGCAGGCATCATCATATATCTGACTGAATACCTGTGCTGATCCATTTGCTTCCAAAGTAGATATCTCAGCAATCATAGATTTTTGCGAAGCGCTTGTAGCAAACAAGTTGGAAGAATAAGTCGAACCTTTAATATTCATAAAAGACTCCTTAACGTTTCATGATTAATTAAATCTATCAACTATTCACTCAACCACAATGGCAGACCAGAAGAATATCCTATATCACGTTGATACTTTGCATCTTTTAAAAGATGCTCATTAAATTTATCTGCTTCTACTTCTGCACCACAATGGCAGATATAATAATCACCTACTTCATTAATAGTCCATTGCCCAATACGGCCACAAAATTTACATTTCAAAGTTTCGATTTCCATGTAGCACCTCATCTTTGATAGTCAAACGGCCTTACTTGCCAATTATTTCCAATCAGGTTTACAAAGTAATTGATGAATTCTCCTTTCCATGCGTATCTGCTTGTGGCTTATGAACCATTCTATTGGCATACCAAATACTACCAATATAAGACACATGGAAAAAAGTTCTAGCATTAAAATCATTATGTTAGTAATCATTTCGTCTCTCCTATTGATTCAGGAAAGCTAAAATAGTGCCTATACATATTATTGTATATCCAATAGGAATTACCCATTTTGCTGGAAGCTTTAGCATAATGGATATACCCACTATAATTATTGCAAATATACCAACTATACATCCAAAGTCTTCAAGAAGTTTTAACCAGTTCATATCTTTATCCTCTTGCTTGTATGAAAATAGTTTGCAGAACATCCTTATTTTATCAACAAGGTTCGGCGCCTAATCTTTTACAGATACTTCTTTTTATGCTGACTGGTACTTCTTTCCATTCCTGAATGGTTTTATATTTAGTTGCATACAATGAATGACAAAAACCTATACTCATTTCGCCTTTCTTATTAAGAATAAGACGAATATTATATTCGCGATTGTTTATCATAAAAATCTCCTTTTGTGTTAAACAAATTGTGGATTAAATTTCAAAATGACAAGAATTGAGAAGTGCCACTTTGTCATCCATTATCCATTTATCTGGATAAATAGAATTCGCAACGTGTTGATTTATACTGCCACATTTCTTACAATAAAGACCGGTGAAAATATTACCAATAACTTCGTTATGCTTACAATTACCCATGTACCCTTTGCCTATATTCATTTTCCTACTCCTCTTGTATCTGTTGATACTCAAATTATCTAATCTGCCAACTATTTTACAGTAAGCAGCCTCTGTCTTCAACTATATTATAACATGGAATGCTTTCTAAAACAAGTTATTTTCCCGCAGAAAAAGCACCATCTTTATAAGAAGGTGGAAAAGAGCCGCATTTTGCTAGATATTGCCTTCATCCACCATGCTTATTTGATTGATATCAAATTTCCTTTTCAGGCGTCTACCAAGAGCTTTTGTTCTCGCAATAAAGGCTTTCGCAGCCTTCTCGCTTTTAAAGTCGAACTCGTTGTCTCTTTTATTAGAAAGAAAAGCATAGCCACTACCTGACCAACAACTAGATAGTAGTTCTAACTTTCTATCCAGTTTATCCATTTCATCCTCTGAAAAATCTTTTCCAGAACAAACATAAGAAACAATTACACAATAAATTGTTTTAGGTTTCTTATCTTTCAATGTTTTCTTGATAGAACGTATTTTAACCAATTTGTTCATTTCAAATCTCCTACTCTAGTTAATGTTTTGACAGTAGAAATATTCCACCCGCTCCCGTGTTTTCGCGGTGGGGATGTGCTTAACGCCTTGCGTGAGTGGTTTTGGCGGCCTCATTTTTATAGTCCGTAATAATGTACGTCATTGCGGAGTATACCAAAATTCCCGGCA
>Ga0307374_10012605_pt1 | contig 11826 bp, 9 predicted proteins | sample OX3MG_FD_202532 | JGI IMG/M metagenome (GOLD analysis project Ga0307374, IMG submission 202532) | Soil microbial communities from Risofladan, Vaasa, Finland - OX-3 | ecosystem: Environmental > Terrestrial > Soil > Coastal area > Acid sulfate soil | place: Finland: Risofladan, Vaasa | collected...
GGGGCGCGGCATCGCGCATGCCGAGGAGTCGCCCGCCGAGCACGACCCGTCGCTGCACGGGGTCCAGCTATGGGTGGCGCTGCCGGATGCGAACCGGCAGGTCGCCCCGGCGTTCGAGCACCATGCGGAACTACCGGGGGCGACGCTCGGCGGTTTCGCGATCACCGTGTTCATGGGCGGCCTGGCAGGCGCGCGATCACCGGCCACCGCGTTCTCGCCGATCATCGGCGCTGAGCTGGCGGCGGCGAACCACGCGCGGGCCAGAATTCCGCTCGATACGAGCTTTGAGCACGTGATCTTCGTCGTGGCGGGCGCGGCTCAGGTCGGCGGGGCAGAACTCCGGCCGGGGCACCTGCTCTACCTTGGCCCGGGGCGGGACCGCGCCGAGGTGGCGGCGTCGAGCGGGAGCGCGATGTTCCTGCTGGGCGGCGTGCCACTGCACGAGCCGCTGCTGATGTGGTGGAACTTCGTCGCCCGTACCCCGGAGGAGATCGCCGCGGCGGTGGCGGGCTGGCGTGCGGACCGGTTCGGCGCGGTCGGCGGATACCATGGCGCGCCACTGGCGGCTCCGCCGTTCGACGCGGCGCTGCTGCGCCGGCCGAGGCCTAAGGGGCACCCAGCCCATGCCGCCGACGCCGCCGGGGCGGCCCCTGGCCGGCGCCGCCGGGCGTCCCGTATCGTTCGCATTGCTCAGTATTTCGGGTTGTCCTAGCAGATGAGGCGAGATGGCAGCTCTGCGCAGCGGGCACTGGTACTCAGGTCAGGACCGCAACGCCTATCTCCACCGGGCCTGGATGCGCCGTGGCCTGCCCGGTTCGGCGTTCACCGGACGGCCCCAGATCGCGATCGCGAACACCGCGTCGGACCTCACGCCGTGCAACCTGCACCTGACCGAGGTGGCGGAGAGCGTCAAGCAGGGGGTGTGGGAGGCCGGCGGCGTCCCGCTGAGCCTGCCGATGGTCTCGCTGGGCGAGACGCTGGTGCGCCCGACCGCGATGCTGTGGCGGAACATGGCCGCGATGGCCGCCGAGGAACTGCTGCGCGCCAACCCGGTCGACGGGGCCGTCCTGCTGGGCGGCTGTGACAAGACGATCCCGGCCCTGCTGATGGGCGCGGCGTCGGTCGACCTGCCCGCCGTCGTCGTGCCCGGCGGGCCGATGCTGACCGGGACCTTCCGGGGCGTCCCGCTCGGCTGCGGCACCGATGTGTGGCGGCTGAGCGAGGAGGTGCGGGCCGGCAAGCTGTCGGAGGCTGACTTCCTGGACTCCGAGTCGGCCATGATCCGCAGCAAGGGCCACTGCAACACCATGGGGACGGCCTCCACGATGGGCCTGCTCACCGAGGTACTCGGGATGACGCTGCCCGGCATCGCCGGCCTGCCCGCCCCGGACAGCCGGCTGCTGGAACGCGCGCACGAGAGCGGCCGGCTGGCCGTCGAGATGGCGTACGAGGGGCGCCGGCCCAGCCAGGTCATGTCGACGGGATCATTTCATAACGCGATCGTGGCGCTAGCCGCGCTCGGCGGCTCGACGAACGCCGTGGTGCACCTGCTCGCCATCGCCGGCCGTCTGGGCGTGCCGCTCAGGCTCGACGATTTCGACCGGATCGGCGCTGGCGTCCCGCTGCTCGTCGACCTTCAGCCTGCCGGCCGGTTCCTGATGGAGGACTTCCACCGCGCGGGCGGGCTGCAGGCGGTCCTTCGCGAGGTTCGCGATCTCCTCGACCCGGATGCGCTGACCGTCACGGGGCAGCCGCTGGTGGACTACCTGCACGAGGCGAAGATCTGGGACGCCGAGGTGATCCGCGACAGCGGGTCACCGCTGCAGGCCAGTGCCGGGATCGCGGTGCTCTACGGCAATCTCGCGCCGAGCGGGGCCATCATCAAGCCCGCCGCCGCCACCCCCGGGCTGCTGCGCCACCGCGGCCGCGCGCTGGTCTTCGACTCCATCGAGGACATGCACGCCCGGATCGATGATCCGGACCTGGACGTCGACGAGGATTCCGTCCTCGTGCTGCGCGGCTGCGGCCCGAAGGGCTACCCCGGAATGCCGGAGGTGTCGAACCTGCCACTGCCCGCCAAGATGCTCCAGCAGGGGGTGCGGGACATGGTCCGCATCTGCGACGGGCGGATGAGCGGCACGGCCTACGGGACCGTGGTCCTGCACGTCACGCCCGAGGCGGCGGCCGGAGGGCCGCTGGCCCGGGTTCAGACGGGCGACTGGATCACACTCGACGTGCCGCAGCGCCGGGTGGACGTCGAGGTGCCCGACGATGAGCTCGCCCGACGCTCGCCCGCGGCGGCGATGACGGACGCGCTGGCCCAGCCCCGCCGGGGCTGGGAGCGCCTCTACATCGACACGGTCCAGGGCGCCGATACCGGCGCCGACCTGGATTTCCTTATCGGCAGCAGCGGCGACGCCGTGGCCCGCGATTCGCACTGACGCCCGCCGGCCCGGCCCGGCCGACCAGCCATCACCAGGCCGCTTGTGGACGTGCCTTAGCATCGGGCGTCTCCCTGACGGCCCAGCAAGGCATCCTCGCTACAGTGGCAGCAAGGCATCCTCGCTACAGTGGCGGTGTGACACGCGCCACGTCGGCCCTGCCCCCCGCCGGACGCCCCGCCGGGAGCCCGGAGGAAGCGCCCGGGACGCGCCGGCCCGGGCCGATCCGCCGCCTGGTCGTCGCGCTGCTGTGCGCCGCGGTGCTCGTGGCCGGGCTGCTTGCCTTTCTCGTCGTCCGGCACCGGGCGCAGCAGGGCGTCCTGGCGGGCATCCGGCCCAGCGGGATTCCGGCCAGCGTCTCCACCTCGACTGCCGACCTGATGCAGCTGTCCCCGGTGCCAGCCACGCCCGCCCCCGGATTCACGCTCACCGACCAGCACGGGAACATCCTGTCGCTGGCGAGCTTCCGGGGCCGCCCGGTGGTCCTGGAGTTCATGGATCCGCACTGCGTCGATATCTGCCCGATCGTGTCGCAGGAGTTCATCGACGCCTACCGTGACCTCGGACGCTCGGCGGCGGCGGTATTCATCGCCGTGAACGTCAACCCCTATTACCACAGCGTCGCCAACGTGACCGCCTACTCCCGGGAGCATCAGCTGACCACGATCCCGTCGTGGCATTTCTTCACCGGGCCGCTGGCCAGCCTGAGATCCACGTGGCGCGCCTACGGCATATCGGTCCAGGCGCCCAGCCGGAACGCCGACGTCCTTCACACTTCGGAAGTGATCTTCATCGACGCCCGCGGGCGCGAGCGGTACGTCGCAGCCCCGATGGCTGACTACACCGCCAAGGGCCAGGCCTACCTGCCCGCCGGCCCGCTGACCGAGTGGGGCCAGGGGATCGCCCAGGTCGCCCGCGCCCTCGGACGCTGACACCAGGCCGACCGGGAAGGATCCGGCCGGATCAGCGGAAGTCAATGCCCGGCCTGGGGTCGCCGGGGTCGCACTCCCGCAGTCTGCCCCAGCCGTTGCCGCAGCCCGAAGGTCCTGCGAAGCCAGGAAGCACGTCCCTACCCGGGCGGGACCTCACCACGCAGGCTGGAGTGGGGACGTGAGGCAGATGAAACAGAGTATTCGGCTCGGGCGGATAGCCGGCATCCCGATCGGGATGCACTGGAGTGTTCTGGTGATCGTCGCCCTGATCACCGACATGCTGGCTGCTAGCGTGCTGCCGGGGATCATCCCGCACCAGTCGGCCGGCGTGTACTGGACCGTAGCCGCGGCCGGGTCGGTCCTGTTCGTCGCGGCGCTGGCCGCCCATGAGATTGCGCACGCGATCGTGGCCAGGCGCTGGGGCGTCCAGGTGCGCTCGATTACCTTGTGGATGCTCGGCGGGATCGCCGAGCTGGACGGGGATCCGCCGACCGCGGCGGCCGACCTGCAGATCGCCATCGCGGGCCCGGCGACGAGCCTCGCCGCGGGGATCATCTTCGGCGGCGCCGCGGCGCTGGCCCGCCTGGGGCACGGTCCGGCTGTGATCGTCGCCGCCCTGGCCTGGCTCTCGCTGATGAACGTGGTGCTGGCCGTCTTCAACCTGCTGCCCGGCGCGCCACTGGACGGCGGGCGGATCCTGCGCGGGCTGCTCTGGAAGCGTTACGGTGACCGGCAGCGCGCCAGCCAGGCCGCGGCACGTTCCGGGCAGGTCCTCGGCGCCGGCCTCGGCCTGGTCGGTCTGCTGGAGCTATTTGCCTGGCAGGACATCGGCGGCCTGTGGCTCATGCTGATCGGCTGGTTCCTCGTCACCATGGCCCGCGCGGAACAGCGATCGGATGTGGCCCGGGCCGCGCTGGCCGGGCTGCGGGTGCGCGACATCATGCTCGCCCGCCCGGACATCGGCTACGCGGGAAGTGACGTCGCTGACTTCACGGATCGGGTCGTTCTGTCCTCGCGGCAGACCGTGTTTCCCGTCGTCAGCTTCGAGGGCGGCCTCGCCGGAGTCGTTTTCGCGGAGGAGCTGGCGCACGTCCCGCCAGCCGGCCGGGCAACGACACGGCTCGGCGAGATCGCCACGCCCGTGCCGCCGACCTACCGGGCTGACGCGGACGCGGCGGCCAGCTCGCTGCTGAACCGGTCTCCGCTGCGTGGCCAGCTGCTCGCCGTCGTTATGCAAGACCAGCAGGTGGCCGGCCTCGTGACCACCGAAGAGCTGCAGTTCGCCATGCTGCGAGCCCGGCTGCGGGCCAGCCAGCCAGCCTTAGGGCACGCTCCCCTACCGAGGGGTCAGGACGCCGTCGGCGCGGCGCGGCAGCCGCCACGGGTTGGCCGAGCGTAGTCCCTCGGGCAGCAGCGCGTCGGGCATGGACTGGTAGCAGACCGGCCGCAGCCAGCGCCGGATCGCGGTGGCGCCGACCGACGTGTGTCCGGAATGAGTAGTCGACGGCCATGGCCCGCCATGGTTCATCGCCCAGGCCACGGCCACGCCGGTCGGCCAGCCGTTGTAGATGACTCGGCCGGCGATGTCGCGCAGCCGGTTCACCAGGGCCGCGACGGCAAAGTCGTCGATGTCTTCGGCGTGCAGGGTCGCCGTCAGAGATCCTTCGACTGTGCCGAGCGCGGCAAGCAGGTCACCCAGGTCGCGATATTCCACCATCAGCCCGGTGGGGCCGAAATGCTCCTCGATCAGCGTGCCCTTGTCGCGGGTCACGGCGGCGGCGGTGGTGCGCAGAAGCGCCGGGGAGGCCCAGGAGCCAGCGGGCGGCGCGGGCTGACCGTCGGCTACCGGCTCGACGTCAGGGGTGGCGGCCAGTTCTGCCATTCCGGTGGCCCACTGGTCGCGAATCCGCGCGTTGAGCATCGGAGCCGCATCGATGGCTGAGACCGCCGCGGCCAGCACCTCATCGAGCCCGTGCCCGGCCGGCAAGAACAGCAGGCCCGGCTTCGTGCAGAACTGCCCGGTGCCGAGCGTCATCGAGGCGGCGAAGTCCCTGGCGATCTGCGCGCCGCGGGCCGCCACCGCGGCGGGGGTGATCACGACGGGATTGATGCTGCCCAGCTCGCCGTAGAACGGGATCGGCACCCGGCGGCTAGCGGCGACGTCGAGCAGGAACCGGCCGCCGGCCGTGGAGCCGGTGAACCCGGCCGCCGTGATCCGGGGATCACGCAGCGCGTCCAGCCCGGCGTCGTCGCCGAAGATCACGGCGAACACCCCGGGCGGCAGGTCCAGGTCCGCGACTACCCGGCTGGCCAGGTCGGCGACCAGGCGAGACAGTCCCGGATGGGAGGGGTGCGCCTTGACAATGACCGGACAGCCGCTCGCGAGGGCCGACGCGGTGTCGCCGCCCAGGACGCTGAACGCGAACGGGAAATTGCTGGCGGCGAAGATCAGCACCGGGCCGACCGGCTCCAGCCAGCGCCGTAGCCGCGGGAGCGGCGGGGCCGCGACCGGATTGGCCGAGTCGGTGATCACCTCCAGGTAAGCACCGTCCTCGATGACCTCAGCGAACAGCCGGAGCTGGCCGCTGGTCCGGGCCACCTCTCCGGTCAGCCGCGCGACCGGCAGGCCTGACTCGGCCGCCGCGAGCGGCACAAGTTCCCCGGAGCGCTCGTCGAGCCGATCCGCTAGCGCGCGCAGCAGTCCGGCCCGGACGCTCGGCCGGCTGGCGCCGAACTGACCGGCGGCCGCGGCGGCAGCCAGCACCTCGCCAAGCTGCCCGGCGCTTGTTTCGGGCACCGGGCTGCCGACCTTTTCCCCCGAACGAGGGTTGATTCCCTGGACTGTCCGGCTCTGCGCGGTCATGCTCGGCGTCTCCTTCAGCGGGTGTCGGCGCGGACGCGAACGGCGGCGGGCGACTCCGGGCTCCGATCGGGGACGGGGGTGAGCCAGCCGAACCAGTCGGCCGTCGCCGGGCGCACCGTGTTGGTGAGAGAACCGATCCCGGTGATATCGATCTGCACCTCGTCCCCGGGTTCCAGCGTGAAATCCAGCTCGGGGACCAGTCCTGTGCCCGTCGACAGCACCACGCCATGCGGGAACTCCGCATGCCGGAATAGGTACGCCACCAGGCCGGTCAGCTCGCGGTGCAGCCGGGCGGTGGAAGTCTGGCCATGCCAGGCGATCCCCCCGCCTCGCCGGACCGACACCGTGATGGGCAGGTCCGTGAGGTCGGCCAGCCGCCAGGCCGGCACGATGCCGGGTCCGAGCGCGCACGCGCCGGTGTAAACCTTGGCCTGCGGCAGATACAACGGATTCTCGCCCTCGATCGAGCGTGACGATACGTCATTGCAGATCGTCGCACCGACGATCTGCCCAGTGGCGTTGCAGACCAGCGCGAGTTCCGGCTCGGGCACGTTGACGGGAGAGTCCGGCCGGATCCCGATCGGCTCGTCCGGCCCGCACACCCGCCAGGCCGGGCTCTTGAAGAACAACTCGGGCCGCTCCGCCTCATAGACACGGGCGTAGACATCTGCGTCCCGGCTTTCCTCCTGGCGAGCCGCGCTGGAGCGCTGGTAGGTGACGCCGGACGCCCATACCTCGGTCAGCCCGTCTATGGGGGGAAGCAGCCGGATCGACGTGGCACTGCCGAAGGGCCGTGCGGTGCTGGCCGCGGACCCGGATGCTCCGGCGCTAGCCGCGCGCGTCCCTGCGGCCTCGACGAGGTCGCGCATCCGGTCCAGCGGCAGCGCCAGAAGGTCGGCGATGGCCGGGACGGGCAGCGGCACCAGTTCGCCTCCGGTCCAGACGGCAACTCCCGCGCCCCCCGCGCCCCCCGCGCCCGCGTCGGCCGCGTATCTGACGATCTGCACAGCGGAACCTCCTCCTCCTGCGCTCATCATGATGCGCACATCGGCCATTATGCGCACATGCGTCGATTCCTCGGATCGGCCGGTACGTCGTCATCGGCGACCGGCAGCGCCTCGCCGCGGCGGCCCGCATCTGCCGCCTGGACCCGGAGCTGCGATCCATCTCGCACCTGAAGGATCCGACCTTCGTGCCCGGCGTGATCGATGTCATCGAGGTCCGGCAGCTTCCGGCGGATCTGCCTTCGGCGAGCTGTCGCCCGTCGCTGGCGAGGGCGCCTACCAGTACGTCGCGCGCGCTACCGAACTCGCGCGCACCAAGGAACTGATGGCCCGGACCGGCCAGATCTACGTCCTGGCCGATAGCAGGAAGATCGGCTGTGCCCCCTTCATGGCGTGGGCGCCCCTGGAGCGCCCGTGGACCCTCGTCACCGACAGCCTCGCTACCGACCAGCAGCTCGGCCCGTTCCGCGCGAAGAACAATGTCTCGGTGGTTCTCGTCACGGCGAGCACAGCCGAGCTGTCGCCTCCAGCGATATCGAAACTTTCGGTCAATCGCTGAGCGAGCTGAAGCCGTTTCAGCATCGGTAGCGCTGCGCCTAGCCTTGAACAGGTGTATGAATTATAGTTGTTAAGCCATATTCTTTTCGAAATTTCACCCGACATAAGACTCATATCTGGAGGCCTGATGCCCGTGCAGCCCGCCGTGCAGCCCACTCCCGCGGACCGGTTTACCTTCGGGCTGTGGACGGTCGGCTGGAATGGCACTGACCCGTTCGGGGTCGCTACCCGGGCGCCGCTGGACCCGGTCGAGGCCGTGCATGAGCTGGCGGGCCTGGGCGCGCACGGCGTGACGTTCCACGACGATGACCTGATCCCGTTCGGCAGCGATGACGCCGCCCGGGCCCGGCAGATCGACCGGTTCACGGCCGCGCTGAAGGAAACCGGGATGGTCGTGCCGATGGTCACCACCAACCTGTTCACCCAGCCGGTGTTCAAGGACGGGGGGTTCACCAGCAACAGCCGCCAGGTGCGGCGGTACGCGCTGCGCAAGGTCATGCGCAACATCGACCTGGCCGCGCAGCTCGGAGCCGCGACCTACGTGATGTGGGGCGGCCGGGAGGGCAGCGAGTACGACAGCGCCAAGGACGTCCAGGCCGCGCTGGACCGGTACCGGGAGGCGGTCGACACCCTCGCGGCCTACGTGATCGACCACGGCTACGCCCTGCGGTTCGCGCTGGAGCCCAAGCCGAACGAGCCGCGCGGCGACATCCTGCTGCCCACCGTCGGGCATGCTCTGGCGTTCATCGCCAGCCTGGAGCACCACGACATGGTCGGCGTGAACCCCGAGGTCGGCCACGAGCAGATGTCCGGCCTCAACTTCGCGCACGGCATCGCCCAGGCCCTGTGGCACGGCAAGCTGTTCCACATCGACCTCAACGGCCAGCGCGGGATCAAGTTCGACCAGGACCTCGTCTTCGGCCACGGCGACCTGATGAACGCGTTCTCCCTCGTCGACCTGCTGGAATTCGGCGGGCCCGCGGGCGCCCCCGCCTACGACGGGCCCCGGCACTTCGACTTCAAGCCCGCCCGCACCGAGGACAAGGCCGGCGTCTGGGCCGCCGCCGCCGCGAACATGCGCATGTACCTCCTGCTCAAGGAACGCGCCGCGGCCTTCCGCGCCGACCCCGATGTCATCGCCGCACTCGCCGCCAGCCGGGTCGGCGAGCTCCGCGACCCGACCCTCGCCCCCGGCGAGACCCACCATGACCTCCTCGCCGACCCCACCGCCTACGAAGATTTCGACCCCGTAACGGCCGGCACCCCCGGCTACGGGTTCGTCCGGCTGAACCAGCTCGCCGTCGAGCACCTCATGGGCGCCCGGTGACCGCAGCCGTGCGGCGCCTGAACGCGCGGCCGCTGGGGCGAGAGTCGAAGGTGAGCTCGCCCTCGTCACGCGGCCGGAAGATCTGGAACTTGTCGTCAGCGGGGATGTCCAGCGAGTCAATGAACTCCTGGTTGACCTCGTCGCTGATCTGCGGCCCCTTTTCCTCGAAGATAGGCCGGGGCAGGTCAATCTGAACGAGGGCCCTTGCACCCGGCGGGGCGGCTCACGGAGGGCGCCTGCGTACTCGATCGCACGACCAGCCGGGTGGCCAGCTCGATGCGGTGGTCAAAGCCGATGGAGTCGCCGGTCAGCAAGGTCCGGGTCGCGAGCGCGGCCATCTCGCAGAGCGGCTGGTGCAAGGTAGTCAGCGGCGGAGAGACCCACTGCGCCATGGGGATATCGTCGAAGCCGACCACGCTCAGGTGCTCGGGCAGCCGGAGCTGGCGCTGCCGGGCCGCCTCGTAGACTCCCATGGCCGTGACGTCACTGGCCGCGAAGATCGCGGTCGGCGGGTCCGGCAGGCTGAGCATGGTCAGGGCGGCGGCGAGGGCGGACTCGTAATGAAAGTCATTTTTGCAGCCCGCGCACCACCCTGCGCACTGCCCCCGACATTGTGCCGCTGGCAGCCCACGATTACGGTGGTCAGCTGCACCCACTGGTATGGGCCCGTCATTCGGGCCCGGCACGGGTCGTCGCCGACGCCCTGGGCCACGATGCCCGGTCCTTCGACTCAGCCGAGCATCGCCTGCTGATGGCCCGGTCGGCGACCTGGCTGACCGCAGGCAAGTAAGCCGCCCGTAAGCGGTCAGTTAAACGTCCGATCAACCGCGTCATCTATCTCCGGAGGAGAGATTCCGTAGTGAGCTCAGTACCCGAGATCATGCTGAACAACGGCCAGGCCATCCCGCAGTTCGGCTTCGGCGTCTTCCAGATCAGCCCCGCGGACACCGCCGAGGCCGTGAGCACCGCGCTGCAGGCCGGCTACCGGCACATCGACACCGCGCAGGGATACGGCAACGAGCGGGAGGTCGGCGAGGCACTCGCCAAGTCCGGCCTCGACCGCGCCGAGGTGTTCGTCACCAGCAAGCTCGGCAACGGCGACCACCGCCCCGACGACGCCCGCCAGGCCTTCGCCGCCACCCTGAGCAAGCTCGGCTCCGACTACATCGACCTGTACCTGATCCACTGGCCGCTGCCCACCCGTTACGACGGCGACTACGTATCGACCTGGAAGGCTCTGGAGGAGTTCTATCGCGACGGCCGGGCCCGGTCCATCGGCGTCTCGAACTTCCAGCCGCACCACCTGCGGCGGCTGCACGAGGAAACCGGGATCATCCCCGCGGTCAACCAGATCGAGGTCCACCCCTACCTCACCCAGCCCGACCTGCGCGCGTTCTGCGGCGGGCAGCAGATCGCGATCGAGGCATGGTCACCGATCGCCCGAGGCAGCGTGCTCGACGACCCGGCGATCGTCGCGATCGCCCGCACCGTGGACAAGACCCCGGCCCAGGTCGTCCTGCGCTGGCACATCGAGCGCGGCGACATCGTGTTCCCCAAGTCGGTGACTCCGGCCCGCATCCGCGAGAACATCGACATCTTCGACTTCGAACTGTCGGGCGAGGACGTCGCGGCGATCAGCGCCCTGAACAAGAACGAGCGCATCGGACCCGACCCCGACACCTTCGACCTGCTCCCCAGCTAGGCCAGCCCGGCCGACTAGGCCAGCCCGGCCAGCGTAGACTGCGTAAGTGATCGCTGCGCGTCCCGGCAGGCCGACACAGCGACGGCGGCGGGGCGAACTTACGCTGGCCGCCATCGCGCGCCTGGCGGGGGTCTCCGCACCGACAGTATCCAGGGTGATTAACGGCCGGTCCGGGGTGGCGCTGAGCACCAGGCTGCGGGTCGAGTCGGTCATCCGCGAACATGGCTACCAGCGGCCGGCAGGCGGGGCGACGGCCCTGCTTGAGCTGGTCTTCCATGCGCTGGAAAGCCTGTGGGCGATCGAGATCATCCGGGGGGTCGAGCAGGTCGCGCGGCAGCACGGGCTCGCGGTCGTGCTGACCGAGATGGAAGGCAGGCTCACCCCCGGACAGGCGTGGACTGAGCAGGTACTCGCCATGCGCCCCGTGGGCGTCATCGCCGTTTTCTCCGAGCTGACGGTGGCGCAGCAGTCCCAGTTCGCCACCCGTTCGATCCCCCTGGTGGTGCTGGACCCTACCGGGGAGCCGCTGCACCAGACGCCCTCGGTGGGCGCGACGAACTGGAGTGGCGGGCTTGCTGCTACCCGCCACCTGCTGGACCTCGGCCACCGGCGCATCGCCATGGTGTGCGGGCCGACCGAATGGCCGTGCTGCCGCGCCCGCCTCGATGGGTACCGGGCGGCCATGGATGCCGCGCAGGTACCTGTTGATCCGCGACTGGTCCGCATCAGCACCCTGTATCCCGAGGGGGGCCTACGCGACGGGCTTGACCTGCTGCGCCTGGATGAGCCCCCGACCGCCATCTTCGCGTCCAACGACCTGCAAGCCTTCGGCGTCTACGAGGCGGCCCGGCAGCTTGGCGTGCGAATCCCCCAGGATCTGAGCGTGGTGGGATTCGACGGCCTTTCTTTCACGCAATGGTCAGGGCCACCCATGACAACGGTTCGCCAGCCGCTGGCCCAGATGGGCGCCGTCGCCGCGCAGATGGTCCTGACCCTCGC
>Ga0307374_10012606_pt1 | contig 11826 bp, 10 predicted proteins | sample OX3MG_FD_202532 | JGI IMG/M metagenome (GOLD analysis project Ga0307374, IMG submission 202532) | Soil microbial communities from Risofladan, Vaasa, Finland - OX-3 | ecosystem: Environmental > Terrestrial > Soil > Coastal area > Acid sulfate soil | place: Finland: Risofladan, Vaasa | collected...
TCGGCGAGATACATTTGCAGCGGATCGTCCGTGCGCTCGCCGAACTTAAAGGCGGGGATGGGAGAAGTGGGCGTGACGATGACATCGACATCGTCAAACGCTTCCAGGAAGTCGCGCGCGATCAGGGACCGCACTTGCTGCGCCTTGCGGTAATAGGCGTCGTAGTAGCCGGAGCTCAGAACGTAGGTCCCCAGCATGATGCGGCGCTTCACTTCGGCGCCGAAGCCGGCGGCGCGAGTTTTGCGGTACATATCGCGCAGGCCGTCGTAGTGGAAGGCGCGCAAGCCGTATCGCACGCCGTCGTAGCGGGCCAGGTTGGAGCTGGCCTCGGCCGTGCAAATGATGTAGTAGCAGCCGATGGCGTACTCAGTGTGCGGCAGGCTGATGGGGGTGATGCGGCAGCCAAGGATAGCCAGGCGGTCAATACCTTTCTGAATATTGTCGCCGACCTCCGCGCTGAGCCCCTCAAAGAATTCCTTGGGGACGCCCACGGTGAGGCCTTGCACGCTGTCTTCAAGCGTGGATTCGTAATCCGGCACGGGTATATCCGCCGACGTTGAATCCGCCGGGTCGCGCCCGGCAATCACTTTGAGCGTCCGCGCCACGTCGCGCACCGTGCGCCCGAAGGGGCCGACGTGATCGAGCGATGAGGCGAACGCCACGAGGCCATAGCGCGAAACGCGCCCGTAAGTTCCCATCATGCCGATGACGCCGCAAAAGGCGGCGGGCTGGCGGATGGAGCCTCCTGTATCTGACCCGAGCGCTACCGTCCCCATGCGGGCCGCCACCGCAGCCGCGGAGCCGCCGCTTGAGCCGCCCGGCACCCGCGTAAGGTCCACGGGATTGCGGGTGGGAAAGTAGGCGGAGTTTTCGGTGGATGATCCCATTGCGAACTCATCGCAGTTGACCTTGCCCAGAATCACAGCCCCCGCCGCTTCCAGGCGCGCGACGGCGGTTGCGTCATAAGGCGGCACGTAGTTTTCCAGAATCTTCGACCCGCAGGTGGTGCGGACGCCGCGCGTCACAAGCACGTCTTTCACGGCCACGGGCGCGCCAGCCAGTTCCGGCAGCGTCTCGCCGCGCGCTGCCATGGCGTCAATCTTTTTCGCTTGCTTGAGGGCGCGTTCCGGGCAAAGCGTGAGGTAGGCGCGCACTTCAGCGTCCTTCGCCTCGATGCGCTTCAAATGCTCCAGACAAATCTCTTCCGCAGAAGCTTTTCTGGCGGCAACGGCGTCGCGAATACTGGTTGCCGGCGCCTCGGTCCAATCCATACGTCAAATGCTCCGCTCGCTAGTGTTACGTCTCAGAAGTTCGTTAAATAAGTCCGCCGGGAAATAGCTTCGGCTGTGCTGGAAGCGTTGCCCCCTCACCCGTCCCGCACCGCGGGCCACCCTCTCCCCCTTTTCAGGGGGCGAGGGTAAAAGTAAGGAGATTCCAGCTCTCTCCCAAAAGGAGAGGGTCATGACTCAAAGCGGGGGCGGCCCGCACACCTGGGTGGGGTTTCACGCACAGAGGGAGAACGCCTCAGCAACCGCGAATTGCAGCAATTCTCCTGTGCACCTTAATCTCTTTCGATCACACTCGGCACTTTGAACAGGCCCGCTTCTTGCCCCGGCGAACCTGCCACCGCCTCTTCCTGAGACAGCGATGGCAGAGGCCGGTCGGGCCGCAGCGAAGGCTTTGCCATCCCTGGCGCGATCACCTGGGCCATGGGCTCAACCTGCGCCGTATCCAACTGATTGAGTTTTTGCATGTATTCGAGGATGGAGGCGAGCTGGCCCTGAAACTTGGCCACTTCCTCTTCAGCCAGCTCAAGATGCGCCAAGCCTGCGGCATAACGCACGTCTTTTTCCGTCAGCAACACCGTTTCGTTTCCTTTCCATTCCTCGAAAAATATTTCACAAAAGACCGCTCCACAACTCCGGCGAGATCGCGATCCAATTTCACGTCCGTCTGCGCCCAAAGGCTTCTGGCCGTCTCAAGCAGGAGCGGAGGCTGGGAATCCTTCACGCCGGAGGGTAAGGACAGCGGAACCTGCGTCTCCCAAGACTTCTGGCGGCGCAGACGAAGCTCTTTCACCACCGGCCCGCCGAGAAATCCGTTGATCTGGCGCCGGATCTCCTCAGAAAGACTCCGAAGCTGGGTAACCCAGCAAGTCGAGGACGCTGCGATCGTGAGCACGCCTTCGCCAAAGGCTACCGGCTGCGCCTCTCGCGCGATCAGTTTTCCCACCACGCGCGGCCACAAGGGAACCAAGACCGGCAAAAGGGGCGGTCTGCCGCCGAGACCCCGCGCCTTGAATACCTGCGGCATGATGTTGCCCAGTTCTTCCATGTCCGATCACCGTCCGCTTTCAGGGAAAATTGCCGCGCGGAGGATGATTGTAGCATACGCGCGCGCGGACAACCGCAGTAGACTTATAATCCGGTAGTGACAGAGTTTGTCGTAGCGCCGCCCTTCAGGCCGGCATGTTGAAGGCTGTGCCGGGCTGAAGCCCGCCGCTACAGCCGCTAAACTCAACCACTACATATAATCCATTTCTTATGACTGTGATTCTTGCTTCCGCTTCCCCGCGACGCCGCGAATTGCTGCGCAGCGCGGGCATTGAGTGTGAAACGCTCCCGGCCCACATTGATGAATCACTTCGCCACGGCGAAGCAGCGGAAGAATACGTTCGCCGCGTTGCGAAAGAGAAGGCGTTCGCCGTGGCGCCGGCCTGCCCGGCAGGGAGCGTGGTGCTGGCGGCGGATACCACGGTGGAAATCAACGGCGAAATTTTGGGAAAGCCCGAAAACGGCGAAGACGCAGCGCGCATGTTGCGGCTACTTTCCGGCGTCACGCACCACGTTCTAACAGGAGTCTGCCTGGCGTGCGCTCCCGCCCGCCTGCACGCCCTGGAGGTGGAAACGACGGCGGTCACGTTTCGCCGCCTCGATGAAGATGAAATTCGGGATTATATTGCAACCGGCGAGCCTTTTGACAAGGCCGGGGCTTACGGCATCCAAGGCCTGGCCTCAAAATTCGTCGCGCGAATTGAAGGCTGCTTCTTCAACGTAGTCGGACTGCCCGTTTCGCTGGTTTACGGTCTTCTCAGCTCGCTGCCCGATGGGCGGCCTTGAATCAGTTCGCCTTCGATTTCTTCGAACGAGCGGCCTTTCGTTTCAGTGCCGAAAAATAAATAGACGATGCCGGCGGCTGCGAACCAAGCGCCAAGATAAATGAAGGCAGGGATGATCTTGGCGACTGAAGCCTCTGGCTTGACGATGTTTGAAGAACCCACGATGAGCGCAAGGCCGAGTGGACCGATGATCTTGCCGATGCCGCCGAAGCCGTAGGACGCGCCCATGCCGCTTGCCCGCAGACTAACCGGCCAAATCTCCGCGGAGTAAGGGCCGACGATGGCAAAACCGCCGTCAGCAAAGACGTAGGTGACGATCAGCAGCAGCCAAAAAACCGAGACCGCCCCAAAGAAGACATTGTGCAGGTAACCGGCAAGCACCACCAGTCCCGCCGCTCCGAAACCGTACAAGCCGCCCGAAGCGCGGCGACCGATCGCGTCTGACAGGTAAGAGAACAAAACGCGCCCCACGAAGGCACCGGCGCCGCAATAAATCATCAGGTACGACGCCTTAGCCGGCGATATCCTGAGCACCTGAACGAAGAGCGTGGGTACCCACAGCGTAAGCCCGTAAATGCCGGTCTGAGCGCTCAGGTTGCCGAGGCAGGAAACCGCCAGGCTGCGCGGGTATTTGAACAGATCACGCCACGCCGCCGGTTTCGATTCCACGATGGCCGTCGGCAGTTGAATCTGCTTAGGATCCATTTCGAGCGCCCAGGCGAGCGACTGGCGCGCCTCATCGAGGCGTCCCATGCGTATGAGCCAGCGCGGGGATTCCGGCACCCAGGCGCGCATGAGCAGGGTTATGAGCGCCGGGAGCAGACCCACCGCGAAGAGTCCACGCCAGCCGACCACGGGAGCCAGGAACGCTCCCAGTACTGAGCCAAGTCCGAGCCCAAGCGGTACGGCGGCGGTGACAAGCCCGCTCACCGTGCCGCGCTTCGAAGAAGGCATGAATTCCTGAACCAACGGCAGGATAACGCAATACAGGCCGCCGACTCCGAAGCCGACGAAGAAGCGGAAGACGGTGAGGAACCTCCATCCACCCTCCGGCGTAAACGCCATGATGCCGGTGGCAATCGAGAAGTTGATCACGGTGGCCATTAAAACCTTGCGCCGTCCGATCCGGTCCGCCAGCCAGCCCCAGAACCCGGCGCCGAGCATGGCTCCCAAACCGGACGACAACAAGATGATGGCCGACTGGCCGTAAGTTACCTTCCACGGGCCGACGATAAAAGCAAGCACAAACCCGACCAGGAAGAAATCGTAGAACTCGAGCATGTCGCCGAGAATCGCCACGAAGAGAAGGCGACGTTGGTTCCCGGTGAGCCTGGTTTGCTTTTCCAGGTACTCCAACATCGTCTTGTAGTCTCCTCCCGGAATGAGCCTGCAATCGCCTCAAAATGCACGTCGCGAACTCCCGCGTGTTCAGATCTTGCGGAGCCCGGCTTTCTCATACCGGGTCACCGGCGGCGGCAGCTCCGGGCTGACCACCACGTCAACGATAGCCGCCTTGCCGGATTCTTCCGCCCGGCGAAGCGCCGGGATGAACTGGTCGGCGGTAGTGACGCGCTCGCCATGGCCGCCGAAGGCGCGCGCCACGTCTGCGAACGGAACGTCGAGGAATTCACTCGCTTCGGGGCACATCTCGTTATGCACGTATTTCTGCACGTGGTATTCGAAGGCAAGCGTGCAGTTGTTCATGACAATCTGTACGGCAGGGATCTTAAGCCTTAGCGCCGTCTCAAGATCAGCCAGATGATAACCCACGCCGCCGTCGCCCGAGAGGCCGAAGACGCGGCGCTTGCTGCCGACGGCAAGCTTGGCGCCGAAAGTCGCCGGGAAGGCCCATCCGAGCGAGCCCGCCGCGCGCAACGTATTGCGGCCCGCCTGTTTTTGCTGCAACACCGTAACCGCCCAGGCAGCCATGTATCCGGTGTCGGCCACGAGCATGTCATCGCCGGTGAGAACCTGGTCAAGGAGGCGCATGATGTGATACGGGTTGAGCCGCCCTTCGAGCATAGGCTCGCGTGAGAACTGCTCAACATCCACGTGCCATGCGGCGACGTTCCCCTGCACTTCTTTGGTCCACTCCGCCCAGCGGCTGCCATTCAGCTTCGATGCCCGTGCAGCATCGCGCAGCATAACGAGCGCCGTTTTGGCATCGGCGAGGATCGATAAATCTTCGCGGTAGGTTCGACCGAGCGAAGTTGGATCAAGATCGATATGGACAATGCGGGCGCCCTTGCGCGGATACTTGAAAACGTCCGTGCCCATCGAACCCAAGCGCGTGCCAATCGCTAGGCAGAAATCCGCAGCGCCCAGCGTCTCATTCGCAACCTTGCGCGAATAGCGGCCCGCAGCGCCGACCGAAAGCGGGTGCGCGTCCGCGATGCTTCCTTTCCCCGCCATGGTGGTCACCACGGGTATGTTGAGCGCTTCGGCGAGCGCCGTGATCTCGTGCCACGCTTCGGAGAGCATCACCCCGCCGCCGGCCAGGATCACGGGCTTCTCCGCGCTAGAGATGAGGGCGATGGCCCGCTCCACGTCCTGTGCGAGCGGCGCCACTCTTAGCGACGGTACCTTCATAAAGGCGTCTTCAGCGTAAAGCTCAGGCGTGGAGGCAAGGCGCTTGCCGAACCAGTCCGCCGGTATGCCGAGATAGACTGGTCCGGGCACGCCGCTCATCGCGGCCCGCACGGCCGTGCGCAACACATCCGCGATGCGCTCGGGCTGCGGCAAATCTCCCGCCCATTTGGTGATCGACGGGAACATCGAGGTCTGTTCGAGCTCCTGATATTCGGAGCGATAGCGCGTGTTCGTATTCGTGGTTCCGCTCAAGGCGATAAGCGGACTCGACGCCCAATAGGCGTCAATGATCGACGCCGGCAAGTAAGTGGAGCCGGGGCCGTATTGGACGATCCCGAAAGTAGGTTTGCCGGTGACGCGCGCATAGGCGTCCGCCATGGCGAAGGCCGAGCGCTCGCTGCGCCCGAGCACAACGCGCACTCCCTCGCGGTTTTGCAGTTCGATAAGCGGGTCCTGCGGCGCGCCGGTGAGCGTGAAAACATACTCGGCTCCGTAGGCTTTGACGACCTTCGCCAACGCCTGAGACAGCGTCAAGGCAGCGGCCTGATCTCCGGCGGGCTTGCCCGCAGCGGTTTTTTCTTTGTGGCTGGGTTCCATAATCTCACCTTTCTCGCCTGATTTGGCGATTGGCAACTCAACTGGAATATGCAGATGTCTATTTGATCGCCAGCGGATTCGCCGGCGATGCGACGGCTCCGGTGATCGGCAATGCCGGCCCTACGAACATGAATTCATAGCGCTTGTCTTCGGCGCAATCCTTGGCAAGCTCCGCGAGATAAAAGATCTCGCCTACCGTGAGCCCGATGATTGGAATGGCAATCCAGTGCCAGGGTTGGTTGGCCTCATCGGTGGGGTTCGGCCGGACTTCCGCGCCCCAGGTATCCGTAGCAATGGCCGCCACTTGTTTTTCGCGGAGCCAATCGAGCGTTTCAAAGGCAAGGCCGGGCGCGTCACCGCCCGAATAGCCGTCCCACGTATCGGCGGCAAGCATCGCTTCCATCTGGCCGGTGCGCACCAGCAGGTAATCGCCGCGCTGCACCTTAACCCCGAAATGACCCTCGGCGCGGTCAAGCAGTTCGTTGGTTACGGCAAACCCGTCCGGCAGAGTTTCTTGGCCGAGCATCCGAGGGATGTCCAACAGCACGCCTCGCCCCACCATTTTGTCTTTGGTCTTCTCAATACCGCACTTCTGCGCGCCGGCAGAGGTTACGGTGCGGCAATCATAGCCATTCCACATGTGATCGCCATAAAAGATGTGCCCCAGCCCGTCCCATTGCGTTCCGCATTGCGTCGGCATGATGATGATGTCATCAGAGCCTCGGATCTTGCGGTGATCGAGGACGCCGGAATAAGCATCGGTCCCGGTGCGCAGCATGAGGTGAATGGGATTGAAGCGGCCGAGAGCCGGGTATTTGCTTTTGCCGCCTTGAGGTCCCCGATTGTCATAGGCCAGCGCCAGCGACATGACCTTGCCCTTCTGAACGAGGCGGGCCGCCGCGACAATATCTTCGGGCCGCGTATAGTTGAGGGCGCCGATCTCGTCGTTTGGCCCCCACCGGCCCCAGTTCTTGAGCCGCTCCGCAGCCGCGCGGATGTCATCCAGCGTCAGCTTGCGCGCCGCTCCTTTCGTTTCAACCATCGTGCTGCTCCTTATCTCCCAAGATTAGTTTCGCCGCCATTGCATGGCCTGGCTGGCACGCCGTTACTTCGGCAGGTCGTTTTTCACCACTTGGCCGCCCTTCATCACAAACTTAACATGCTCAAGCTGCGTGATGTCTTTCAGCGGGTCTCCCGATACGGCAACGATATCGGCGTACTTGCCCTTGGTAATCGACCCGATCTGATCCTGCCAGCCCAGCATTTCCGCCGCCACTGTGGTTGCAGATTGGATTGCTTGAGCCGGAGTCTCACCGTATTCGACCATGTACTTAAACTCGACTGCCTGGCTTCCGTGTGACCATACGCCGCCCGGACTGTCATGGACGCCGCTGCCGAAGGCGATTTTCACGCCGCGGGAGATAGCCAAGCGGGCGCTCTTTTCCTGCGCCTGCCACAAACTGTACTGGCCGTTGGTGGCCTTCATATCGTTAGGTACGTAATCGGAAGTATGGTAGTGACCAGCGGTGAGCACGAGATAAATGTGCTTCTGCAGCATCATGTCAATATCCGCATTGGTGAGCACATTGCCGTGCTCCAAACTATCGACGCCAGCCTTCAGGCAGTTCTCTATGCCTTCGCCTTCAAAGGCGTGACAAGCAACCTTGTGATGGTGCCGGTGCGCTTCATCCACGATGGCTTGGACTTCATCGTAAGTGAAGGTAGGGTTCGCCCAGATCTTCCATGCGTTGCCTTCGCGATAGAACCTGTAATATGAGGTGGCATGAAGCTTGATCCAGTCGGCTCCGTACATAATCTGTTCGCGGACGGCTTGGCGGTCAGCCCACGGCGAATCGACAACGTCGTATTTGGGAGGCAATGGAGTTTCCCACGACCCAACACTACCCTCACCCGTCGTGACAAGGCCCTCAGTAGAAACCTGCAAACGCGGCCCCGTGAAGAAGCCCTGGTTAATGGCGTTCTTCACATCGACATCCGCAAACATTCCGCCATGACTCATTAGGTCGCGCAACGTCGTAAATCCCGCATTGAGGTCAGCCTGAACGTCGTGGAGCGCCCGCAGAGTCCGGTATTCGCGGTCGGTGGTGACCACGCTAACATCGGACGGGAACATATGCGTATGGCAATCGATCAACCCCGGCAGCACCGTGGCGTGGCTCAGGTCAATGACCTGAGCGCCGGACGGAATTTGAACGCTACCACTCGGGCCAACCTCCTCGACTTTGTCACCCTGAATCAAAACCACTTGATTCGCCAGCATCTGGCCCGACTCGCTGTCAAACAAATGGCCGGCGCGAATGGCTACAACCTGAGGGGTCTGCGCCCATAAGGCAGGAGCAAGACCCAATACGGCTAGAACTACCCCCAGCAAAAATTTACGGTGCATCGGTGAATCCTCCGCTATGCGATGAACTTGATTTGAGATGCAATACTTCTTGGTCCAGTGCTATCTGTACTGCCAAATCGTTTTATTGAGAATTACAAATTAGTGACGGCCTCAACTGGTGCGCCGGTGTCCCCACCGGCGTTTTTCGGCGCTGAGGACAGCGCCGCTACAGCAAATGATGTCACTATAATTTGTAAACATCAGTAGTTGACCGTCTTGAGTCCTGAAAGGCGGCAATGCGACGAGCCGAGCCAACAGGCCTCGGAGAGGTGCGCAGGCTACTTCAAATCATTCCGGACGACCGCTCCTCCCTTCATCACGAATTTCACCCTTTCCAACTCCGTGATGTCCTTAAGGGGATTTCCGGAAACTGCATCGATATCCGCATATTTGCCCGGTTCGATGGAGCCAACCCGGTCTTGCCAGCCCATCAGTTGCGCAGCCACCGTGGTAGCGGCGTGCAATGCCTGGGCCGGCGTCATGCCATATTCCACCATGGTCTCAAACTCTTTGGTCTGTGTTCCGTGAGCGGTCGCCGCCCCTGCATCGGTGCCGAAGGCGATCTTCACGCCTGCTTTCAGCGCTCTTGCAAAGCTCGCCTTCTGAAGTCCCGCCCGGCTGCCTCGTCCGTGGCTCATTTGAAGATCGTGCGCCTCCAGCGCCTTCATGAAGGAAACGGTCATTACCAGGAACATGCCCCGCTGGGCCATCTTCTGAACCGCTTCCGAATCGAGGTCAACGCCGAGTTCGATGGAATCGCAGCCCGCCTCGATCGATTGCTGCAACGGCACGCCGCCGTAAGCGTGGCAGGCCGCTTTCACTCCTTGCCGGTGGGCTTCATCCACAATCGCTTTGGCTTCTTCGGTGGTCATAGTGGAATTTTCCCAAAGCCGCCCGTTGCGCTGAATCCGGATGTTAACCCCTCCTGTGAAGACCTTGATTAGGTCGGCCCCGTACATGACGTCCTTGCGCACGGCCTGTCGCCCTTCCCAAGGCGAATTCGCAACGATGCCGGCCTGAGGGACTGAAACTTCCGGGGAAGGATGACCCAGTGGATACCACGCCGATCCGATGACAGGAATCGTTGCCACTTCCAATCGCGGACCCGGAACCAAGCCGTTGTTTATTGCATTGCGAACGTCCACGTCACTGTATTGCGCGCCTACGCTTGAGCAGTCACGCATCGTCGTGAAGCCCGCCTCGAGGTCTTTCTTGGCATTCACGACCGCCTCAATCGTGCGATATTGCCATGAATAATTCAGGAGGAAGTTTTCATCAAACCCCAAAAATATTCCGCCGGGTCTCGTTCTGGGCCACAGAAATATATGGGTATGAGCGTCAATCAGCCCCGGGATCACCGTGGCGTGTGTAAGATCAATTTCCTTAGCGCCGGCTGGGACCTTGACGCTCGCGGATGGCCCGACTTCGGCAATGCGGTCGCCGCGGATGACGATGATCTGGTTGCTCAACAGCGTGTCGGACCTGCCATCGAACAATCGCCCGGCGCGGATCGCTACCACCTTCTGGCTCTGCGCCCATAAACAACCCGTTGCCAGGCTAAAGGTTACGGCGGCCAGCACGGCCAGCAATATACGCTTCATCATCAACGCCTCCCCAGAAAGTTATGAACGCCCACGCGAAAAGCCCTCTTTCAAAAAATGCCGCTTTTGAGCTGTAGCGGCGCTCTATGAGCGCCGAAGCCATTGAAAAATGGAGACCGGCGGACGCCGCAGTTTTCACGCAGATTTTGAAACCCCGCCCTTCCAAAAGACTTTTTCAGCAGCCTGTTATACCGCGCGGTATTCGGAGCCGGAAAGTAAGTCCAGGCTGATCTATTTCGAGGTGCTGGTAGCGGACGGCAAATCTGTGGCCTGCGCGTACTCCGCCTGCCACAATCCTTGTTGCTTCACGTAAACCCGGACAAAACGCACCACAGCGCCAAAGGGTTTGCCGTCCTGCAAGCCCTTGATCGTCGTGCGGTCAATCAGGATTGCCACATTTCCATAGACGCGCACGTCGAGGACATCCGAATGAAGCCCGCTTAACACCAGGCGTGGAGACCTTAGACTTCCGAGCAGTTGTGCCTTGGACATAACAAGCCCTGAGCCGGTCATCACCGAGAAATCCGGAGCGAGCAGCTTTTCAAGAAAGGCCATATTGCGTGTCTCTTCGGCATGGAGCCACTGCGCCGTGAGGGACACGACCTGTTGTTTAACGCTTTCGCCTTTAGGAGCAGCCGCCTGCTGCGCGGAAACGAAGGTCGAAAGAGCCAGTATGACCGCCAACGTCAAAAGCCCGGCGCGCTTCATCATCATACCTTCCTCGGATTCCTCGAACTTAGTACTGATGTTCGCAATTACGGTGAAGTATAAAACAAGCCGCCGATCCTGCCCCCAGCCCTCGCCCTCTTGGGGGGAGAGGGTGGCCCGCGGTGCGGGTGAGGGTCGCTTCAACTACGTCACCACAACTACGAATTAGGAGCACTTAGGCAGAATTAGTGTTTCAAGGGCGATGCTTGCGCGTATTCTACCCGCCACCCGCCCGGCTGCTTCACGAAGACCCGGACAAAACGAACAAGCCTGTCAAAGGGTTTGCCCTTGGCTTCACCCTTAACTGTTGTCCGATCAATGTAGAGCGCCACGTTCCCATAACTTCGCACTTCGACCACATCCGAATGAAGATCAGTCATCTTAACGTCGGAAGATTTCACCGATGCGAGCATTTGAGCCTTGGTCAGAATGTCCCCGCCGCTGGTCATCACGACGTAATCCGGAGCGAATAGCTTTTCAAGAAAAGCCACGTTGTGCGTTCGCTCGGCGTTGAGCCATTCCGCCGTAATCGCTGTGACCTGTTGTTTGACGCTCTCGCCCGGCTTGCCGGGCACCTGAGCGGAAACAAAAACTGGGAAAGCTAGCATTGTTGCCAGAAATAATAGTCCGGCGCGCTTCATCCCAAACATTTTGTAGTCCTCCGTTTTCAGAATGGCGCTGGCGTATGCCGCCAGGGTGAAGTGAAGCTGCGTTCAAGCGTTTATGGAAAGTTGGCGCACCCTGGGTTTGGGTGCGCTAGATTCCTAGAGTTGCGAAACTTGATGCGAATGAGTCAAGTTTCCGCC
>Ga0307374_10012607_pt1 | contig 11826 bp, 8 predicted proteins | sample OX3MG_FD_202532 | JGI IMG/M metagenome (GOLD analysis project Ga0307374, IMG submission 202532) | Soil microbial communities from Risofladan, Vaasa, Finland - OX-3 | ecosystem: Environmental > Terrestrial > Soil > Coastal area > Acid sulfate soil | place: Finland: Risofladan, Vaasa | collected...
GCGTGGGCGAACTGTCCGCCCACGCGCGCAACGGCGGCGTCGACCAGCTGGTGCAGCTTCGCGCGGTCGCGCAGACGGTTGATTGCGGCGGCGTCGAGCGCGATCGAGAGGGCGCGCTCCAGGTCGCCGGCCATCTCCCGGCCCAAGGCACCGATGCGCTCGCGCGCCTCCGCGCCGCCCTGCGCGATGCGGGAGCGCCGCCCGCGGGCGGCCAGCTCCGCGGCCTCCACCTGCGGCAGGACCGACTCGCGCAGAGCCCGCAGCTCGCGCTCGTCTTTGGGGAGTGCCGCCGCGTCGAGGTCGATCTGATGAAGCGCCCGTGCCGTGGCCGCCCGCGCAGCCGCCAGGGCGCGGCGCAGGCGGTTGCGCCCGGCACTCGCCACCAGCGACCGGTCCAGGGCCGCCAGGAACTCGGGAAAGCGACTCTGCTCGACCAGCGCCTCGTCGCCCGTCAGCGCGCCCTCGGCGTACTCCCTCGCGGAGAGCGGGTAGGTCGGCGTTCCGGGGGCATGCTGCCCCGCCAGCGCCGCGATCCGCCGATAGGCGGCGTGCCACGCCTCTTCCTCGCCGCCCTCCAGAGCGCGCCAGAGGTCGATCTTCGTCTGCACGATGAAGAGGCTCTCGATGTGGCTGCGCACGATGCCCAAGAAGGCCGCATCGCCCTCCGTGAACGGCTGCTGCGTGTCGATCAGATAGAGCACGGCGTCGGCTCCGGGCAGGTAGGCCAGCGTCGCCCGGCGATGCGCCGGATTGATGGAGGCCAGACCCGGCGTGTCCGCGACGACGAAGCCTCCGGCGAGGAACGGCGAGTCGATCCGCACGCGCACGTGCGTCGGCGCCGCGTCGGCGTCCGTTGTGGCGTCGTGAGGGCCGCCCTCCTCGGAGCCGACTGCGACGAAGCGCGAGAGCCGGTCCAGCGGAATGCGCTCCTCACGCCCGCTCGGATAGAGCGCCGCCGCGGACTCTTCCGTGCCGTACTCCAGCTCCGTGATGGTCGCCGTGGAGGGGTTGATGTCGGTCGCCAGCAGGCCGTGCAGCCGCGGCGGAAGGCCCTCCTCGCGCTCGAGGGAGACCTTGCCGAGCAGCGCGTTGAGCAGGAAGGACTTGCCGCTGGAGAACTCGCCGACCACGGCCACCACGAAGCGCGCGTCCTCCAGACGCTCGCGCGCCTCGCCGAGCACGCGGCGGTCGCCGTCGCGCCCGAACCAGGCCGGCAGGTCCGGCGAGGCGAGCCGCCCCTCCAGGCGGCGGAGCCGCTCCGCAACGTCGTCGCGCACCGCGCGGAAGCGGCGCATGGCTTCTTGTTCGCTCACGAGGCAGCACTCATACCATGCGCCCGCTGCGCGTTCCCGCATGGAGGCCGTGCCGAGAGGACCCGGCCGGCGCCACGGGCAATCGCCACAAGGTCCCCCGGCGCCCGGGGTCCCAACACCGCGACGAGATGGAGTGACCGCGTTTCCATGTTGACCGACGTCAAGCATTATCCGCTGCCCATCGCCGGAGCCCGTAGCGAGGGGACCGGGCACGAGGCCGTCACCAATCCGTACGACGGCACCACGGTGGCGACGATCGCCGTCGCCGGGCACGACGACATGGAGCGCGCGATTCGCGCCGCGGTCGAGGTCTTCCCCGCCTTCTCGCGGTGGCCGCGCCACAAGCGCCGCGACGTGCTGCGCGCCGTCGTCGACGGCCTGCGCGCCCGCAAGGAGGCGCTGGTCGAGCTGATGATCGCCGAGTCGGGCAAGCCGCGCCGCTGGTCGGTCATCGAAGTCGACCGCGCCATCAGCACGTTCTCCATCGCCGCCGAGGAGGCCACGCGCACCGGCGGGGACGTGCTCCCGCTCGACCTCAGCCCCGCGACCGAGGGCTATCAGGCCATCGTGGAGCGCTTTCCGGCGGGCCCCGTGGCGGCGATCGCCCCCTTCAACTTTCCGCTCAACCTGGTCGCGCACAAGCTCGGCCCCGCCTTCGCCGTGGGCTGCCCGGTGGTCCTCAAGCCTCCGGTGCAGGCCCCGCTCTGCGCGCTCGAGCTCGCCGACATCTGCTACGAGGCCGGCATCCCGCGCGAGGCGCTCTCCGTGGTGCATGCGCCGATCGACGTGGCGGAGCGGCTGGCCACGGACGAGCGGTTCAAGGTCTTGAGCTTCACGGGCTCCGCGCGCGTGGGCTGGCATCTGAAGTCGATCGCGGGCAAGAAGCGCGTGCTCTTGGAGCTAGGCGGCAACGCTGGGGCGCTGGTCTGGTCCGACGCCGATCTCGACTGGGCCGCGCAGCGCTGCGCCATCGGCGCCTTCGGCCAGGGCGGCCAAGTGTGCATCAAGGTGCAGCGCATCCTGGTCGCGCGCGACGTCGCCGAGACCTTCCAGGCCAAGTTTCTCGCCGCGACCGACGCGCTGGGCGTGGGAGACCCGCGCGACGAGAGCGCGATGGTCTCGCCGATGATCGACGCGGCCAACGCCGATCGCGTGATGGCGTGGATCGAGGAGGCAAAGGCCGCCGGAGCGCGCGTCCTGCGCGGCGGGCGGCGGGAGGGCAACCTCATCTACCCGACTGTGCTCGCCCAGACCACGCCCGAGATGAAGGTCGAGTGCGAAGAGATCTTCGGGCCCGTCACCACCTTGAGCGTCGTGGACGACTTCGACCACGCGCTGGCGCGCATCAACGACTCGCGCTACGGCCTCCAAGCCGGCATCTTCACCAACGACATCCGCCGCGCATGGAAGGCGTTCGAGACGCTCGAGGTCGGCGGCGTCGTGGTCAACGACTACTCCACGCTGCGCGTGGACAACTTCCCGTACGGCGGCGTGAAGGACAGCGGCCTCGGACGCGAAGGCGTGCGCTACGCGATGGACGAGATGAGCGAGCCGCGCGTGCTCGTGCTCAAGACGCGCTAGGCTCGGCCTCCGGCGCGGAGGCGGTGCGCGCGAGCAGCAGATAGACGGCCGACGCGACGAGGAACCCCACCTCGTACGAGAGGTCGCCGATGCGCGGGAAGCGGGCCGCGATGGGGCCGACGTACCAGGCCTGGCTCCAGAAGGGCAACGAGGCGACGAGCCCCGCCAGCCAGGCCGCAAAGCCGGGGCCGAAGGCCGGGCGCTTGAGGTAAAGGCGCGACGGAGGGCTCTCCTTGCCCCCCGTGAGCCAGGCGAAGAGCACCACGGCGCACCACGGCGCCGTCCAGTACGAGAGCACCAGCAGGAAGTTGGTGTAGAGCTTGGCGGTCTCCGCGGGATGGGAGCCTCCCATCGAGAGGATGCCGCCCAGCGCGCCGACCACCAACGCCGCCTGCCAGCGCTTGAGCGCGAAGCGCGCGACGACCAACACGGCCATGCCCACCATGGTCGCCGACGCCGCCACCGCCGTTCCCGCGACGTGCGCCCCGCCGCCGGCGGCGGCCACGCGCAGCATCAGCCCCGTGAGGCCCGCGAACGTCCCGGCAAGGGCCAAGGGTGCGGCCCACGAGCGTCCCGTCTCCTTCACCACCAGACCCCCGATCGCTCCGGAGTAGACGTTGAGCGTGTTGGCCGTGAGCGTGCCCAGCGTCACCGCGATCAGCCCAAGGTACGCCAGCCATCCGGATCCCAGCAGCGCGAGCACCACGTCGGTAGGGCTGGCATCGGCGAGCGCGGTGCCGTGGATCACGGTGACCGCGGCCGCGCCCATCGACTCCAGGACGACGCACGGGATCGCCGCGCCGAGAAAGACGTGGAGCCAGATGCGCTTGGGATCGCTGCTCTCGGGGAGATAGCGCGAGTAGTCGGAGGCGAACGGCATCCAGCCCGCCGCGTAGGAGAACGAGAGCGCCGCGGAGAGGATGACGCCGGCCACCTCGCCGCCGAACGCCAGCGGAGCGTGCGCGTTGAACGGCGCGGCGAAGTTCGTTCGCGGAATCGTGACGACCAGCAGCACGGCGAAGCTGGCCCCCAAGATGTACGACGCCACCTTCTCGAACGCGTGGATCGCGTTGTAGCCGTAGACGGCGATGACCACCTGAGCCGCCAGCATCAGCCCGACGGCGGCCGCGTACGGCAGATGCGTGAGCGTCACCAGCGCGTACGTCCCGAAGACGGTGTTGATCGCGAACCAGCCGATGCCCGAGAGGTAGGTGAGGGCCGCGGGCAGCATGTTGCCATAGAAGCCGAACGCGTAGCGCGACTGGAGCATCTGCGGCACGCCCGTGCGCGCGCCGTACGTGGAGAGGTATCCCAGCAGGGCGCATCCCGCGAGGTTGCCGATCAGGAGGCCCAGAAGCGCGCCCTTGAGGCTCGTGCCGTAGAGCGCCACGCTCAGCGTCCCCAAGGCCCACGTGGCGATCTCCGCGTTGGCCCCGAACCAGAGGCCGAAGAGGCTCCGCACCCGCCCGTGGCGCTCCGCCGGCTGGATCTGCTCGATGCCATGGGGCTCGATCGCGAGGGTCTCCTGGCCGTAGACCGGATGGGATCCGTGCACGCGCAAGCCTCCCTCGCTCATCGCGGGTGTTGAGGGATCGCCTCCGGGCACGAAGAACTCGGCGCGCGGAGGTATCCGCCATGGTCCGCGCATACTTCGACGACTACGGATCCTACCATGGGTCCGCTGTGGATCCTGCACCTGGCGTTCGAGCATCGGCCTCACCCCGGGCCTTCCAACATCCGATAATCCACCCATGACGATCCCACTGCCGGAAGGCCCCTCGGGGCCCCATCGCGACGCGAAGCGTCTCGGCGGACTCGCCGCGCGCTTCGCCGCCGCGGTCGAGCGCGTGCGCGCGGCCAACCGCCGCATCGCCGGGAACGCGGACGTCCAGACCAACGCCCTGCGCGAGATGCACGCGACGGCGCAGAGCGCCGCGCGCGAGCTCGGAGAGACCATCGCCGTGGTCGGCACGGCGCGCACGGATGTCGGCGGGGCGCAGGAGGCCGTCGTCAGCGCCGACGACCAGATCGCCCGCCTCTCGAACGCCGTCGGCGAGCTCGCCTCGAGCAGCCGCGCCGGCCTCGAGGCGATCCAGGGCCTGCTGGAGGTGGTCGAGCGCATCACCACCATGGTCTCCTACGTGGAGGACGTCTCCGAGCGCACCAACCTGCTGGCGCTCAACGCCGCCATCGAGGCGGCGCGCGCGGGGGAGCACGGCCGCGGCTTCGCCGTGGTCGCCACCGAGGTGCGCAAGCTGGCCGACTCCACGCGCTCCACCACCCGCGAGATGAACGCCTTGCTCGCCGAGATCCGCCAGCGCGCCGACGCCACCCGCGACGTCGCGGTGCGCAGCGACGAGGCGGTCAAGGCGAGCAGCACGGCCGCCGACGCGGGAACGCTCGCGCTGCAGGCGATCTCGGGAGCGGTCGCCGGCGTCCTGGGGGCGCTCGATCACGTCGACCGCGCCATGCAGGCGCAGGCGGCGCGCTCGGAGGAGTTGGGGCGCACGGCGGAGAGCCTGTTGACCACCGCCCGCGCCCATCAGAGCGATGCCGCGGAGAGCGACCTCTCCGGCGGCGTGCTCGACTTCCACACCGCCGAGCTGAGCGCCGCCGTGGCTCCCAACGCGATCGCACGCCGCACCGGCATGCTGCGCGCGGCGACCATCTTGATGGGCTCGCCGGCCGCCGAGGCCCTGGAGCGCTTCCGCGCGCTGGTGGCGGAGCGCACGGGCGGAGCGGTGCACGTGGAGTTGGACATCCCCTACCGCGGCAAGGGCAAAGGCGAGACGCAGGCCCTGCTCGATCTCGCCTCCGGAGAGCTCGATCTCGCATCCGTGGGGTGCCCCGTCGCCAGCAACGTCCTGCCGGACGCGCAGCTCTTCGGGCTTCCGTTCCTCTTCGACTCGCCGCGCCACGCGTTCGCCGTGCTCGACGGCCCCTTCGGCCGCGAGGTGCTCGAGCAGGCCGCCGGCGCCGGCCTCGCCGCCTTCGGCTACTGCGAGAACGGCATGCGCCACTTCAGCAACGCGCTACGGCCGATTCGCCGCCCCGACGATCTGCGCGGCATGCGTCTGCGCGTCCAACAGGCCGCAGTCTACCTGTACCTGGCCGACGCCCTGGGCGCCTTCGCGAAGCCCATCCCCTACGTGCGGCTCCACGAGGCGCTGCGCAACGGCGAGGCCGACGGCCAGGAAAACCCGCTCACCAACACGCGCGCCTCCAAGCTCGACGACGTGCAGCGCTACCTCACGCTGAGCGCCCACAGCTACGACCCGCAGATCGTGCTCGGCAACGCCGAGAGCTTCGAGCGTCTGGGCGAACGCCGCGGCATCGTCGAAGGCGCGCTCTCGGAGGCGCTCGCATGGCACCGCGCGCGCGCTCGCGAGATGGAGCGCGACGCGCTGGCCTACCTTCGCTCCCGCATGGAAGTCAACGAGCTCACCCCCGAGGAGCGCCGCGCCTTCGTGGAGGCCGCTCGCCCGGTCTACGACCGCCTCGCGGCGCTGGTCGGCGAGCGGCGCATCGCGGCGCTCCGCGCCGCGGCGGAGGCGGTCCCGGCGGCGGCACGGTGAGCCGGATCGCCTTCGGCGCGGTTCCCACGCCCTTCGGCCCGGAGCTCTGCTTCGCGCTCGACGGCGAGGGCTGCTGCTGGAGCGAGTTCGTCGCCGACGCCGCGCGGGCTAAGCGCGCGTTGCAGGAGCGCTTCGGCACGCTGGACCCGCGCAGCGCGGCGGCCCGCGAGACAGCCGCGCAGGCGCGTGCCTACTTCAAGCGGCGGCTGCTGCGCTTCGAGGTGCCGCTCTCGCTGCGCGGCACGCCCTTTCAACTCGACGTCTGGCGAGCAGTCGCGCGTCTGGCGTTCGGCGAACTCGTCTCCTACGGCGAGGTCGCGCGCGCGGTGGGGCGGCCGCTGGCCCACCGCGGCGTGGCCGCCGCCATGCGCGAGACGCCCTTGGCGCTGTTCATCCCCGCGCACCGCGTGATCGGCGCCGACGGCAACGTGCGGGGCGACGCCCCCGATGCGGCGCGCCGGCGCACGCTCTTGGCATTCGAGGGCCACCCCGACCTCTAGCCGCGGACTCGGCTAGTCGAAGCGCACGCGCGCCAGCACGGCGCCGGCCCCGAGCGTGGCCAGCTTGGCCTCCGCGAGGGAGCGCTCCATCGGCGCCATCCCGCAGTTGGTGGAGAGCGCGATGCGCTCCCGCGGCACGTACTCCAGCACCCGGCGCACCGTGTCGACCACCTCCTCCGGGGTCTCCACGCGATCGCTCGCCACGTCCACCGCCCCCACGGCGACGCGCTTCTTCTTCACCAGCCCCAGCAGCTCGATGGGGACGCACGATCCCGCGCACTCGATGGAGAGCTCGTCGACGCGCGAGCTTTCCAGCGCCGGAAGCACGCGGCGATAGTGATCCCAGACGGCGCCCAGCGACTGCTTCCACGCGATGTTCGCCTCGATGCCGTAGCCGTAGCAGACGTGTACCGCCGTGCGGCAGCGCACGCCGGCCAACGCGCGGTCCAGTGCCGCGATGCCCCACTCCTCGACCTCGTCGAGGTAGACGTTGAACGCCGGCTCGTCCAGCTGGACCACGTCGAGACCGGCCTCGACCAGGTCGAGGATCTCCTGGTTCACGATCTCCGCCAGCGCGAACGCCAGCGTCCGGCGGTCGCCGTACGCCTCGTCGTGCAGCGTGTCCACCATCGTCATCGGGCCGGGAATGGTCAGCTTGATCGGGCGCTGGGTGGAGGCGCGCAGATGACGGACGTCGTCCACGTGCACCGGGGCGCTGCGCCGGACGGGGGCGACCACCGTCGGCAGATCGGCCTGGTAGCGGCCGTCGCGGATGAAGTCGCGCACGAGCCGGGAGAAGTCGACGCCCTCGATGCGCTCGAGGAAGCCGTGCACGAAGTGGCGGCGCCCCATCTCGCCGTCGGTCACCACGTCGATCCCGGCGCGCTCCTGGAGCGCCACCATCACGGTGACGGCGTCGCGCTGCGCCCTGCGCAGCTGATCACCTTCCCAACGCCATTGCGGCCAGAGGCGGTTGGTCTCGGCCAGCCAGAACGGCTTGGGCAGACTCCCCACGATGGTGGTCTCGAACATGAACGCCCCTCCTACGACGATGTGCCTGGCAGGTGATGCACCGCCGTCCTCCGGCTCCCTGCCGCGCCCCCGCAGACTCCCGGCATGCGCAAGCCGTCGACGCAGCGCGCCGCGGCACCCAGCGCTCCGGCCACGTCGAGCGCCGCTGGGACGCCGGCGGGATGCGGCGCCCCTCCCGCGATGACGACGGGGAGCGCCTCCCACGCGACGAGGCGGCCCCCGACGAAGCGCACCCGCAGGACCGCGCTGCGCGCGGCCACGCCCGGCTCGGTGTCGAAGACGAAGTTGCCCAGGCTATATGCGATCAGCCCGCCGCGGTAGCGCTCGAGCGGCCCCAGCACGTGCGGGTGCGCTCCCACCACGAGCTGCGCGCCGGCGTCGATCATCGCGTGGGCGAAGCGCACCTGGTCGGGCGTCGGCCGCGACACCAGCTCCGTGCCCCAGTGCTCGAAGACCACCACCACGTCGGCCCGCGCGCGGGCGGCTCGGACCCGGCGGGCCATCTCGCGCACGAAGCCCGGGCCGATCGACGTCACGGCCAGGCCGCGCCCGGGAGCCACGCCGGGGCGCGTGGCCGTCGCCCACTCGCCGCGCGGCAGGATCTCGCTCACGCCGAGGATCGCCACGCGGATGCCGTCGCGCATGAAGACCGCGGGACGCCGCGCTTGGGCGAGGTCGTCGCCGGCACCCGTGGCGGCGATTCCGGCGGCACGCAACGCGGCCAACGTGTCGTCCATGGCTTGCGGGCCGTAGTCGAGGCTGTGGTTGTTCGCCAGCGTCATCGCGGCAAAGCCCGCGCGCGCCAAAGCCGGCGCGCCGCGGGGATCTCCGCGCAGCAGCCATTCGCGGTGGTCCGCCACGGCGGCCGCCGACTTCGCGGGCGTCGGCGTTCCGCGCGCGGAGAGAACGCACTCGAGGTTGCCCACCACGGCGTCGGCCGAGTCGAGCCAGGGACGGACCTCGGCGAAGACCGCGTCGGCGCCGCGCTCGCGCACCACGTCCGCCACGCCGCCGCCCAGCATCACGTCTCCGACGAAGTCGATCGTCAGCGCGCGCCGCCGCGCGAGCATGCGGCGGTGGCTTCCCTGCGCCGCGCGAGCGGGGCGCGCCGCCGGAGCCGTGGCCGGCAGCCCTCCGAACCAGAGCACGCCGGCGCCCGCCGAGCAGATGGCCCCCAGCGCGAACCACCAGGCCGCCCGACGATCGGCTCGCACTCGCGTTGGTCGAGGTGTCGCAGATCCCACGCGGCTTCTTGGGTCGCCACGGAAGCCCGCTCTCCCTGCCGCCGCGCGCTACGTCGCCTCCGTCTCCGCCGCGCAGGTGCGAAAGCCGGCCGCCACGTCAGCGCGGTGCGGCAGATAGAAGTTCCGCCAGGTGTTGCGGATCAGGCGCGCACGCGTGGTCCACGCGCCGCCGCGCAGCACCTTGTGCGTGCCGAACCAGGGCCTGGAGTACTCGGCGTACGCGTCCGTCACGTAGCCAGGATACGGCTCAAACGCGCCTGCCGTCCACTCCCAGACGTTGCCGATCATCTGCCGGCAGCCCCACGGGCTCTCTCCCGCGGCAAGCTCTCCGGCCCGGATCACGTCGCCGCGGCGCTGATCGAGGTTCGCGTGCGCGCTCGTGGGCAACTGGTCGCCCCACGGATAGCGCCGTTTCTCGCCGTCCGGCGTCATCGACGCGGCGAACTCCCACTCCGCCTCCGTCGGGAGCCGGCGGCCCGCCCAACGGCAGTATGCCTGGGCCTCGTGCCAGCAGACGTGCACCACGGGCTCCATGTCGCGCACGGCCACCCAGCGGTCGAAGAGGCGCCGCTCCCATCCATGCGCCCCGCGCCGCCAGTAGATGGGGTGCTCCGCGCCGTGCGCCACGCGCCACGCCCAGCCGTCGGCGCTCCAGAGCTCGCGACGCCGGTAGCCGCCCCCCTCGACGAAGCGCCGGTACTCGCCCGCCCTCACCGCGCTGCGAGCGATACGAAACGGCGCCACGGTCACGCGATGCCCCCACTTCTCGTTGTCGAAGGCGAAGCCGTCGCCGGGCGCCGCGCCCAAGCGCATCTCACCGCCCGGGATCTCCGCGTCGCCCAGTAGCGGCTCGACCATGCCCTCCCGTTGCTCGGGGGCGCCGGACGCCCGCGCGAACGCCGGCGGCGGATAGGCGAGGAACTGCCGGGTATAGAGCAGCGCCTCGTCGTGCATGTCCTCGTGGAAGAGCGCGAGCGCGTGGAAGTAGCGCGCCCCGGCCCCGAGCGGCCGCCGCCCGAGCCCCGCGAGGGCGCGCTCCAGCGTGCGCTCGAGATACGCGGTCGTGCCGCTGCGGCCGGGGAGCGGCAGATGCCAACGGTCGGCGTGGGCGACCTTGGCGGAGTCGTAGAGAGCGTCGTTCGCGGGATCGAGCGGCGCCTCGCCGAGGAACCGGCGCGCGATCCAATACTCCTGGAACCAGCCGACGTGTCCGGCCTCCCAAAGCAGAGGATTGACGTTCTCGCGGTACGGCACGGTCAGCAGCTCGTCCGGGAGGTCGGCGAGCAGGGCCATCGTGCGGCCGCGCGCCTCGCGCAGGGCCGCGGCCCCTCCGCTGGAATCCTCATCCATCGTCTTCATAGCCACCACGTCTTCGATGCCAGAATGGTTCATGCCGCATGCCGCGACGGCCTCCCCCAAAGATCGCGCTGGTCTACCCGGTCAACGCCACGCGCAACGCCGGGAACCACGTCACCGCCGCTCGCTGGGCGTCGATCCTGCGCGAGCTGGGTTGCGGCGTCCGCCTGCTGTGCGCGTACGACGATCGTCCATACGACGCGCTGATCGCCCTGCACGCCCGGCGCAGCGCCGAGGCCGCGGCCCGCTTCCGGCTCCGCTTTCCCGAGCGGCCGGTGATCGTGGGACTCGCCGGCACCGACCTCTACGGCGACCTCGGGCGCAGCGCCGCCGCGCGCCGCTGCCTGGAGAGCGCGGACCGCTTAGTGCTGCTTCAGCGTGAGGGCCTCGACTCGCTCCCCCCGGCGCTGCACGCCAAGACGCGCGTCATCGAGCAGTCGGCGCGGGCCACGCCGCGCCCCCCGCGGCGCGACGCACGCGCGTTCACCGTCTGCGTCCTCGGAAACCTGCGCCACGTCAAGGATCCGATGCGGACGGCCATGGCGGCGCGCCTGCTGCCGCCCGAGTCGCGCGTGCGGGTCGTGCATGCCGGGCGCGCGCTCGACGAGCGGTATGCGGAGCTCGCGCGCCGCGAGGGCGCGCGCAACCCGCGCTATCGCTGGATGGGCGAACTCGACCACGCCGCGGCGCGAAGGCTGCTGGCCTCCAGCCGGCTCCTGGTCCTCTCCTCGCGCAGCGAGGGGGGCGCCAACGTGATCTCCGAGGCGCTGGTCGACGGGGTGCCCATCCTCGCCGCCGATATCGCGGGAACGCGCGGGATCCTGGGAGGCGACTATCCCGGCCTCTATCCCGTGGGTCGGACGCAGGCACTCGCCGCGCTGCTCGCGCGCGCGGAAGGCGACCCGTCCTTCTATGCTCGGCTGGTGCGGGCGTGCCGGCGGGCGGCGCCGTTGGCGAGCCGAGCGCGCGAGCGCAAGGCGTGGAGGGCGCTCCTCGCCGAACTCTCGCTCCCCACACGCACGAGACGCTCTGCCAGGAGGACGACGCAATGCGCGGGCTGATGATGGACGTCCAGTTGACCATCCCTTCGATCCTCGCGCACACCGTGAGGAACCACGGCGAGCGGGAGGTCGTTTCGCGCGCCGACGACGGCATCCACCACCTCACGTACGCGGAGTTCGGCCGGCGCGTGGCCAGGCTGGCCAACGCCCTGCGCCGGATGGGG
>Ga0307374_10012608_pt1 | contig 11826 bp, 11 predicted proteins | sample OX3MG_FD_202532 | JGI IMG/M metagenome (GOLD analysis project Ga0307374, IMG submission 202532) | Soil microbial communities from Risofladan, Vaasa, Finland - OX-3 | ecosystem: Environmental > Terrestrial > Soil > Coastal area > Acid sulfate soil | place: Finland: Risofladan, Vaasa | collected...
CGGATCGCGGCCGCTCTAGCCTTGATTGACGTGTGTGTCCTTGATCATTGCATCGTCGCCGGCACGGAAGTTCAGAGCTTTGCGGAATCGGGACTTCTGTAACCCCGACCACCAGCGTCGCCGCCGGCCGTCGGGCCGGCGGCTTTCCGCGGCAAGCCGCGTTTTTCGACGCGGGCGGCTATTCGACCGCCTACGATTCGACACCAACGGCGATCGCACCCCACCCCTGGACCTTGATACCCCCGGAAATCGAGTACACCGACTGCCCCGCGGCCGGCATCACCGCTTTGTTGCCGAGCGGGTACTGACCACGTTTTCCCCGCCGGCGTCGCCGGCGGGGCTCTTCTCTCGTTCCACGAAAGCGAGCAAATACAGAGGAAATGGGGCTTGCCTGGGTGATCGATCGTAACCCATCGTTCTCGCCGTCAAGGCGCTCCGTTGCTCACGCGCTCGCGCGCGTTCCTCTACTCGCCTGAAGTGGCCTTGCGGCCAGCCTGTGACGGCTGCGCTGCGATGGGACCCCTCCGGTCTCGGGCAATCCCGCCCGATAAGACCGGAGAACCACGATGTCGATCATGACCAAAACACTGAACACAGCCGAGCTCGCGCAATTCACTGGCAGCGAGAACTGGTATCGCCACGCGATCAACCGCAAGGTCCTCTTCACCGATGGCGCAAAGTATGTTGCCGATCAGGCCGGGGCATACTGGCTCCTTGACGAGATCGCGATCGGCCAGCTCGATGCGCGCATCGCCGCCGAGGAATTTCAAGTCTGGAAGCTCGCGGTGAACGCCGATCAAACCGGCATTCTCACCTGCGATGACGGCAACGGCCGGGTGGTCTTCAGCAAGGAGATCGAGTACACCGACTTCCCGTCGGACGGCATCACGCTCTGGTTCACCAATCACACGATCCTGTTGCCGCAGGAGTACTGAGCGCCTCGCCCCGCCGGCGACGCCGGCGGGGCCTCTTCTCTCCGTGCACGCGCCATCCGCGACGCCCTGCAGCTCGTCGGCATCCGCGCCCTCCATCACCTGATCGTGGCTGGCGGTGACGTGGTCAGCTTAGCGGAGCTGGGGCGACTATAGCCTTGGCGCCACGCGGCGTTGCCTTGTGGCGCCGCGTGGATTTTCTCGTGCATGCGTATTAATTGTCCCGCGCAATCGTTGGGGAATATTATACCGATATGATGGACTCGGAATTCTTAGATTGAAGGATGCGCCGGTGACGCAGGCCGGATCCGCGCCGATCATTGTCGGAACGGCATCTATTGTCGAAGAAGGTAGTTTGGTAATGGCAACCGGGAATGTGGTCACCGGTCGTAACTTGTATGAGACTCAGACGGTCCGGGCCGCGCAGGTAGTCTACATACCAGTCCCGCATTTCCAACTCGGCGAGGCAGATTTCAACCGACTGGTAGATCCACCACCACGTTCGCACCAGTGGTTGCCAAATGTTCGCGGTGCCTGGTTAGCCGCGCTAATTTTATGTGTAACACCAGTAGTGTCCCAACGTTAATCGAATAAATTCATCTGGTTATGCGCTTCGGACGGATTTTGATCGATGTCGATTTGCGCAAGTAGCTCATCCAAAGGCATTTGCTCGCAGAGGGTGAGGCTGAGTATCTGTAGATTTTCATAGAGCGACCGCGACAGGTTCAGCCGCTTCTTGACGATGGCGACGAGGACGTAGACCGAGATGGCGATCCAGATTTGTGTCTTTACCGCGTTTTCCGAAGTTCCGAAAAACGCCTTGATACGGAGGTGCTGCTTGATCCATTTGAAGAAGAGCTCCACCTGCCATCGGCAGCGATACAAGTCGGCGATGCTCAATGCCGGCAAGCCAAACTGATTGGTCAAGAAGACGAGGCGCTTGTGGGTCTTCGGATCGATGTACTTGATGCGACGGAGCGGAACGGGAAACCCTTTGTGCGAATAGAAGCCACTCAAGATCACCGTTTGATCGCAGATCAGACCTGTTGCTCGATCCACTGGATGGGAATAGCGGCGCTCGGCTTTGAGGTTCGACTTGGCGCGCGTGACGAAGAAGCTGCCCGCTTCGTGCAGGTGGTACAGCCGCTCGAAGTCGAGGTAGCCTCGATCCATTACGTAGTAGGCACCGGGCTCCGGCAGCAACAAGTCGAGCACGTTGACGTCGTGCATCTTGCCGTCGGAGATGTGAATAAAACTCGGGATATTGCCGCGCAGATCGAGCAACGTGTGCAGCTTGACAGCGGCCTTCGTCGAACGAAACGGCGCCCAGGGGAAGACCGACAAACACAGATCGATCGTCGTCGCATCGAGCGCGTAAACCGTCTGGGCAAGATCCACGCCGAATGGTTCCTCGGCATACAAGCCGCGCGCGATACCGATCAAGCGTTCGGCGAAGCTCGCGTAGATACGCCAGTCGCGGGTCGCGTTGGCGTTGGCCAACGTGTTGCGAGAAACGTTGCCGCGAATCCCCAGATGATAGAGCTTGTCTGCTTGGGCTCGAAGGCTCGCCTCGATATCCCGCAAACTCTCTCGATAAGTCAGTTGCGCGAAGGCCATGCACAGGTACTGGTCCAGACACGAGAAGCTTTTGACTTTGTGCTCCCCGGCATAACGCGCCACGCACCGCCGGAACGTCGTCAGCGGAAGATGACGCATCAACTGCGAGAAAACGAGCTGGCCTTGGTGCATCGATCGACTCCGCGGCGGGGACCGCGGTCACGGTGCGCGAGGGCGCATCGATGTTCAAATCGAGACCAAGAAAATATGGCAGTTTCTGTATCATGCTCAATAACTTAGACGCATCGTCCCCTTCAACGTTGGGACACTACTGATCATGCTCAATAACTTAGACGCATCGTCCCCTTCAACGTTGGGACACTACTGTTAAAAGCCGCAAAATCAATAGGCAGCGTCAGATCAAAATCCGCTCGACCTCATCGAGGCTGACCTGGTCGTTGCGTCGGTCGTAGAGGCCGGTGGTGCGGGCGCTTTCGTGGTTGGCCATCTGCTGCGCGATTTCCAACTTGCCGCCGTTGCGCAGGTACTCGGTAATCCCGGTGGCGCGGAAGGTATGGCAGCCGATCGCGGTCGGGATGCCGGCGGCAAGCGCGCGGCGGCGGATCATGCGCCACACGTCCACCGGCTTCATCGGCTGGTCGGTGAATTCCCCGGTACGGCCGGCCAGGCTGGGGAAGAGCCAGGTCTTGCGATCGGCGCTGCGGTGTTCAAGGAAGGCTTCGAGGTAGCCGTCGAGCGTGTGATGGCAGGGCATGTCGTGGCGCTTGCCGCCTTTCTCGTGCAGACGCACCCAGGTGCGCTTGCCCTGCGGATAGACATCCTCGATCCGCATCTTCACGGCCGCGCCGACGCGGGCGAAGGTATAGACGAGCAGCGCGATGAGCGCGCGATCGCGAAGGCCCGCCGGCGTGTCGGTGTCGATGCTATCGAGGAGCTCGCGGGTTTCCTCGGCCGAGAGAACCGGCGTCTTGCCTTTGCGGACGACGTGGCGGGGCCCGCGGACGGCGCTCGCCGGATTCGTCGGCACGATTTGGCCCACAACCAGCCAGTCGAAAAGCATGCGAATGGCGGCGAGCTGCAGTTTCACGGACGGTGCGGCGAGCGTCGTCTGCAGCTCCTCGATGTATGTGGCGATGTGCGTGGGCCGCACGGCGCCGAGCTCAGCGATGCCGTGGCGTTCGCACCAGGCGGCGAAGGACGCAATGGCCCGGGCGTACGCCTTGCGAGTGTTCGGATTGCGGATATTGGCGGTGAAGAACTCGAGAACGCGCTCGGCGGTGCCGGCATCGGGTGTCAGGATTGCCGGCATGGCAACGCCCGCAGTGAGTCGCCGGAGCCCTCCGGCGTTGGTTACAGTGACCGCCTTTCCCATACGCCCTCCTTCCAGCTATCACGCAATATAACGTCCTTTATCTTGCTTGATAATACCAAACCAACCACACCCCGTAGAGAAATCTACTTACCTTGTTGATCTGGCGAAGTCGCTTCCTTGATTTCGACCCCGACGGTGGCAGTTCCACTTAGCCAACGGAGAAGCGCCCCGCGCACGGCGTTTTGCTCGTGGGCTGCCTCCGGAGTTACCGGAAAACTTTTGAGATCCATTGGGATGGCGAATTTTCCGGAAAACATGCCGGCCAGGCCGCGGCGGATGATGTCCTGGTCCGATTCAATCGCCGCGTGTCCCTTCGGTGCGTAAACCTCTTTGGCGATCTCGACCCGGCTGAATTCATAGCCGAGAAACTGCGATATCAGGTGTAGCAGGTCAACGAACAAATCGTTCCACTTTTGATTCCAGAGATCCTGGTTCGGTGCCTCTGTGTTCAGGTGATCGAAATAGGATTTCCATGCATCGATGATGGCGCGCAGTCGTCTGTCTGTACCGTAGAACTCGATTGGAACCGCGTTAAGAGCCTCAACGTGATTTGAGGAAAGTCGTGCTGCCCTCGTCGACATGAGCACTCGAAAAATCCACATCCGACGATCGCGAATTGCCCGGCCTCGTTCGAGCCATTTCTGTGCTTGAACCGCGAGAATTGGACCAACTATGGTTGCGAGAATTATTGCGATGTCCGTGATCTTTAAAGTCCAGTCGAATTTCATAGGCTATCTCCATCGCTATCTGTAGCGGCCCGATAACATCCGCTGTTTCCGGCTCCCCTCATTCGCTGAGAATAAGCGATGCGCCGGGCCCACAGTACGTGCGCCCTCAGAAGCCCTCAGGTCTGATACGTCGATTACCGTTTGCGGTGCGCAGGACGGCCTCCGCATCCCGAATAGACGCATTCACTTGGCGATTGGAAGGAGTCGATAAGCCAGCGGCCGCCGCAGCCACGCGCATGCATGCCTGCTGACTGTCTTGACGTCGGGATAGTAGCCAAAAGTTATTGACGTTCTGCGGTCTGGCAAAGGCGACCCACGCCGTCTCGAACGCAATCACTTGCCTCTCCATGTTAGGCAGCGCTTCTAGGAGTTTAAGCTGTTTGAGTAGCTTAGTGTTGCCGAGATTTCGATTGGCATCGATCGATTCGAAAGCTACGCGCACTGCGTGTAGGCCATTTCGCAGGGCACGGATCTGCGACCGCTCGGCGATGTTCATGCCGGCTATCGAGCCGATCGTCTGCGGTACCCATTTCGCCTTATCGTGGATCTTCCCTGTCCGCTCGTCCTCCACTTTCTCGATGAATTCGACTTCGATGCGGAGGTCTGCTGTCCCTGCCTTCACCATGGCGCGCAATCGCGCTGCGACGTCCTCGGGTAGGCTTTTAATCAACGCCTGGGATTCTTCCGTCACGACCCGTAGACGCTCACGTAGCTGTTCTGTCTTAGGTAAAAAGGTCTCATCCGCTTCAATGGAATGCAACCTCTCGGTCAAGTCATCCAGTTGGAGTTCGCGCCTGACGAATGCAGCACGTGCTGCGAATCCCTTGTGGTTTTTAAAGTACTTGGGGCCGCAGGTGCTTCCGATTAGGCCTTCCTTGCCGTCACTGCGGATGCCTAGGTAGCCGTGACGGTGTTTTGTTTTGCACGGCTTGCCTTGTGCCTCGATACTCTCGACCTGGCACAGCGCATCGGTTTTGAAATTGTAATCGCCCGCCAGGTCGGCAAAGTTCTCGACGGTAATGATGCAGGCCATGTCAAATGCGGGCCTGGTGCTGATGATTTGTTCGAGGCTGGTGAAATGAGTTGGCTTCATCGAGAGGCTTATTCCCCACTGATCCAAGAGATCGAAACCGTGCTGCGAGGCCGGGTTGCAGCCCCGCCCCGCCTCACGTGCCGCCTCTAACGCCCGGACTTGTGTCTCGCCGGGTCCACGAGTTTGTACGTGGTCCCTTTGACGGGTGCCGGAGGCAGCGGCTCTCCCTTCACGGAAGTCACCTCCGGGCCCTTGCCGCCGCGCGGTCCGACCTGCTGGTACAGGCCGGACTGAGGGACGGTTTCACCGGGCTTCAATCCACTTGGTCTTTTCGCCATCGTCTATCTCACCTCCTTATGCTGTCGAATAGAACTCATTGCCGGAACTGCACCCGCGCCGCCGCGCGCACCGTGAGGTTCTGCGACTGGAAGCGGTTGCGGACGATTTGCGCCATTTCGTCGTAGACATGTGCCTTCTTCTCGGGATCGGAAATCGTCACGATCAGCGAGAAGGCCTGCGGCGCGAAGGTGTCTTCGTCCTCGATGCCGTGGCGCGTGAGCAGGCGCAGCATCATGCGCCAGCGCTCGCCGCGCTCGCCGTTGCCCATGTGGCCGTAATAGGTGCGCACCGGAGCCCACTTACGCAGCTTCTCGACCTGGTAGCTCTCATAGAGCTGGCCTGCGTTCTTGTGCTCTGGCGGGACCAGGCCCACGAATTTCGGCTTGGGCTTGTATGCCCCCGTCTCGCGCGAGCGCTCCTTGCGGTAGACGCCGAAATGCGCGTCGATGTGGGTTTCGCAGTATTCCGTACCCCAGCGCGCGCCGCGCGCCGGCGCGAAGGCGACCGTCATCCAGATTTCGCCGTAATACTTGCCGTCACGCTTGAGCGAGGGCGGATAGGGGAAATCGTCCCACTCAAGGAAATAGCCCGGCCGCAGCACGTCGTCGAAGACGAGCGTCGAGGTGTACGGGGAGCATTCGAGGCAATAAGGCGGCGGCGTTGGAAGGCCGAAGCCGAAGAAATTCTCATCCCCGTCCGGCACGCGATGCGACGTACGCGGATCGCGCGCGTGATGCGTGAGCAACGCCCGGGCTAGCACTGCGGACGGCGTTGGCGTGACCTGGTGATAGATTTGCGCGAGGGTGCGCGCGACCAGCGGCGTTGCGAAGCTCGTGCCGAGGTTCTCGGCTGAGCCGGTGCCGTTGACGGAGCGGATGCCGGAGATATGCGCGAGATCGGTTGAGCAAGAGCCGCCGTAGTGGACCAGGTCGGGCTTGATGACGTAGTTAGGCCCGGCGCCGTGGCGCGAGAATGCCGAGGGGTGATGCTCCTTCGGGCCCTTCGCCTTGTAGTCAACATGCGAGATCGCGCCGACCGTGATGCCGAGCACGCTGTCGGCCGGCGCCGTGATGCGCCCGGCCTTCAATTGCCGTCCAGTGCGCGGATAATCCAGCAGCGGAAGCGTCTCGTAATTACCCGCGCTGATGACGAACGAAACCTTGTACTTCTCCTGCAGGTTGTCGAGCTCTTCGGCGAGCGTCGAGAATTGATCGAGCGAGCAAACCTCATCCGAGCCCAGCGAGAGATTCCAGACCTTATAAGCGTTGGCGTGCTGCTTCAGCGATTCCTCCAGCGACTGGAGGAACTCCTGCTCGAACAGCGGCGATGTGTCGCCTTTGTCGGGATCGGTGTTCGGGATCACCTGCAAGTCGTAGACGCCGCACGGGCTCGTGTCGATCCCTGCAATCGTCGGGTTGAGCTGACTTCCCCAGCAGATGAGGCCCGCGACGAAGGTGCCGTGATCGGTGTTGACGTACTCTTTCGCCACTTGCTCGGTTCGGCCCATGACCCAGCTTTCCAGCCCAAGGATATTTGACGCAATGCCGCTGTCCACCACGACCACCACCGGGAAATCTCCGGTGACGTCTCTCCTGCCCGGCAACGCTGGCAGCGGCTGCGCCGCTAACATGCGCGGACGGATCGTGCGGATCAGCGGCATGGGCGAGATCGAGCGCACGCCCACCACGCGCGAGAGCGCTTCCACGTCCTCGACCGTCTTGCACTCCGCGCCGTAGGTGAAGCTCGAAGGCGAGTACCCTTTAGTGCTGAGGATGATCCCGCGGTGCTTGCAGACGGCCACCAAGTCGGTCACGAGTTTCGGCTGGCCCTGATTGGCGCCGAAGTTGAAGAGGTTCACGCGCGTGATGAACCCCTTCTTGCCGCGCGGGCTGTTGCGCAACACGTCGGCAGGTTCACGGCCGGCGCGCCGAAAGTCCGGCGTCACCACCTCGATCGTCTCCACGCAGGACAGCTCTTTCGTCATGCGGTCGGTGTCGTTGTGCTCGATCGTCTGCGTCAGCCGATCGAGCCCCTCTGGCGTCGCCTTGATGAACAATTCGCCGAGGCCGCCGCCGCCCACGATCGGACAGGATTGCGCCGAGAAGAGGTTTTCCGGCCGATGGCTTTTCGCGGCCGCCTTGGAGACGAGCTTCACGCGCACGGGGGCCGCGCCGGCCGTCTTGATCTGCGGCGTTATCGCTGTGCGGATCGCCGACACCTGGCTGGAGAGCGACGCGCGGTATTTCTTGTCAACCGTGCGGAACGGCTTCGGTGGCGAGCCGCCGCCCGGAACCCGTCGCTCCGTGCCCTGCTTGGGCATGATGACTTTGATGAGCAGGCGTTCCTGCCGCGGCGGTCGCGCATTCTCGGCCATTAGCTCTTCCCTTCCCTGGCGCGACGGTGCGCCGTCGCCTTCGATACGCCAAACAAATGGGCGATCGCGGCGTGGCTGTAGAGCTTTTTGTTTCGCTCGCGCAGCACCGTCGAAATCTCGTGTTCGTCCTTGCCTTTGAGGGCCGACAGGAAACGCCTGCTCTCGCCCTCGCCAATGCTCATATTGCGTAAGACCTCCCAGGCGTCCTTCAGCAGCGGGACTTGCTGTTTCGTAATCCGCCGCCGCTGCAACCGGACGCAAACTTCGTTGATGTCGGAGCCGGAGAAACCCTCCGACAGATCGACCAGCAGCTCTGTATCGCGCAGCGAGAAGCGCAGCTCCTTCGCGAAGTTCTCCCACATCGTCCGGCGCAAGTCCGCACCCGGGAAATCCAGCGCGAGGCGATAGCCGAAGCGCCGCCAGATCGCGGAGTCAAGCAATTCCTGATGGTTGGTCGCCGCGAGAACGATCGACTGACTGCCCAGCGTGTCGAGGTTCTGGATGAAGCTGTTGACGACGCGCTTGAGCTCGCCGAGTTCCTGGCTGTCGCCGCGCAGCTTGGCGATCGCGTCGAATTCATCGAGGAACAAGACGCACGGCGTCGCCGCCGCAAAATCAAACAGCGCGCGGATGTTTTTCGACGTGCTGCCGAGGAACGACGAGATCAAGCCGTCGAGCCGCGCCACATAAAGCTCAAGGCCCAGCTCTTTCGCAACGTACCGTGCAAGGCGGCTCTTGCCCGTGCCGGGCGGGCCGTACATCAGCAGGCTCAGAGAAGTCGCGCCTTGCACGTCGGCCTGCGCGTAGCTTTTCGCGATGCTCAGGAACTCGTTGACCGTGTCCCATTGATCCTGCGCGAGCACCACGGGCGGCTCTGCCATCGTCTTGAGGTGCACGCGCTCGATGAGAGGGAAGCGACTGTCCGCATCCACGGGCAGCGCTTTAGCGAAGGCAGCGCCAGCCGGCCGAAGCTGGTGATCGCTCTCTTCGAGCATCTTCCGCAGCCGGTCGGCCGAAGACGTATCGCCGTCCTTTTCGAGCTTCTCAGCGAGGAAAGCCGTATAGTTACGAACCTTGTCTATGTCGAGACGAAGGGCGCCGTTAACAATACGAATAAGCTCACTCATGAAACGATAGTCTGACTTCATGAGACGATAATAGTGTTTCGTGAGACGACTGTCAAGGTCGCGCGGCCTCCGAACTGCCGTCTCAATGGCTATTGGCGCTCGGCCGAGGGAGCCTGTTTTCTCAAGATTCCATGCACTTCCGCCGGCTGCGGCAGCGCCCCGTGCCATACCCCACGTTCACCGGCACCAACATCATGGTGTCATTCCCGAAGATGTCTATCACCTTTACCGCAACCGTATACCGCCTCGGACGCTCATACGTGTGCGGAGCTATCATCAGCTCCAGCGCCCGGTTCTGCCGGGTCCGGAAACTCTGCCATTCATTCTCGAATGGTACACCCGCCGTTCCAGCGCTCCTCGAAGTCCAGCACGGTCAACGTGCCTTGGGGCGGTTCAAAGCCTGGTAGCGCCGCCACTCCGCCGACGCCGGTTCCCACAGACGTCATGACAATTTCTTCCCTCTCCAACATTGCTTCATGATTTCGTCTTTCCCCGCTTTTTATTTTTCGGTGCTCTCACATCCAACGGCGCCGTGATTTGCTGATAAAGCGCGAAGAGAAACGCCACCCGCTCCGCCTCGCTCTTGAAATTGCTTTTTCCGTACGCGGAGTCCACCGCACGATCGAGGGACAAATGTGCTTTCACCAGCGCCGGGGGCATCTTTAGAGGGTCGTATAAATCGGCGAGAGATGAGTCAGAAAAGACAGCACGCGCGTCTAGGACTTCTTGCGCCGCAATCTCAATTGCTCGGCGTTGTTTATCAGTTGCTTCTGGCCAAGGAAAGTTGTTGAAAACAATGCTAGCCGAATAACGATAGTCGCTCTTGATTCGACCACAAACTGACCTGACCCACGCCATGTGCATGGTGGATTGCACGATCCCGAACACAAACGGGGACGGGTCCGCAATCAGTAGGTTTGCGTCACCACAGATCACATTCGCGCCTACTTTGGCAATTGGAATTACTGTCCGATCAATGCCGGTGTGGCGTGGAACGACGAAATAATCGTTCGAGGGTTGTCGATTTTCCCCAAAAAGAGTGGGGAAATCTGCCAAGCATTGAGTTGTCGGCCGCTTACTTTTTTGACGCTCATTTTTAACGGCGCGGACACGTGCGGAGACTAGCGGTAGTTTGCTAAGCTCGGCGGGCGAAATGTTCAGAAGCCACAGGCACCAGCGTGTTTTGCCGTATAGCAACTCGTCGACTTGCATGAATGGTCTAATCCACTTCCAGGCCCCTGGCTCCGCGTCAAGAAGGGCCTTTTTTTCCTCATCGCTTAGTAGAAGGTGTCCGCCGTCGTTCGCCATACTGCCGAAGCTAATCGACGGTACGGAGCATAGCGGGGTTAAGCGTTTCTCTAAAAAAATATCGGCGGCATCCACTAGATATGGATTTATGTGGCTCGCCTTGATGGCGTGAGGTTCCGACTTGGGTGTCTCATACTCGAAAATCCACTTTTCAGCGGCCTCCTTCAATCCAAATCCAATGATGACGCAGTGGACGGCGGCTTTGCCGCGTGCCTCGCTCGACCATTGAAAGGTTCGGTGTGCAAAATGGATGCGTAAACCGCGGCCAATTAATTGCGGCCAAAGGACGCTGACTTGTTCGCCCTGCGTTATCGAATTCGTGGACACCAAGGCGGCTCGAATCTCCTTATTCGCGCTCATATACTCGACGGACTTTCGATACCACGCGGCGACATAATCGAGAACACCGGCTCCCTGTACGCCGTTAAAAATGACGAGTAGTTCCTCCTTCTGGCTGTCGCTTTGCAGTTGCTTTCCAACGAAGGGGGGATTCCCAACGATGAAGCTAAGTTGGTCCGGCGCGATGATGTTTTGCCAGTCAACGCGTAAAGCGTTGGCGTGAATAATATTTGGCGATTTCACGAGCGGTAGACGAGCAAAATACTGGCCGAACTCATCCGAGACCCGCTGATTCATCTGGTGATCAGTGAGCCAAAGAGCTACTTGGGCAATTTGCGCCGGAAACTCCTCGATCTCGATGCCGTAGAATTGATCCACATCGACAAACACGAGACTCTTCACGTCCAATGCCTTGGACGATAGCCCGGCAACGTACAGCTCGTGCAACACCTGCAGTTCCAGCAACCGCAATTCGCGGTAGGCGATTACAAGGAAGTTGCCGCAGCCACAGGCCGGGTCGAGTATCTTGATACTGGCCAGCTTTTTCTGAAACTCCAGCAACCGTTTGGAATTGCGTCCGAGGCTTCCCAACTCGGCATGCAATGCATCCAGGAACAACGGCCGCAACGCCTTGAGGATATTCACCTCGCGCGTGTAGTGTGCGCCGAGATTGCGTCGCGCGTCTCTATCCATGAT
>Ga0307374_10012609_pt1 | contig 11826 bp, 12 predicted proteins | sample OX3MG_FD_202532 | JGI IMG/M metagenome (GOLD analysis project Ga0307374, IMG submission 202532) | Soil microbial communities from Risofladan, Vaasa, Finland - OX-3 | ecosystem: Environmental > Terrestrial > Soil > Coastal area > Acid sulfate soil | place: Finland: Risofladan, Vaasa | collected...
TTCACGTACCGCCAGGTGTCTATTCTGCTGAAGCAAAGTCGATTCCTGCATATCGGGTGGTTGCGTTTGATCTCAGCCATGATCAGCCCAAGAATTTCACCGTCAGAGGCGGGCGGTGTGCCGAACTGCAGTTCGTGGCTGACCCGGCACACGTGCACTGATTTTTCCAGAGCCGGGCCGGGGCTTGCACCTCAACCCCGACTCCATTAAAGTCAGTCTGCCTGATCGAAGCGCATAACCTCGCACCACGGAGGGCCTAGATCTTGCCGCGCAAATCCACGAGCATCTACAAAACGCAGCCGCTCAGTTTTCACGGCCTGCACACCTATCCGCTCGCGTCGCGCCCAAGCAAAGTCCAGGTCGGCCAATTTGGCAAGCCGCATCGCCAGGGCGCGTCATTCTCCGAATTTCTGGACTCGCTGCCACGCATTCTCGCTGCCGAAGACCTTCGCCTCGTTGCGCGCGCCATCTTCGACGCGCGTTCGCAATCGCGCACGATTCTCTGGGGCATCGGGGGCCACGTCATCAAAGTCGGCCTCGGTCCTCTGCTGATTGATCTACTCCGACGCGGCTTCGTCGGCGGAATCGCCATGAACGGCTCCGCGCTGATCCACGATTTCGAAATCGCCGTGGCCGGCGGCACGTCGGAAGATGTCGACGCCGTTCTCGGCGAAGGAAAATTCGGCATGGCCGAGGAAACGGGCCGCTCGATCAACGAAATGGCCGCCCTTGCGAAACGCACTAGAATTGGCCTCGGCGAAGCCGCCGGGCAGTTTCTTACGCAAAAAAATATCCACGCGAAGCATCTCGACCAAAGCGTGCTCGCCGCCGCGTATCGCGCCAAAATTCCTGTCACGGTTCATCTCGCCATCGGCGCGGATATTTCGCACATCCATCGCACCGCGTCTGGCGAAAATCTGGGTGCCGCGACGCATCGCGATTTCAAATTATTTTGCGCGCTGGTCCGCGAAATGCATCCCGGCGGTGTGTATTTGAATTGGGGCTCCGCGGTGATTTTGCCCGAGGTTTTTCTGAAAGCCGTCACCGTCGCGCGCAATCTCGGCACGCCGCTGCGCCCCATCACTACCGCGAATTTCGATTTTCTCCAGCACTATCGCCCGCTGCAGAACGTCGTCAAGCGGCCCACCGCCAGCGCACCCGAAGCAGACAGCGAAACCGAAGCGGAAAAATCCCGCGGCTACGCCATCACCGGCCATCACGAAATCCTTTTGCCGCTTCTTGCCGCCGCGCTTGTTGAAGCCGATGAGCCTGCCGCAAATGAAAAGAAATCTCGCGCGTCGAAGCCTTCCCATCGCCAGCGCCCGCTGCATACACGATGACCTCCTCCGATCCCGAGAACCCCATTCCTCCTTCCGAATCTGTCGGCGATGCTCAGCCGCCGGAAGCATCCCCCGCGCAGGAAATATATATCTCGCCGCACCATCTGGAAAATGCGAATGCACCCGAGGACATTCGCACGTCGTGGGGCGGCACGGAATTGCTCATCTTTTTCGGATTCGCTGTCGTCAGCCTCGTCATCCTCGAAGTGACCCTACAAATATTTCTGGTCGCGCGCTTTCATATGACCCGGCCGCAAATCATGCACTTCCTCACCACCAACGCGGCTTACGCCGTCAGCTTCCAGGCGATTTGGTCCTGCATCCTTCTCCTGTTCTTGCTTTTGATGATTCGCGTGTACCACGGCGCGCGTTTTTGGACGTCGCTCGGCTGGCGCGCGGTGCGCTCGCGCACAGTTCCCGTGTCCACAATTTACGCAGCTTGCGTTTTCGGTGGAATTTCCCTCGCCATGCTCGTCAGCTTCGTTTCTCAATTCGCGGGAGAGAAAACGAACCTGCCCATTCAGGATTATTTTCACACACGCTCCAATATTATTTGGCTGATGGTTTTCGGAATTGCTTTCGCGCCGTTCTGGGAAGAAACAATCTTTCGAGGCTATTTGTATCCCGTGTTCGCGCGCAAATGGGGCATCCCTGCGGGCGTTTTCATCACGGGCGTGATTTTCGGATTGATGCACGCCCTGCAACTCTGGGGCGGCTGGGTGCAAATCGCCATGCTGATTTTTGTCGGCATCATCCTCACGTTCGTTCGCGCGCGCACCCGCTCTGTGGTCGCTTCCTATCTTGTGCACGTGAGCTACAACACATTTTTGTTTCTGGGCTTTTTCATCGGCACGCGTGGGCTTACACATATTCCGCCGATGCACTAGATGTACGCCCAGTTTACGTTTGGCCGCCTAAAGACATATTCGTGCGCTGAATCAGGTACAATACTTTTGCGCTGGCGGCTGCGTGGAGAATTTAATTTGCGAAACGTCGAACCAATTCGCTGGACGGACGAAGGCGTCGTGCTGCTCGATCAGCGCCGGCTGCCTTCCGAGGTTGTTTACATCACGTATACGGATTATCGCGAACTCGCCGCAGCCATAAAAGATATGGTGATTCGCGGCGCTCCCGCAATCGGCGTCACGGCCGCGATGGGAATCGCGTTGGGCGTTTCACATTCGCGCGCAAAGACTCTCCAGGAACTGCGCGCGGAATTCGAAACCATCTGTGACACTTTTGCCCGCACGCGCCCCACCGCCGTGGATCTTTTCTGGGCCATCGGCAGATTCACGCGCAAGTTCGACTCGCTGGCGCGCAATGCAGGGCAGAATAAGTTCGACGCCATCAAGGAATCGTTAATCGACGAAGCGCAGCAAGTTCATCGCGAGCGCCGCGACGCCGACGAAGCCATCGGCCGGTTCGGCGCGGAATTAATGCCCGCGAGCGGCCGCGTGATGACGCAATGCAATGCCGGCGCGCTTGCCACCGGCGGAATTGGCACGGCGCTCGGCGTGATTCGCATCGCGGTGGAAACGGGCCATAAACTCGACATTTTCGTTCCCGAGACGCGTCCGTATTTGCAAGGCGCGCGCCTGACCGCGTGGGAATTGCAGCAGGATAAAATTCCGCTGACGCTGATTACTGACAACATGGTGGGACATTTTTTGAAGACCGGCGGCGTGGGCGCGATTGTCGTGGGCGCGGATCGAATCGCCGCAAATGGCGACACCGCAAATAAAATCGGAACGTACTCGATGGCCGTGCTGGCGCACGAAAATCGCGTTCCATTTTTTGTTGCCGCGCCGATTTCCACGCTGGATCTTTCGATTCTTTCTGGGGAACAGATTCCGATCGAGCAGCGTGCGTCATCCGAAGTAACGCACGTGTACGGAGTGCGCGTTGCGCCGGATGTTGCCGTCGCGAATCCGGCGTTCGACGTGACGCCATCGCGATTCATTGCCGCGATCATCACCGAGCGCGGAATCGCGCGCGCGCCGTACGAAGAATCGCTGTGGCGCCTCTCAGGCAGCACGCAGATTCCCGCTGCACGGTAACGAGCCAATCATTCTCGGCTCTAAAGGGCTTAGCGATACATTGGCCCGATTGGCCTGGTCGATTTTCGCGAAAATTGGAATGGCAGAGCAGGCCATTCAATTTAGACAATTTCTCGGGTTCCAGCAGAATCGGCTGGCGGGAGTGCGTTTTAGGCCGATTTTTGTGGGGTAAAACGCAGACTGCGCATTCATGAGTTGAGCGCGCACAGATGATTCTGCAACGAGACAATTTGCGGATCTTTCGGCGAGTTTACTCAGGCCAATTTTGGCGCGCGTTTTTGCCAATTCTTCGCCAGTATTCACTCGGACGGTGAGCGAGTGCGAGTCGATAGTTTACAGTCGAGAGCCACCGGTAGAAAAACCAGCCAGTGACGAGTGTTTCGTGATCGGGAAAGCGAAACCTCGGAGCGAAATTCACACGATTCAGCGGCTTTCGGAGGCGGGGAATCTCTGGTAGGATGGGTTATCATTTTAGATGGTGAATCTTAGATGGTGAATCGGAGAGACGATGGCACTCGTATGCGAAATTTGCGGGAAGAAGCCGAGTTTTGGCAATACCATCAGCCACGCGAATAACTTGCGGCGGCGGCGGTGGAACCCGAATTTGCGCCGCGTGAAAGCCGTGGTGGATGGCGCGCGCAAGCACGTCCGTGTGTGCACGGCTTGCATCCGCGCCGGCCGCGTTCGGAAGGCCGCCTGAGCCCGCTGAATTGATCAAATCGCTGGCAAGTCATCGTACGCCACTCGAAGGAGTTCCTCCTTGCTGAAGAAAATGACGCTGCTCGCGGCCCTGGTGGCCTGCGTTCTGGCAACCTCGTGCCGAAATCAACAAGCGCCCAGCGCCAATGCCTGGGCGTCGGTGAACGGGACGCAGATTCATCGAAGTGAAGTGGAGAAATATTTCCACAGCAGCGTGCAGTCGCAGGGGACGACGCCGTCGCACGACGAAGCGCTGTCGCTGAAACTGAAAATTCTGGATCAGCTCATCAACAACGAAATTCTGTTTCAGCGCGCGAAAGCGCTGAATCTGGTCGCGACCGACGGAGAAGTGGAAAATAAATTCACCGAATCGAAAGCCGCGTTCACGGAAGATGAGTTTCAGAAAAAACTTAAGGAAAACGGGCTGACTGTCGACGACCTGAAAAAGGAAATTCGTCGCGAATTGTCGATTCAGAAGTTGCTGAACCGCGAAGTCGTGTCGAAGATCACAGTCACGGACGCGGACGTGTCCGGGTTTTACAACCAGAATAAAGCGCAGTTCAGCGTGGCGGAACCTCAGTTCCACGTTGCGCAAATCGTGGTAACGCCGCATCCCGATCCGGCGATTCATAACCGCAAAAACGATGACGCAACCACTCCCGCGGAGGCCAAGAAAAAAATCGCGATGCTGGAGTCGCGGCTAGCTGCCGGCGCCGACTTTGCCAAACTAGCCATGGATTATTCCGAGGATTCGAACGGCGCGAACGGCGGCGATCTGGGATTTATCCCCGAATCTTCGCTGAACCAAACCGATCCCGCTCTGAAAAATGCCGTGCTTGGCCTTCAGCCGGGACAGGTGAGCAAGCCCGTGTATCTGAAGGATGGCATTCACATTCTGAAGCTGATCGCGCGAGAGCCCGCGGGACAGCGGCTACTTTCCGATCCTCAGGTGCAGCAATCCATCCGCAGCACGCTGCAAAATCGCAGGGAACAATTGCTCCGCGCCGCGTATTTGACTTCGGCGCGAGATGAGGCGCACGTAACAAATTATCTGGCGAAGGAAATTGTCGAATCCGCAGGCAAGCTGCCGGAGGATGACAGCATGGAAAAACCATAGTTCAGCCGGACGATTGCTTCGCAGGCTGTTTAGACAATCACGGCGAGAATGTCGCCTGCGTTTACGGCTTGTCCTTCGCTGGCGGTGATATGCTCGACAGTACCCGCTCCGGGTGATTTTATTTCGTTCTGCATTTTCATCGCTTCCACAACCAGGATTCCCTGTCCCACCGCAACCGCATCGCCCACATGCACCATCACGCGTACTACTTTCCCCGGCATCGGGGCAATAATCTGCTGATGCCCATCCGCGGCGGCAACTTCGTTTCGGCCGCGCTGCCATCGTCGCAGATCGAGGACCTCCACTGAATATTCGCGGCCGCCGATGTAAACGTGCGATTCGTACGGCCCGGACTCGATACGCGCTTCAAATGCTTCTCCGCCCATCAATATGGAATAAATTCCGGGTTGAATCACGAGGATGTCAGCGGCAACATCGCGTCCATCGATCCGAAATCGCAATTGTGTGGCGCTGAGATCGATCTCAATGCTTCGTACACGGCCGTTGATTTTCAGGCTAGTTTTCATTTGCGCGGCGTGCCCGAGAGTTGCTCGCGGCGGCCCGCGATTTTCCAGCGCGAAGGCGGATCATTCGGCATGGCCTGCACCGATGAAGTTGACGCGGCACTGCGATTCATTTGCCACAGGGCAGCCGCCAGAGCAGCGGCATCTTCGGCGAGCGTGTCGCGCTTGGAGTGTGTGACTGGCGTGGCCGCCGCGGGACGGAGTAAAAGTTCATCGAGCCATTTTGTATGAATTTCGCCGCGCACAAATTCGGGATCGGCGAGAATCCGGCAAAATAATCGGATATTCGTCTTGATGCCGCCTACGTGATATTCGTCGAGAGCGCGGCGCATTCTTGCAAGCGCTTCTTCGCGATCGCTGCCCCACGCAAGTAATTTCCCGAGCATCGGGTCGTAGTCGGCGGGCACGGTCCATCCCGCGTAAACTCCGTCATCGAGCCGAATGCCGGGGCCGGAAGGAACGCTCTGCGTGGCGATTCTTCCCGGAGAGGGGAAGAAATTATTGCCGGGATCTTCGGCGTAAATGCGGCACTCGATGGCATGGCCGCGCAGTTCGATATCTTCCTGATGGAAGGGCAACACCTCACCGGCGGCGACGCGAATTTGCAGCTTCACGAGATCGCGCGATGTGACCATTTCCGTGACGGGATGTTCGACCTGCAGGCGCGTGTTCATTTCGAGGAAAAAGAATTGCCGGTTTGCGTCGACGAGAAATTCGAGCGTGCCCGCATTCGTGTATCCGCCCGCGCGCGCGAGCTTCACCGCTGCCTCGCCCATCGCCCGCCGCAACTCTGGCGTCATGACCGGCGACGGCGCCTCTTCGATCACTTTTTGGTATCGCCGCTGCACCGAACATTCGCGCTCGCCCAAATGAATCATGTGGCCATGATGGTCGCCAAGAATTTGAATTTCCACGTGCCGGGGATGAACGAGGAATTTCTCGAGATACATGCGGCCATCGCCGAACGCGTTCGCCGTTTCCGAGGATGCGTCGCGCCAGGCCGCGGCAAGTTCGCTTTCGCGTTCGACCAGGCGCATCCCTTTCCCGCCGCCGCCGGCCACGGCCTTGAGCACGACAGGAAACCCGATCTGGCGCGCCATTTTCGTCGCGTCGTCGCTTCGCTCAATGGGATCAAGCGTGCCGGGAACCGTGGGCACGCCGGTTTTGCGTGCAAGCTGACGAGCTGCTGTCTTCGAGCCCAAGCGCTCCATCGCCTCGGGCGAAGGTCCGATAAAAGTGACGGCCGCCGCGGCGCAGGCCCGCGCGAGATTCGGATTTTCCGCGAGGAAGCCGTATCCGGGATGCAACGCGTCGCAGCCGGAGACGCGCGCGACGCCGAGGATTTTGTCGATGACGAGATAGCTTTCGCGCGACGGCCCGGGCCCGATGGGATACGCTTCGTCCGCCATGCGCACGTGAAGCGATGCGCGATCCGCTTCGCTAAAGACAACCACGGCGGGGATGTTCATCTCGCGGCACGCGCGCAGGATGCGCACGGAGATTTCTCCGCGATTCGCGATTAGAATTTTCTTGAACATCGGGAAAATGCCACGATGAATTCTAACAGGTTAAAGCGGGATGTTGCCGTGCTTCTTACGGGGGTTGGTGTCGCGCTTATTCTCGAGCGAGCGCAATGCGGTGACGAGTTTCGCGCGCGTTTCGGCGGGCGTGATAATGGCGTCGATGTAGCCGCGCTCGGCGGCAACGTACGGATTCGCGAAGCGTTCGCGGAATTCCGCGATTTTTTCCTGGCGCAAAGCGGCGCGCTCGGATTCAGGCGCGCGTTCCAGCTCGCGTTTGTAGACGATATTCACGGCGCCTTCGGGCCCCATCACGGCAATTTCCGCCGTGGGCCATGCGAAATTAATGTCCGTGCGGATGTGCTTCGACGACATAACGCAATAAGCGCCGCCATAGGCCTTGCGCGTGATCACGGTGATTTTCGGCACGGTTGCTTCGGCAAACGCAAACAGCAGCTTCGCGCCATGCCGGATGATGCCACCGAATTCCTGCTGCGTGCCGGGCAGGAAGCCAGGGACATCCTCGAACGTAATCAGGGGAATATTGAATGCATCACAAAAACGCACGAAGCGCGCGCCCTTCACGGACGCATTGATATCGAGGACGCCCGCGAGAAATGCGGGCTGATTGGCGACGATGCCGACAGGGCGGCCATCGAGGCGCGTGAAACCGACAACGAGATTTTTCGCGTAGTGTTCGTGAACCTCGAAGAAATATTTCTCGTCGACGATGGCGTGAATGACGTCCTTGATGTCGTACGGCACCATCGGATCTTCGGGGATGATGGAATTGAGCGAGGCGTCGGCGCGATCGGGGGGATCATTCGTTGCGCGGCGCGGCGGATCTTCGACGTTATTCGAGGGAAGGAAGCTCAGAAGCTCGCGAATCATGGCGAGGCATTGCCGATCATCAGGCGCGAGGAAATGGGCAACGCCGCTTTTTGCATTGTGAGTCATGGCGCCGCCAAGCTCGTGCTTGGTGACTTCCTCGTGCGTGACGGTCTTGATGACGTCTGGGCCGGTGACGAACATGTAGGAAGTATTTTCGGTCATGAAAATAAAATCCGTGATGGCCGGCGAATAGACGGCACCGCCCGCGCATGGACCCATCACCGCGCTGATTTGCGGCACGACGCCGCTGGCGAGCGTGTTCAGTAGAAAAATATCCGCATAACCGGCAAGGGACATCACACCTTCCTGTATGCGCGCACCACCCGAATCGTTCAAGCCGATGACGGGAGCGCCCGTGCTCATCGCAAGCTTCATGACTTTCGTGATTTTTCCGGCGTTGGCTTCCGAAAGCGAGCCGCCGAAGACGGTGAAATCCTGCGCGAAAACGTAAACGAGGCGGCCGTCAATGCGGCCGAACCCGCAAACGAAGCCGTCGCCGGAGGGGCGCTGCTCGGCCATGCCGAAATCGGTGCAATGGTGTTTGACGAATGCGTCGATTTCCTCGAAGGTGCCTTCGTCGAGTAGCAGCTCGACGCGTTCACGGGCACTGAGTTTGCCTTCGCTGTGCTGGCGTTCGCGGCGCTCGGCGCCACCGCCCGCTTCAGCCTCGGCGCGGCGTCTCGAAAGCTCGGTAAGCGGATCGCGAGAGAGTTTTTTTGTGGCCATGTCCGGAGGCCTAGCGTGCCACAGCCGGGCGAGCGCGGCAAGCGCGCTTCAGGAAATATTTTTGCCGGTGAGGAGATTCACGAATGATCTGGCGGCCGCGTAAATTCCGGCGAGAAACAAACTGGTTCCGAGCACGACGTCGGTCGCTCCCGCGAGAATTCTTAATGCAAGTGAATGAAGCGCGGTGATGCGCAGTGTAATGACGATGACGAAAACAACGATGCTGATGAGCAGTACGAGGCCGGCAAATCCCGCGAATAATTTCCTGGCAAGAACATTCATTGAAAATGGCGGGCGATTGCGCGAAGTGTCGATAGTTTCGGACATGCGAGCAGCGTTGATCGAAAATTTCGCTTAGTTCAGCCCGGACCAATCATCCGCGATCAGAATCGAATTGCTGGGATTCGTCGGATCGTATTTCACGCCGACGGGCTGTCCGGCGACGACGCGCTCGAGGCACGCTTGTTCTTCCAGGCTGCTGATGTCCTGCGCCGCTTCGTATGTGACGCCGGAAATCGAGTAGGTATAGAGGAGCATGCGATAGCTTGGAGCTTTTACTTTTCCGATGCGCGCGCGTTGGTGAAAAATCTTCGCGCTGGCGGTGATTTCCTGCTCTGCGGCCCTTTCGACAATTTCGAGGACTTGGCCGTCGACGATGCGGCCCACGCGATTGAGATAGGAGCGGCGCTCGCGTTCGACTTCAGACGAATCTTTTGCGTGCGCAAACCGCCACGCAACGGCGATCGCCGCAATCACGATGATCACGACGAGTACGAGGACCAGTTCGTGCCAGTGCGCTACCGCGTTTCTCAATCTCCGCCTTTGTTCCGGAACGCCCTCTTCGCAATTTTGCGTGCAGCGCTGTTTTGATTGCGCCAGCGAGCGCGGCGCAACCTCTCGACAACAACCTTTATTGCGGCGCGCGAACGGGGTTGCGCAATGTCCCGACGCCGCCGACGCTCACTTCAACCATGTCGCCGTCGGCGAGCGGCCCGACACCCGAGGGCGTCCCGGTAGCGATTACGTCGCCGGGGAGCAGCGTCATTACTTGCGAGATCCATCGAATTATAACATCCACTGGGAAAATCATTTCCGTAACGCGGGCCGATTGGCGCCTTTTCGTATTCAGAAAAGTTTCCACCGTCGCTGTGGCGGGGTCGAGTCCCGTTTCGATGACGGGGCCGAAGGGGCAAAACGTATCGAAACTTTTGGCGCGTGTGAATTGAACATCTCTTATTTGCAAGTCCCGCGCAGTGACGTCGTTGAGGCACGTATAACCGAGAACATAGGGCTTTATGTCCTCGGAAGTTTTGAGGCGCGCGCAAGTCTTGCCGATAACGATGGCAAGCTCACCTTCAAAATCGACTCGCTCGGAGCTGCGCGTCAGGACAATCGGATCGTTGGGCGCGATGATTGCTGACGGCGGCTTAAGAAAAATCAACGGCTCCGTGGGAAGATCATTTCCCAGTTCCGCGGCGTGTGCTTTGTAGTTCCGCCCCACGCACACAATTTTGCTCGGTTGGCACGGGGGCAACAGTTTCACGCCGGCGAGGGGCCAGCTTGTTCCGGTTTGTTCGATGCGGCGAAATGGTTCGGCAATCTCGAATACGCGTTCGTTATCGATCATTCCATAGCGCGCTGCGTCGTCACCCAGGCGGCGCGCGGCCGGATTTTGGCGATGCTCAACGGAGCTTCGGGGATCAGAGCCCGGCTGCAGAGGCTGGAAACGGCAAAGTTTCATCGGTGGTGATGGGGGGTGTGAATATTCCGTGGAGCGGGCACGACGGGATCATGCGCCGCCGCAAGAACCATCCATGCGACCCAGGAAACCGCCGCGACCACGCCATAGAAAATAGCGCCGAGCACGAAAAGTTCAAGAGGCGTATGACCCAGCGCGGTAAATAAATTTGAGAAATACATGCCCGCGAAATCGTAGCCCATTGCGAAGATGGTCCAGCCGATCAGCGCGGACGCAAACATCCGGCGCGGAAGCGTAAGGAAGCGAAAAATGGGGATCAGCATGACCAAGCCGAAAAGCGCGCGGCAAATGTCATTGCGAATCCCTGCAAACGGCTCGAACCCGGGCACACGAGTCGCCGCGAACAGCGAAGCAAGCATCACCACGATCAGCAGACCGCCCGTGAATAAGCCCGTGCGCAGAGTCGGAATGGCATAAACAGCGCGCAGCCGGAAACTCCGGGCCACTGGCGGAATCATGTTTTCTCCTATTCGTTCGCTGCGGGAACGCTGACGCCGACTGGAGCGCTAGGGGAGCTTTCGTTCCCGAAGCGGTCAACAGCCGTGACCCGATAGAAATATCGCTGTCCGGACACTACCGGAATATCACGGAAAACAGGAGTAAGCAATAGGCTCCTGTTCAACCTGTCCCACCTGTTCGCCGGACCAGTTTCCGCGGCGCCGCGATAGACGTTGTAACCCGCCACTTCGGTTTCAGGACTGATCGCCCAGGAAAGATCCACGTGCGGAGGAGCGGATGCGCTCGCCGGCGAGAAAGCAGCTACGAGGCTGGTGGGCGCCGGCGGGGGGAACGTATCGCGTGGCGTGACTTCGATAATTGTCGAGCTTTCCGATTCGACAGCGGCGCTCGGGTATTGTGCAATGCTGGCCACGTAATACGCGTACCTCTGGCCAAATTTGAAATTGGCATCTCGATACGGTGGCGAGGAAATTTCCGCAACTTGCCCGAAGAGAAGCGGTCCCGCGGTTCCAGACGCGCTGGGATTGGCGTTTGTGACGGATGCTGGTGGGTGAGGATTTACATCATTTGAGCGATAAATCCGATAGCGGATGGAGATCGGCCGGAGTGCGCCCACGCCCGGCATTGGGGGCGGCGTCCAGGAAATTTCGATTGCGGATTTCGTGACTTGCGCCTGCAAGTCTGAAATCGGCTCTGGCGCGGGGAATACTCGGAGGATAGCAGGATTCGAATCG
>Ga0307374_10012610_pt1 | contig 11826 bp, 9 predicted proteins | sample OX3MG_FD_202532 | JGI IMG/M metagenome (GOLD analysis project Ga0307374, IMG submission 202532) | Soil microbial communities from Risofladan, Vaasa, Finland - OX-3 | ecosystem: Environmental > Terrestrial > Soil > Coastal area > Acid sulfate soil | place: Finland: Risofladan, Vaasa | collected...
TGACAAACGGGAGTTGGGCATCCTCCATCCCTACCATCGCGAGGATCCGGCGAACGGCAGCCTGTGGATCCGCAATCAGATCCTCATAGCGAAGACGCATGTAGCGCTCCGGGCCGCCGCGGAACAGGATGCCGCCGGAGAGGTTCCACACGTCCCAGAGGAAGGCGCTCTTGGCCGGTCCGATCTGTTCCATGTGGTTCCGCGCGGCTCCATCGGTGAGGGCCTTGTGGCTTGACCATGAGTGTGCGGCACCGCGCGGATCTCGGATCAGGTGCACGATGCGCAGGTCGATGCCCGGGGTCGCCGAGAGCACATTCGCGTAGGCCGGAAGCTTCGACGAGTCGACGATGACGCGGTTACCGGTGACGCCGGCCATGGCTGCGTAGATGTCGCCGAGCGCCGTGCGGGCTTCCGCACTTGCCACCGAACGTGCTGGATCGAGACCTGGCCGGATGCTTCCCAACAGCATGGCGGGGAGGTTGCGAATCCTTCCGGTGTGCTTGAGGAGCGAGACGACGCCGTCCATCCGAGCGGGCTCGTCGAGGTGCCCGGCTTCGGCGAGGACGCGGCTCCACACGGGGCACTCGCGGACGGGCACCCCGCAGCCGCAGAGGCGGCGCTCGGTCAGGCCGCGCTGCCAGAGGAAGCGAACCTCGCCGGCCGCAAAAACACCATCAACCTCGCCGAGGATGTTGGCCAGCAGCGTGCTGCCGGATCTTCCGGTGCCTGCGATGTAGAGAACACGGGTAGTCATCGGTTCAACGCGTCCCGCCGCCGCCTGCGATGGCGGCATGATGCTATCCCCGCCGAAGCAGACCGCTACGCTGCGGATCGGCCTCGACTTCCGTCACATCGGCATGACCGTTGCCGTTGCCGTTCGCGTGGCCGTTGCCGTTCGCGTGGCCGTTGCCATTGCCGTTGCCGCCCGTGACGGCAACGGGACCAGTCCCGGCAGGGCTCGCCCGCCAGGGATCACGCCGCTCCGCAGGCTGGGTCGCCGGCGCGCTCATCGGAACCGGCGCATCGGCCGTCTCAGGCGCGGTTGCCGGTGCGACCGGGGCGCTCCACGCGAAGGCGCCCTGCTCCGGGGCCTCGACCACCGCAACCTTGCGTCCCGAGCGCATGAGCTCGAGGATAAGGAGGAGGCCGAGCATCATCACGAGTGCGAGAGCGAATGCGATGCCCGCGAACTTGATGGTGTTGGAGAGCTTCGAAAGGCGTCCAACGTTGACCGTGGTGACGGTGCCGGAGGCCGAGTCAGTGGTGACAAGCGCCTGCGCATCGACGACTTCCTGGTTGGCATGGTCGCTTGCGCTCCGTGCAGAGGAGAGCGCGTCGTTCAAGGTCTGATATTGCACTTCCTGCTGACCGAGCGGGATGAGCGCCTTCTTCTGCGCGGCGATGCTGAGGTTCGCCGCAGCGACGCGCTTCGCGTCGCCGCTCACCTCGGCCGACGCCAGGATACCCTCCAGCTGACTGAGACGGGTCAACGCGTTGCTGAATTCCAACGGGGGATTCGGATTTGTCGTGGATTCGACGAAGGTGTTGTAGGCGGCGTTGGCCTTCTGCAGGCCTGCTTGAGCATTCGTCCAGGCGTTCTCCGCCTGCGCGAGACGCGGCTGGGCGATCGCATTGAGCGAGTCCACGGTCGCTTCACGCACGGCCCCCTGGAGGTTCTGATGATCCTTCCCAATCAGAACGACGTGGATGTTGTTGCTCGAGGTGGTGACGGTGCTCGCGGTGAGCCCACTCGCCAGTTCGGTGATCGAGATGCCCGGGTATTTCTGGGAGACGTCGACCAGGACGGGCCGAGAGACGAGCACGTCCTTGAAGGTATCGACGTACTGGGTGGCGGCACTCTGCGAGTAGCCACTCGCGCTGATGGCCGGAACCACCACCGACGCATCGGCTTCATATGCAGACGGCTGCATCTCCATAAGGCCCCCCGTCACCAGTCCGGCAACGACGGGTATGAGAATGAGCAGCCACAGAACGCGGCGAATTGCCCGTAGGTAGTCGCGAATCTCCATGGCTTGTTCTTTCCCCCTTAGCTGTTGGCTAAATATGGACGCGACGGCCGCGTTTCCCGACGACAAGCATACCGACACCCGCGATGACGAGTGCGGCTCCCAAAGTGAGCCATCCGCCGCCAGCGCCGGTGGACGGCGTCGAAGTTATCCCCTGAACCCCTCCGTCGGGTGTGGGCGTGCTCGTCGCACCGCCGACGCCCCCACTCGGCGACGGCGACGGCGACAAGGTTGGTGTCGGCGTGGGCGACGCGTCGCAACCGAGGACGCGGATGAAACCCGAAGCGAGCGTTGCGCGATCACGCCCCCCACCGGTCCACGGAGCCCATACGTCGAGCTGGTAATAGCCGCAGGCGTCGAATGTGTACGTCAGCAGGATGGTCTTGGATCCGTTGGGGCTCCAGGTATCGCTGAATGACTGCGTTCCGGGTACCACTGCCTGCGTCGTCCCGGCGGGACCGGTGAAGGTGATTCCCGCCTGGCCGGGCTGACCGTCGGAGACGTCCACACCGTTGTACGTGAGGATATGGTCGGCCGAGAAGTGCAGCGCGACGGTCTGCGCCTTATTGGTGAGATTGGTCGCCGCGACGTCGAAGTCGACCGTCACAGGACCGCCCGAGATGTCGTACGCCTGCGGGCTGCTCATGAACCCGGTCGGCGTGGCCGAGGAGAGTATCCCTTCGAAGTTCGGATTGCCTCCTGCCGCCACGGATTGGGATGCCATGAGGGCGACGCTCAGCGCCACAACTCCTCCGAGGCCTGTCAGGCCGCCGGCGCGGCTGAGCGTGAATCCGATGCGTCTGTTCATGTGGACCGCCCTTCCCATGCGTTTCGTCGAACCCTCATGCGTTGTCATTATTCACCGTTGAGCGATAAGTTCAAGGATCTTGCTGGAGTCGGCCGTAGCTTTGCCGATCTCGCCCTGTGGCGAACGCAACTGGATCACGGCGGAGCGGACCGCCGTGACGGTCGTCTTGTTGGCGGGGTAGTTGCTCGGTGTCATGCGGAGCACTTCGCTGATGTCCGTGCCCAGGACTGCTCTGCCTGCCGCGATCGAGGACGACAGATCGCGCAACGCGGCGGCTTCCGAGCTGTAGTTCGCGTCGGTGCCCTGACCGGTGGCCACCTGGGCTTGGAGTTGTGACTCCTGGCCGGCAAGCGTATTGAGTTCGTCGAGTTCGTCCCCGGCGGCGATCACCAGATGGGTCATCGGCTCGTACACGCCGTAGATCCGCGACGAGGGTCCGATGCTCAGGACGTCGGTGCGTAGCTGGTCCGCGAGCTGGTCCGAGACAATCTTACTTGCGAGCGCCTCGAGCTGGGTGTTGACGCCGTTGAGGAGTGAGATGACTGACTGCGTGAGGCTGCGACCCGATACATCGATCCCGGAAAGGTATTTGTCGGCCGCAACATCGGCGATCAACGCATTGACATATGCCACGCGCTTCGTGATCTGCTTATTGGCGGTGGCGAGGAGGGCTTCCAGCGCCTGCGCGTGATACAGGGACCTGATGTTATTCAGCGCGTTCAGTTCGGCCACGACGGTCGCCGATTCGCCGGCGGGGTCGCCCGCAGCGTTCACCTGTGAGATCTCGTTTTCGACGGCCTGGCTGATCGCGTTGAACAATGTGCCCGGCGTCGGTGTCGCCGGTGGAACGACGTTCGGTACGCCAATCACCATGCCGGTGCTGCTCGAGCACCCGGACAGCAGCAGCCCGACGGCGGTCGCCCCCGCGATCAGCGCCGCGACTCCTCCGATCGGCCGTCCCATACGTCCCCCCAACATTGAAGTCAACTACCCGTGAGAAGCACATCCAACGGCTGCGCCGCCAAGCGCCGCTGGCCCTTCCCTGAGGTGATCCGTCCGAACGCATCATGACGGACGGATCGCCTCTTGTCAAAAGTCGCTGATGCCGAAGCGTCCTCCTCCCAGCTGGGAACGAACGTTCGCGTTCTGTATTCTGACATCACGTCAAGCTCCTCAAGGGCGTCATTTGACGGAATGCAGAACGCGTCGCTAGAATCACTCGGATAGGGAACGAATCTGGGGGTTGGTGCGGACCCCGGTCGCCGTTCTACGGCGTGATTGGGTACGACAAGGGGGAACGGTCGTGGCGCTTGCGGAAGAGGCACATCTAGCCTCGAGTCTTTCGTCGGAGGCCGCGTGGGGGGAACCTGCAGAGATCGATCTGGTTGGCGAGGCCAGGGCTCGAACGGCCCCCGCGTCCACTTCGGACGCGGCCAGGGCGGCGGACCCATTGCCGTGGCCGGTGATCCTGGCGATCACCACCTTTGCGGTGGACGTCGTGGCGGTCATCGGGGGCTACCTCCTCTCGAAGGGGCTGCTCGACATGTTGTTCCCGGTGAAAAGCGGCCAGCTGTTCCGCGGGCCGGTATTCGCTACCGTCGCGATCTGGCCGGTGGTATTCGCGGTCTACGGCCTCTACGACCTCCGCCGCCCGACTCATGCCACCGCCGAATTCCGCCGCCTGTTCAACGCCGCGGTGATGTCGGTGCTGCTCGTGGTGCTCGTCACGTTCGTTGCGGAAACCGATCCGCGCCGCGAACTCATTCCGGCGCTCCTGGTGGTCTGCTTCGTGACGGTGACAACAGGCAGGCTGATCAGCCGCCGGCTGACACATGTGCTCAACGCCAGGGCTGTCACCAGCCAGCTCACGCTTGTTGCCGGCACCAACGACGAGGCTCGGGCACTTGCGCGCACGCTCATGCGGCGGCCGTGGATGGGCTACCGCGTCTGCGGCTTCGTCGAGGTCACGAGGTCCGGTCTCGAGGTGATGGACGGGATTCCCGTACTGGGCACCGTGGACGATATCGCACAGATCAGTTCCGCGCACAGCGTGCGTGCCGTGATCATCGCGGGGAGCGCGGCCGGCGGAGCCACACTCCAGAACATCGACTCGGCGCTCCCGGCCGACGTCAATGTGCGGGTCTCGCCGGGACTTCCGAACCTCGGCGCAGCGCGAGTCATCCTGGAGCCGATCGACGGCATGGCCCTGTTCTCCCTGCGCCGGCATCGCTTCTCACGCCGGCAGCGGGTGCAGAAGCGAGCCCTCGATCTCTTCGTCACCTCGATCGCCCTGGTCGTCGCCGCCCCGCTGATGCTGGGCATCGCGCTGCTCATCCGAATGACGAGCCCCGGTCCGGTGCTGTTCCGCCAGCGCCGCGTGGGCGCGCAGGAACGCCCCTTCACCATCCTCAAGTTCCGCACCATGGTCGTGAACGCTGACGCGCAGCGAGATGGCCTTGTGGCGAACAACGAGGCCGACGGCCTCCTTTTCAAGATGCGCCGTGATCCGCGCGTGACGAAGGTCGGCCGGCTGCTCCGTCGCACTTCGCTCGACGAGCTGCCGCAGCTCTTCAACGTCCTTCGCGGCGAGATGAGCCTGGTCGGACCCCGGCCGGCGCTTCCTGATGAGGCCACGCGGTATGTGGAAGCACAGCGCGCACGGCTTCGTGTCAAGCCGGGTGTCACAGGACTCTGGCAGGTGAATGGACGTCACGACCTTGCGTTCGAGGATTACGTCCGCTATGACCTTTTCTACGTCGAGAACTGGTCGCTGACGATGGACCTGTACATCCTGGCGAAGACGGTCCCGGCCCTCCTGACGGCTCGCGGCTCGTACTAGATCAGCCTGGCAGCGGGGTCAGGCGCTGGCGGGAATCGCGACCTGATCTCGGGGCGGGGCAGCAACCGGTGGGTGTGACCGCGAGGCTAGAGTCACCGGATGCGAAGAGGGGCGGGCCTCGCAGTCTTGGTTCTGCTGTTTGCGGTCGGGTTGCCGATCGTCACGTCGACCCCGGTTGCCGCACAGGCACCCCCGACGTTCTCGCTGGTTGGTGGGCCGACCAGCGGGCCACCGGGGACAGCGGTGACGTACGACTACGTGTGGACCACCCAAGACTGCGACGCTAACGGGGTTTCGGCCGGCGACGTGCTCGAGATACAGGTCAGCTGGAACAATCCGCCGACGCAACTGCCCCCCGTCTTCGTCGGCGACAACTGTTCAGGAACGGTTTCAGGCTCAATCCCCGGCGGCGCCGTTCCAGGGCCGGTCGTGGCGACGGCGCAGCTGTGCGATGACACACAACAGGTCTGCCCGGTCAGCGAAAGCGTTACCACCGACTCGTCGTTCGACGTGACCCCGCCTCCGACTCCAACGCCCACGCCCACGCCCACGCCCACGCCCACGCCGACGCCAACTCCCACCCCAATCCCAACACCCACACCGACGCCGAATCCAACACCCACACCCACACCGCACCCGACCCCAACGCCCACACCGAACCCAACCCCAACCGCGACAGCAACCGCGACGGCAACCCCGACCGTGGGGCCGACGGCGACTCCCACAGGGACCACGTCACCAACGGCGACGGGCACCTCGGGTTCCACCACCGGGTCGACGACCTCGGGCACGTCGACCCGGAAGGTTCCGCCGACACCGGCTCCGACTCCGACCCCGTTCATCGTCGGTCCCGGTCCGAGCGAGTCCGGGGGTGGACCGCCCGAAGGCGGTGCTGCCTGCTCGGCTGGTATTGGACGCAAGCCGACCTCCGCGGAGCTCGGGACCATGACAGCGCAGCTCAATGCAGGTGCGGATGGTACCTCCGTCCAAGTGGATCTCCTCGCCTCCGCCGAGTACTACCGTGACGTCGGCTCCAATCCCATTGACTTCACCACCCGGCTGTACGACGACGTCCTCGAGCACGACCCCACGCCGGTGGAGGTGGCCGACGCGCTGCCGATCCTCGGCGGCGGCGGGGTCGCAGAAGCCCGGAGCCGGCTCGCGCAGGACGTCGTCATGAGCCCCGAGGCACGCGCGATCCGCGTGGACGCCGCATTTCACACCTTGCTCAAGCGGTACCCGGACAGCGCCGAAGTCGCCTTGTGGGTCAACCGCCTCCCGGGTTCGGTGGACGGTGGAATGTCCGGCGCCGAGATGGTTGGCGCGATCGCGGCCTCAGCGGAGTACTTCGCGCGAAATGCCGATGTCGCAGCGCGTTTCCTGCCACAGCTGTACGAGGATCTGCTGAACCGAAAGCCGACTACGGCGGAACTCGCGATCGATGCGGCGCTGGTCACCCAGGCCAACGCTGGGTCTACGGCGGTGAGGCTGGCAATGGCTGAGCGCGTCATCTCCGGCAACGAGTTCCACCACGACGAGATCACGTCGTTCTTCGAGACCTACCTGCGCCCGACGTGTGCCCGGATCGCGTCGCAGGAGTGCGCCGCTCCCATTCAGAATCCGTCGGCTGCGCAATTGTCGGCCGCGATGACCGCCCTCGCGAGCGGCTCGACCGAGGAATCCATCATTGCCGGCGTCGTCGGGAGTGACGCGTACTACGAGAGGCAGGGCTCCACGCAGGCTGGCTTCATCCGCGGTGTCTATCAGGATCTCCTCGAGCGAGCGCCAACCGACGCCGAGATGTCGGCAGCGCTGAGCAAGTACACGAACGACTCGACGGGCCACGCGCTGTTTGCAGACTCGATGGCAAACACCATCACCTACCAGGATCTCGTCGTGTCACTGGACTACCAGCAACTCCTGCTTCGTGCGCCGTTTCCCGGAGAGATGAACACCGGGCAGCGGTTGCTCGCCGGAAACTTCACGTCCCCGCAGCCTCCCGACGACGTGCTCCTCGAGACGATCATGGCCACCCCTGAGTACTTCGCCGACACGGGTGGCAGTGACGGTGACTTCGTCGCAGGTACCGTCGCAGCGTTGCTCCTCCGTCCCGGAACGACGCAGGAGGTCTCGGGATATCTGCAGCGACCACTGCCTCACGATGCCGCGTGGCAGGACGGGGTGGCGCAAACCATTCTCGACAGCAGCGAGAATCGAACCGATTTCATCCGTGGCGTCTACGAACAGTTGCTCAGCGTGCAGGTCTGCGCTGCCAACATCGGCAGTCCACAGCCCGGTGGGGGCTCGCTCGCCAAGATCGGGATCCTGCTCGTATTCGGGGTCTTGCTTGGAGCACTCGTCGTCGCAATCGGTGTTCCGGCGATCCTCAAGCGCCGCGGCCCCCAACAGTGATCCACCCAACCCAGTCCGGCGCACTGCGGCGCTCATGAGTGCGGTTGAGGACGGGGCGATCGGCCGCCCCGTCCTCTCGATAAGGGGGTAGAAACCAATGGTGCCGTCCGCCATCTCGCGATTGCAAGCAATTCGGGAAGTGTTAGCGCGGTCTTAATGCGCTACGCGCCGCGTCTTAACCCTTCTGCGGAGTCAGAGCGGTGTGGCTCGGATCACGAAGTAGTCGACGGACTGTCCATCTCTGATGAACGCTTCCTGCGCGACGATACTTGCAGCAAATCCCTCTTCCTTTGCCAGCTCGATCAGTGTGGCCTGTCCAGGTGCGGGGCCGACGAAGAAGAGAATCCTGCCGCTCACTTCGATGAGGTGTCGGCGTGCGTCATGAATGAACACGGTGATGTGTTGGGCGTCGTCAATCACGTCGTCGAAGGTGAACCGATCGTTCGGTGCCCCAAGTCGCACCTGTGACTCGTAGATGATGACGTCGAACTGTCCGACAACGCTGCCGAAGTGATCGCTCTCGAGAACGTTGATGCGCGCGCTCATTCCGCTGCGCTCAGCGTTGTGACGTGCCGCGTCGAGAGCGTGCGGGATGCTGTCGACGGCCACGACACGAGCGCCGCGCGAGGCAGCGAGAATCGCGTTCACTCCGCTGCCCGTGCCCACGTCGAGGACACGGTCCGCGTCGCTGACCTCCGCAAGCACCGCCTCGCCGAGCAGGTGCGAGACGCCGGTGATCCGATGGACACCCGGCGGGACGGTCAGCTTCTTGCCGAGGTAGGCGAACGTCTGCTCCGAACCGTTGTCACGCGCCGCCGCACGCGCGGCCGCGTCGTGCCACTCGCGGATACGTTCGGCGACCTCAGAGGAGATCACGGAACGATGCTCGGCCGGAGCCACAGGTCTACGGACCACCGTTCGCTGTTCCGCACCGTCTTCAGCACCTCGATCAGTGTGTGGAATCGAAGCTCCCTAGCGTCACACTCTGTGAAAGCGACGCTATTACACCATCGAGTCGGCGCGTGCGCACGCCCTTTCGCGAACTCCCGGCCGCACGCGATACGCTCTCATCTGTGAACGTCCCGTTGACTCTCATCGCGATTGCGGGGACCGTGGTGCTCCTTCTCCTCATCGGCGCAACCGCTGGAATGCTTCGCACACGCAGGAGCAACGCTCGTCTGCTCCTTCATGTGCATGAGACGCGGGGTGACGAGCGCCGAGCCGCCGCGTATCTCGAGACGGCGCTTGGCTGGCACACCTATCTGCAGACCCTCCGACCGCTCGCTTTCCCGGAAGAGGGACTTGCAGTCCACAGATCCCGGGACCTGGCCATAGTGCTTCGATCGCGAGCTCAGCTCGAGCTCTTCGGCTCGGCTGCTGTCCAAAAGTTGCATGAGGAAGCACTCGACGAATCCGTGACACTCATCGACCTCCTCCGCTCGATGCCTCGGGCGCCGGCAACCGGCGATATCGACCTCGCGGCGGGGCGTGTGGTTCTGCGCTTCGTGCTCAAGGAGGTCGGCAAACGGGTCAACGCGCTCGAGCGGCAGATGAACAGCGAGCTACGGGCCCGAGATGCCATCGCAGAGCCCTCGATCGAGATCACCGGATGGCGCCAAGGCCATCCCGAGGGGTACGAGAACGGCAAAGACCGGTCAGACCTCGCCGAGACGGTGCAGACGCTTCCGCGTTGAGCGTCCGAACGCGTCAATCGCTGGAATCTATGCACTCACCCGCTCGACGTCGGATGACCCACGTTCGCTCGAGTGCAGCTCGGTGAAGAACGTCCCCCGCCGGATCACCCGGTCGAGCCATGCCCCGGCCATCATCGACGTGACCAGCGCCAGCAGAACCAGGTCCACGTAGAACGCCTCGGAAATGATGCGGGCGTCCAGTGCGACTGACGCCATGACGATCGCCGGGCCGCCCCGAGCGTTGAGGGCCATCGCCAGATTGAGCGCGCTGTCCCGCTTCTCGCCGGCAAGGCGCGCACCCGCATAGATGCTCAGCGCTTTCACCCCGCACGCGTACAACAAGAACAGCGCGAAGAACGGGATGTTGAAATCCCGGATGAGATCGAGCTTGAGACCGACGATCGCGAAGTAGATCGGGATGAAAAAGGCGAAGGAGAAGCTCTGGATGCTCGTTTGCGCACGCGCCGCGTCGATCGAAACGGTGCTCTTGCCCTCCTGACTCCCGGTGAGCGTGCCGGCGAGGATGCCCGAGACGAAGGCGCCGAAGATCGGCGAGATACCGATGAAGAGGGCGAGGCTGGTCATCGCCATCATGAACACGACTTGGAAGGCAAGCGCGTTGCTCCGCCCGAGGAAGTTGAAGCGCATCGCTCCCATCCGTTCGACGAGCGAGCGCCCGAACACGAGCGGCACGCCGAAGATGGCGATCGACGCGATCACGTAGTAGGCGTCGGAGAGAGGTGAGCCCGGGTGGAGCGACAGCAGGCTCGGCAACGCGAAGCCGTCGCTCGAATCGGTTGCCACGAGGCCGACGGCGATGCTCAGCAGGACGTAGAGGATCACGTCGTCGATGAGCGCGACGGTAAGCACCGTGCGCGCGAAGGTCGTCTTCATGAGCCCCAGATCGGCCAGGATGCGCGAGATGACGGGGATGCTCGTTACCGCGATCCCGCAGGCGAAAACGATGAGCAGCGACGTCTTGTTGTTGGCTGTTCCGATCAATCCGCTCGGGTCGAGCACGAGCAGGAAGGCGGCGCCTGCCCCAAAGGGAACAACGTTGCCGATGAGAGCGATCAGCGCCGTGGACCGGCCCTCCCCGCGCCGACGATGCGATTGCAGGGCCGCACCCGCGCAGTACATGAGGAGCAGCTGACCGAGCTGATAGATGGCTCCGAGCACCGCCGTGGTCGACGAGTTGCCGGCGATGAGCTGATGGGTCAGATCGGGCCGGAGGAACCCGAGCAGGGTCGGGCCCAGCGCCAGTCCGGCGATGATCTCTCCCGCGACCCGCGGCTGGCGCAGCTTCACGAAGAGAAAGCCCATCGCGTGGGCAGCGACCAGCAGCACGCTGAGCGTCAGGAGTAGCTGCAGAGTATCTCCGTCGCTGAAGCTCAGACTCGCCTTCAACGCAGACATCCCCTGGATCGGACTGTCCGCCGTCCACGCACGACGCTCCCCCCAATGCGAACTCGATCGTTCTGGTTGGTTCGAACCTCCGGTCGAACGAATCGCTCGCGTCATTTTACCAGAACGGAGGAGTCCGTTCTCTGTTTCGGGGGTGCGTCCCGCTTCCGAAAGGAATGCTCAAGAACCGCTACGGGCTCTTCAGGCGGCCGCCGCGCGACACGGAGCCCGAGCTGCCGGCGGGCTGAACGCGCCCGCCCCGGGAGGCAGCGGCGCGGCCCACAAGGGGCCGCGCGCCGCCGGCACCGTTTCCGCCACAGACGGGCAGCACAGTCCGCTTGAAGTTGGCATTCGTCACAAAGGCGAATGAGGAGTACATCGCGGCGATCGCGGTCGCAATGCCGACGTAGCCACCGAGGGTGCTGAGGCCAAAGGTGCTCGTTCCGCTCGGGCTCTTGGCCCAGAAGCCGAGCGCCAGGAGGATGAACGTCACGGTCAGCAGGAAGAACACCACCGACACTCCCTTAGAAGCTCCACCAAGCGATGCGATGAACATGTAGGCCGTGAAGATGCCCCATCCGAAGAGGTACAGACCGAGCATCGGTGTCGGGTCAGGACCAAGGTCCTTGACGAACAGGGTTT
>Ga0307374_10012615_pt1 | contig 11821 bp, 7 predicted proteins | sample OX3MG_FD_202532 | JGI IMG/M metagenome (GOLD analysis project Ga0307374, IMG submission 202532) | Soil microbial communities from Risofladan, Vaasa, Finland - OX-3 | ecosystem: Environmental > Terrestrial > Soil > Coastal area > Acid sulfate soil | place: Finland: Risofladan, Vaasa | collected...
ACCACATCGCGCTCGCCTCACGCGTCGTGATTGACGCCGGGCTGCGGTACGACGCGGTGATCGGATCGGCCGCGGGGGCGGTCGACGGCGTGCGCTGGGGCTCGTGGCTGCCGCGCGCGACGGTCCGCTGGGACGCCAGCCGGACCGGAGGCGTGGCACTCTTCGCCGGCTACCAGCGGTCCGCCTGGCAGCTGCCGCTCGATCTGCTCGCATATGGCGATCCCGCGGCCCCCGTGGCGCGGGTGTTCCGGTGGGACGCACCGCCTGGGACGACCGCGCTGGCGCCGGCCGCGGTCGGTCCGCTGGTGGCCATGGTCGGACCGGGCACCGGCGGCGACCCGGCGTTCACCCGCCTCGATCCGCAGCTTGCGCGACCGACGCAGGACAAGGCGGTCGTCGGCATCGAGGCCCGCCCGAGGGCCGGCCTGAGGCTTCGTCTGGCCGGTGTGGCGGCCCGGACCCGTCAGCTGATCGGGCTGGTGGACGTCGGGGTTCCCGCGTCGAGCTACGCGGTCACGGGGCTGCCCGATCCCGGAGTCGATCTCCACAGTCCCACGCTGCAGCTTCTTCCGGTGTACAGCCGCCTGCCGGCGAGCTTCGGGCAGGACCGGTATCTCCTCACCAATCCGGCCGGCGACACTTCGACGTTCATCGGCGCGGAGGTGAGCGTCCAGGCGTCGATCGATCGGCTGTTCCTGCTGGCCGGCGCCACCGCCGGGCGGGCTGACGGGCTGGCCGCCGATCCCGGCTTCCTGGCGACGGAGAACGACCCGGGCGTGGTGGGCGACCTGTTCACCGACCCGAATGCCGCCACGTATGCGCGCGGGCGGCTGTTCGGCGATCGCGCGTACACGATCAAGATCACCGGAGTCTATCGGTTTCCCGCAGACGTGCACCTCGGCCTGATCGCCCGCTATCAGGACGGCCAGCCGTTCGCGCGCCTCGTGGTCGTGCCCGGGCTGGGCCAGGGCGCCGAGGCGATCCGCGCGTTTCCGAACGGCGCCTCGCGCTTCAGCTACACGACGACGCTGGACGCGCGCGTGCGGAAGGGCTTCCGCGTGGACGGCCACCGCCTCGATCTGATTCTGGACGCGTACAACCTGCTGAACCGCGCGAACGAAGTGGAGGAGGTCGTGGTGAGCGGGCCGGCGTTCCGGACGCCGACCGCCGTGCAGCCGCCGCGCGCGTTCGACATCGGCGTGCAGGTCTCTTTCTGAGGGCTCAGGGCCCGGGCTCCCCGCGAGCGATCGAGCCGGGGTCCGGGGCGGAGCCCCGGGTCAGGAGGCCGGTCGTCGCGGCCAGACCGCGTAGGCGCGCGCGGCCAGGGCGGCCGTGCCGAGCAGCAGCAGGGCGAGCACGATCCAGATGGCGCCGGGCGCGCGGGCGAGACCCAGGCCGATGCCGGCGACGCCGAGGACGGTGAACAGGAGTCTGGCGCGCCGGTTCGTCTGCTCGAGCGCGCGCAGCGTGTCGAGCGCGGCCGAGGCCCGGGCGCCGGGGATGGTGTCGGCCGACAGGCGCGGCAGGCCGACGCCGAACAGCAGCAGCGCCGTGCCGAGCACGATCGCGTTGTCGATGAACGTGCCGCGCATCATGGCGACCATGTCCACGTAGACGATCAGGAAGATGCCGCACGCGAGCGCGCGCAGCCGGGCGATCAGGCCGCCGTCATTGGTGGGGCCGGACCGCAGCAGGAGGAGCAGCCCGACGCCCGACAGCGGCAGGAAGAGCAGCGCGAGCGCCTTGCTGCCGTACGCGTCGACGTGATGGCCGGTCCAGCGGATCGGCACCTGCGCGGGGAGGCTCGGCCACACGACGACGGCGATGGCGAGCATCACCGCGATGGCCAGCAGGCTCCACTTCTCGGCGGTCAGGCGGGACAGCTTGGGATCAGGCATCGCTGGGTCCGAGCGCGACCGGGTGCGCGACGCAGCCGCTTCAGGCTGCGTCGCGGCCAAGGTAGTAATACAGCGTCGGCGTCACGAACAGCGAGAGCACGATGGCGATGAGGATGCCGCCGATGACGGCGACCGCCAGCGGTTGCAGCATCTGTGAGCCCGAGCCGATCGCCAGCGCCAGCGGCAGGAATCCGAACGCGGCGGCCAGAGCCGTCATCACGATGGGACGCAATCGCCGCCGGCCGGCCTGGATAATCGCCTCTCTGGCGTCAAAGCCCGCGTCTCGAAACTTTCCCTCGGCGTCGAGAATCAGGATTCCGTTCTTGGCCACGATCCCGATCACCATGATCTGTCCCATGAACGACGACAGGTTGAAGGTCATGCCGGTCACGTACAGGGCCACCATCACGCCCGCGGTGGAAAGGAGGGCGGAGACCAGGATGGCGATGGGTGCGGAAAAGTTCTTGAACTCGAACAGCAGAACGAGGAACACGAAAATGATGGCGAGGAACAGCACCATCACCAGATCGTGGAAGGACTTCTGCTGCGTCTCGTAGAGGCCGCCGTACTCGACACGGATCGAAGAGGGAAGATGAAGGCCGGCGACCGCGCGTTGAACGGCGGCGATGCCGTGACCCATGTCCAGGCCTTCCAGGCGCGCGGCGACGGCGACGTACCGCTGCTGGTGGTCCTGAAGAATCTCGATCTGACCGGGCAATTCCGTCATGGACGCGAGCGTGCCCAGGCTTGCCAGCGACCCGGTGGGGCTGACGAGCAGCATGTTGTTCATCGCATCGAGCGAGGAGCGGAAAGCCGCTGGATAGCGGATGCGGAGCGGGTACGGCCGGTCGTTCAGCACCACCGGCTGAGACGCCGTGACGCCGTCCAGCATGGCGTCGGCTTCGGTCACGACATCCTGCGGTGTGAAGCCGGCGTGCGCGGCCTTTGCCACGTTCACGCGGTAGACGACGACGGGCCCGCTGGTGGTGGAATCAATGCCGTTGTCGATGTCGACGACGGGGTGAGTGCCGCCCACGCTGATCTGTCCGATCGCATCGGCCACGCGGGGCGCCCAGGTCTTCAGCATCTGCGCGCTCGGGTTGAACAGTTCGATGTAGATCGGCTGCGGCGCGCTGGTGAGGTCGCCGATCATGTCCCCGAGCTTCTGATGGACATCGATGGAGACCGCCGGCTCAGAGCGTTCAATCCTGGCGCGGACCGCATTCATGATCGACCAGACGCTCCGGCTCCGCTTCGTCTTGAGATCCACGGAGATGTCGCCGACATTCGCTTCCGTCACCGCGGCAAGACCCAGCTGCAGTCCGGTGCGTCGCGACGTGCCCTCGACTTCGGGAACAGACTGGATGATCTTCATGATGTGCGTGATCATGCGGTTCGATTCCCGGAGCGAACTGCCGGGCGGCGTCACATAATCCACAATGAAGCTGCCCTCGTCCATCTTCGGCAGGAGGTCGGAACCAATGCGGTTGTAGCAGAAAATCGAGATCGGGATCAGGGCGGCGCTGATCATCGCCACCCACCAGGGGCGCGCAAGCGCGCGCCGGAACCAGCGGTCGTACAGCCGAATGACGCGGCGGATGGTGCGGCCCATCGAATGCTCTTCGAGCTCCATCATTCGCCTGACGTCCACCTGCTCGGATGTGAGCTCAGCCCCGGCTTCGGGTGACCGGCCGTTTCCGTCCGCCGGCGAACCAGCCGGCGACGCGTCGCCGCCGGCCGGGCTCGGCGCGTGCACAGGCTTCTGGCGGAGCAAGTAGAGGCACAGGTTGGGCGTCCAGGTGAGTGCAAGCGTCAGCGAGGCGAGGAGCGCCACGCCGACCGTCACGGCGAGGGCGCGGAAGAAAACGCCGCTGACCCCGGTGATGGCGATGAGCGGCAGAAAGACGACGATGGGCGTCAGCGTCGACCCGATCAATGGAATGGTCAGTTCTTTCAGCGAATGGGCGACCGCCTCAAATCGATCCTCGCCCGCCTCGCGGCGCAGTACCGTGTTTTCGACCACCACAATCGCATCGTCAATGATCAGTCCCACTGCCGCCGCCAGCCCGCCGAGCGACATCAGGTTGAAGCTTTCGCCCAGCAGCTTGAGGACCGCGAACGTCATCAGAATGCTGATGGGAATGACCATTCCCGCGATGAACGACGATCCCCAGTCGCCCAGGAAGATCACCAGAACGGCTGACGCCAGAATGATTCCGATCAGGATGGCGTCGCGCACGCTCTTGATGGATTCGCCGACAATCCACGACTGGTCGTAGAAGGTGCCGACCTTCACGCCTGGCGGCAGCGACTTCTCGATCTTCTGCATTTCCGCCTGGACTTCGGCGGCGACGAGCATGGTATTGCTGCGCCGCTGCCGGTTCACGTTGATCAGCACGGCGGGCCGGCGATTGGCGGTCACGATGGTGTAGTTGGGGGCGATTCCCGGCGAGACGGTCGCCAGGTCGTGGACATACAGGGGATTGCCGCTCAGGTCCTTCTTGACATAGATATGGCCGATTTCGCCCACGTTCTGCGTCTGGCCGGTCACCAAATCCAGAAACAGCTGGTGATCGTGGGTCAGCAGGCCCGGGGACTCGATCAGGTTGGACCGGTCGACCGCGGTCAGGAGGTCCGAGATCGTGGTACGGGTCACGAGCATCTTGCCGGGATCCGGCGCGATATGAAACTCCGGCACCTGCATGCCCTGGATGACGACGGTGGCCACCCCCGGAAGGCTGGACAGCAGGGGTTTGATGTCGTAGGTCGCCAGTTCCCACAGCTTGGTTTGAGGAACGGTTGTTGACGTCAGGCTGTAGCCGAGAATCGGAAACGCGGAAAAATCCAACCGGTGCGCCGTGATCCTGGCGGTGGCCGGCAACTCGGGGCGAATCGTGGCGATGGCGGCGTTGACACGCTGCAGCGTCTGGAACATGTTCACGTTCCAGTTGAAGAACAGATCAACCTCTGCCGAGCCGCGGCTGGTGACGGACCGCACGTCCTGGATGCCCAGCACGCCGCCCACCGCCTCTTCGATCGGCCGCGTGACCGTCACCATCATCTGATCGATGGGCATCACGCCGTTGTCGACACCGACAATGATGCGGGGAAAGTCCGTGGTCGGGAAAACGGCGATGGGAATCGTGAAGCCGAGATAGGCGCCTACCAGCGCGAGCGTGACGATCAGGAAAATGATCGGCTTGGTCCCCCGCGCAAACCAGTAGGACGAGGCGTCCTTCTGCCGCGGCGCCGCCGGCGCCGACGCGCCGGAATTCGGATCAGTGTGATTGTCCATGGGCAGGTTGCCGGGAAATCAAGATCGTCATCGGAATGAGGCTGACTCTCACCGCGCCGGTCTCGCCGGTGGGCGCCGGCGGCTGCCGGTCGTGAGGCATCCGGATGAGCGGGAAGGCTGCTCGCCTCGGCCGCTCCCCCGATGAGGCGCCTCGTCGCCGCGAACGGCGCGCCAGCCGCTGCGAGGGCGGTGCCTGAGAGCGCGTTGCGAAATTGATGATGCGGGTCCTGTCGCCGGACAGCCCCACCCGTCCTCGGCCCGACCAGCCCTGGTCACGGCTTGCGGGCCTGCGCGGCGGGCGGGGCAGCCCCGTCCGCCGCCACCCGCCCGTCAATTCTGCAACGCGCTCTCAGGGTTCCTGGCTCCGTCCGGACTCCGGCGCGGAGGCCGCCTGAACCTTCACGCGTGTCCCATCCGGCAGCCCGTATGCGCCGGTTGTCACGACGGTCTCGCCCACCCTCAGCCCCTTGGTAATCTGAACGCGCCCGTCCTCGGTGATGCCGATGTCGACCGCGCGCGTGTGGGCGCTGCCGTCCCGGCCCACCACCATGACCGACCGCGCCCCGGTCGCGTCGGTCAGCAGCGCCGCCGAGGGGATCACCACCGCCTGATCCACCGTTCGCGTCACGATGGCGACCCGCACGCTCGTGCCGGGCTTCAGCCGGCCGTCCCGGTTCGGGACCTGGACCCAGATCTGCAGGGTCGTGCTCGACGGGTCCAGCGCCGGGCTGACAATCGTGACCTTCCCGGCCACCGGCCTGGCGAAGCCCGGCACCGTCAGTGTCGCCAGGTCGCCCACGGCCACCCTCGCCGCCTGTCCCTCGGTGACCAACACCCGCGCCACGACCGACGAGGTGTCCATCACCGTCAGCAGCGGGGTGCCGGCGGTCGCCATTTCGCCGGCGTAGAACGGCCGGTCGGTGACCCATCCGTCGATCGGGCTCCGGATCGTGGCGTAGTTCAGCAGGGCCTCCGCCGCGTCGTACTGGCCCCGGGCGGCGGTCAGCTGCGCGTCGGCCGCCTTCAGCGTCTGCGCGCGCGTCACCGAGTGCAGCGCGTTCAGATGCAGCACCGCCTGCTCGTACTGGCTCTTCGCCTGCGCCAGCGCCACGCCGGCGGTCTCCAGATCACGCTGCGGGATGGCCCCCTGCTTCAGCAGCATCGCCCGATCGGTGTAGACCCGCTGCTGGGCGTCCAGCGTCTTCTTCGACGTGACGACCGCCAGTTGCGCGGCCTGGACCTGGGCCGGCAGACTGGCCTGGCGCGTCATGGCGTCGCTGGCCTGCGCCTGTTCGTAGATCCCCTTGTTCTGCATCGCGGCGGCGGCCAGATCCTGATGCTCCAGGACGACGAGCACCTGTCCCGCGCGGACGCGCTGGCCGCGGTTGACGTAGAAGCGCTCGACCGGGGCCGAGATCTTCGGCACGATCGCCGCCTGCGTCAGCGGATACAGCACGGCGTCGGCCGACACGATGTCGGCGATCGACGCGCGCTCGGCGACGGCGGTCTGGACGGTGACGACCGGCGGCTGCTCGGCCGGCGTTTTCGCGCACGCGCCCGCGAGGCCCGCCAGCAGCGCCGCGGCGAGCGCCAGGACGGCGGGGCGTCGCGCCGCCCGCGGGCGCCAGGAGCGGTCGAGTCGGATCGGATGAGCCATCAGAGCGTCCCCGTCAGCGTCTGGAGGTTGGCCAGCGCCAGCTCGTACCGGGCCTGGCCATCGTCGTACGCGTTGCGGGCCAGCACGAGCGTGTTCTGCGCGTCGACGACTTCGAGCACGAGCGCCTCGCCGGCCTGATAGCGGAGGGTGGCCAGGCGCAGGCTCTCGGCCGCCAGATCCACGGAACGCTTGAGCGAGTCGAGCTCCGCCCGCGCGGTCTGCGCCTCGGCGTAGAAGCTGTGAAGGTCGGCCAGCAGCTGGCGCTGCTGGAAGGAGAGCTCCACGCGCGCCTGCCGCACCTGCAGGTGGGCGGCGGCGATCTGCGCCTCTGTAGCGCCCCAGTTCCAGAGCGGCACGTTGACCGTCGCGAGCACGCTCGACCCCAGATTGCGGATGCCGTCGAACGTGGTGGCGAACTGGTTGGCGTCGATGCCGTAGTAGTAGTCCAGGCCGAGCGACGGGATGATCGCGCCGCGCGCCACCCAGACGTTCTGGTCGGCCTGCCGGAGGGCGGCCATCGCCGCGGCGACCGACGGGTTGTGCTTCGCCGCCTGCGCCTGCACCGTGGCGAACGGCGGCAGCGCCGCCGGCGTCCGCAGGTCGTCCGCGACCTGGTAGCGGGTCCGGTAATCGGGAAAAATCAGGATGGCGAGCTCGTTGCGCGCCGCGCCTTCGGTCAGGGCGGCCTCGCTCAGGTTCCGCTGGCTCTGCTGGAGCTGGATCTCCGCCTTGATGACGTCGGCGTGCGCCGCTTCACCGCCGTGCTCGCGGTCCCGCGTGATCGTGAGGAACCGCTGCGCGTCCTGCCCGGCCTGCTTCGCCGTCGCGTACTTCCGCTGCGCGACGACCAGCGCGTCGTAGGCCTGCACCACCGTATACACGAGACCGCGCGCGGCGATCTCGGCCTGCGCGCGCGCCACATCCTCGACGGCAGCCGCGCTCCGGTAGCCGGCCGCCTGCGCGACGCCGATCGTCTGGTGCACGTCGGCCTGGTTGATGTACTCGTGCGTGCCGTTGTTGGCGATGTACACGCCGGTCGGCGTGCCGTTCGGCTGGGTGTAGAGGAACTGGTTGTTGAGCGACAGATTCGGCAGCAGCCCCGACCGCGCCTGGATGCGGGCCGCGTGCGCGGCGCCGGTCGCCGCGAGGGCCGCCTGCAGCGCCGGGCTGTTCGCCCGCGCCATCCGGAGCGCGTCGGCGAGCGTGATGACGCCGGCCGGCGCCGGCGCGGTCCCCGTGCCCGCCGGCATTCGCGCCTGACCGAACGCCGTGGCGGCTCCGAACCCGAGCCCGAGCAGCGCCGCGGAAACGAGCCACCCCTGCCGTATCGCCCGCCGGCTCACGATCCAGCCGCCTCCAGTCCTGACGCGTTCGCCATCACTCCGGTCCCGGCGGGCGCGTTCCGCTCATCACGCCAAGTCCGGACCGCAGTCTAGCGTCCGCTCCATGAACGGTCAATGACAGGCCCGTGCGGTGGACTTGTGTTCAGGCCTGAGCGGCCCGCTCGCGCGGGAGCGGGTCGGCTGACGCGGCGGTCTCCGATGGACGATGCCGGCAAAGTGACCCTCGTCCGGCGCCTCATCAGGGAGGGGCTCGTCATGACACTCTCTGGCTGACGGGCGCGCCTGGTGTCTGCCTCCGGCCGGCCTCCGGCCGCGACGCTGCCGTCAACCGTGGGCGGCCGGAAGGGGGCCGGGCCGTGTCACAGGGAGTCTCGGCGCTGTCACGCTGCTGTCATCTGAACGGGCTTATCATCCCACTCCGACCTTTCGGCGTCCGGTCCCGCTCTGGGAATTCCGGGCTGGAGAGTATGGATGGCGTTCAAGCAGATTGTTGCCCTGGTGCGAACGTCCTCGCTGGAACTCGTCAAAGAGCGCCTCGGGCTGGAAGGTGTGAAGGCGGCCACCGTCAGCCCGGTGGAGGGGATCGGCCTGCACTCGGTCTTGAGCGCCGCCTCCTATTTCGGTGCGCTGGTGAGCCATAGCCGGCTCGACATCTACGCAGACGAGTCCACGGTCGCCCGGATTGTGGACGCGATCCTCGAGGCGGGGCACACGGGAGAGCCGGGCGATGGCCTCGTCGCGGTTCTTCCCGTTGAGCAGGCATACCAGATACGAACCCGACAGCCGCTGACGGCGGACAGTCTGTGACGCCGGCGTCGTTGCCTGTTCCACGGTCGGCCGCGATTCCGTGTCGCTCGGGCCGTGGTGTCCCGCCTGATCCCCGCCGATCGGGCGGGTGCCGAAGAGCGAGGCCAGGATCACAGGAGACGGGAGATCGTGCGCCTGCTGGTGATTGAAGACGAGCCCGATGCGGCACGAATGCTGGCCAAGGGGTTGCGCGATCACGCGTACGCGGTGGACGTGTGTCCGGACGGGGAGAGCGGCGAGTACCAGGCGTCGATTGTGGACTACGACGCCATCGTGGTCGACGTGATGCTGCCGGACATGGACGGGCTGCAGGTCTGCCGCGTCATGCGTCAGCGTGGATCCAGGGTGCCGGTGCTGATGCTCACGGCGCTGGACAGCCTGGAGGCGCGAATCGCCGGGCTGGACAGCGGGGCCGACGACTACCTGGTCAAACCGTTTGCCTTTGTCGAACTCCTGGCCCGGCTGCGGGCGGTCATCCGTCGTGGGCAGCAGCCGCGCGTGCCGGAGACCCTCCACGTCGATGATCTGACGCTGGATACGGTCGCGCGCCGGCTCTGCCGAGGTGGCCGGGAGATTCCCCTGACGGCCCGGGAGTACGCGCTGTTCGAGTATCTGGCGCGGCGCCCAGGCGAAGTGGTCTCCCGCGCGGAGATCTCGGCACACGTGTGGGACGAATACTACGTTCCGCTGTCCAACGTCGTCGACGTCTACATCCAGCGATTGCGGCGCAAGATCGATCGCGCCGGGGAATCGTCCGTGATCCAGACTCGACGCTGCGAAGGCTATCAGCTGGCTCCAGCGGGGCATGATCGACAACCGAATGGCGGATGACGAGTCATCGAGAAGCCGCGACGGAGATCGGGACGCCGCGTGGTGGCCGTCATCATCGGTGGATCCCGGGCACGGTACGATCCGGGGCACTCGCTCCCGCTGTCCGACCGGGGGCGACGCGGCGACCGCGGCGGTTCCGCCGGGTGATCGGCCGCGGTGGAGGAGGGAGGCTGTCATGAGAACACGAATCGGCGCCACGACCGCGATCGTCGCCGGCCTGCTGCTCGGTGCCGGGCACGCGGCCCATGCCGCGGCCCCGCTCGTGCGCGTACAGGAGCTGGCCATGCCGGCGTCCGTGAGGGGACGCTTCGACCACCTCACCGTGGACTCGCAGAGCCACCGGCTGTTCGCCACCGCCGAGAGCGCCCACGCCGTCCTCGTGTACGACCTCCGGACCGGCCGGCTCGTGCACACGATTGGCGGCATCGCGATTCCCCATGCGGTCCTGTACCGGCCCCGTCTCGACCGCCTCTACATCACCGACGGCGGCGCCGGCGAGCTGCGCATCTACGACGGCACGACCTATCGGCTGCTGACGTCGGTGACGCTGAAGGTCGACACCGACTCCATCGCCTACGACGCGTCGACGCACGACCTCTATGTCGTCAACGGCGGCGGCGACGCCCACGAGTCCTCCTCCCTGATCAGCGTCATCGACACGACGGCCGGCCGGAAGGTCGCGGACATCCGGGTCGAGGGGCGGACGCTCGAGGCGATGGCGCTGGCGCGCGGGGGGGCGGCGATGTACGTGAACAACGCGGCCGACAATCAGGTCGACGTGATCGACCGCCGGACGCGGAAGGTCACCGCTGTCTGGCCGGTGACCAGCTGCACGCACAACGTGGCCATGGCCCTCGACGGGCCCTCGCACCGGCTGTTCGTCGCCTGCCGGTCCGGGGCGATGGCGGTGCTGGACACCAGGACCGGCCACGAGCTGCAGACGCTCCCGATCGGAAAAGGGGTCGATGACCTGATCTTCGATCCCGCGAGCCGGCGGCTCTACGCCACGTGCGGGGCGGGCGGCGGAGTGATTGATGTCTACCGGGAGGATACCCCCGATCGATATACGCGGCTCGGTGACGTCGCGTCCGGGCCTGGCGGCAAGAACGAGGCGCTGGTGCCCGCACTGAAGCGGTTGTACGTGACGATTCCGCCGCGCGGCACGGCGCCTGGCGCCATCGACGTCTATCGCGTGCAGTAGGGCTGGAGGAGGGCGAACGATGACGGCTCTGCGATTCCGGAAGGCGTGGATGCCGGTGGCCGTGCTGGCGGCCGTGGTCATCGTGTGGAGCGCTCTGCCGGTGACCCGTCGTCTCACGCAGCGGTTCTTCGGATCGCTGCGCATGCGGAACGTTCAGACCGTCAATCTCAGTCTGTCCAGCTTCGTCGGCCCCGGGGCGAACCGCACGCTGCAGCAGATGGTGACGCAGATGATCGCCGACAAAGTCACCGTCACCGCCAGCGAGAACGCGCAGCCGGCCCCCACGGCAAATGAGGCCGGCCGGCTGGCCGGCTTCCGGGTCACGCTGCCGGCCGGCCGGCGCGACACGCCCACGCTGACCGTGCTCGGGGCGCACGCGTTCGACCTCACGGTGGACCGGGCCCGCCTGCAGGCCATCCTGAAGGAGGCGGGCCGAGCCGATCTGACCGTGCCGGCGTCGGTCGACGGCGCCGTCGTGCACGTCCGCGTGCCCCGCCGGGTGCGCGCCCGCTACGGCCAGTGCCCGCGCCCGCCGCGCGCCACCGCCAACGTCGCGACGCCGCCGCCAGCCACGCTGCAGTACGGCAGCTGTCTGGTGCTGACCGAGGGCCCGAGCCCCGCCGTGCAGGTGCCGCCAGGGCTCGATCTCGCGCAACTGGCGACGATCGGCCTGGAGGTCGCCGGGCTGACGCCGGCACAGGCACACCAGTTTCTCGGCATCGTGAACTGGACGGCGACCCTCGGACTGCCGATCCCGCGGTTCATGCGCTCCTATGCGACCGTGACGGT
>Ga0307374_10012618_pt1 | contig 11815 bp, 14 predicted proteins | sample OX3MG_FD_202532 | JGI IMG/M metagenome (GOLD analysis project Ga0307374, IMG submission 202532) | Soil microbial communities from Risofladan, Vaasa, Finland - OX-3 | ecosystem: Environmental > Terrestrial > Soil > Coastal area > Acid sulfate soil | place: Finland: Risofladan, Vaasa | collected...
AAGCCCGGTGAACAGTCCGATCTGGAGGGTTTCACCGGGCGCGGCGATGGCTACGTGAACATCAGTTTTCCTTCGATGGGCGGGCATATTCATTTGCACCTGCCCGCCCGGAACCACAGAGGCGAGTTGATCCCGAATTGGTTCCATGTCAAGGACGCCAACGGTTTCAGCCGGCTGATCCAGGCCCCCGACATTGACAAGGCCAAGGCCCACCAGAAAGAGTTGCAACAGGAGGAGCCGCTGACGGAAAAGGAAGTCGAGCGATTGAAAAAGGTGCTGCGCGCCAATTGGGTGTTTTACGACAATAGCCAAGGCCTCTAACTAACCAGATTGAATCCAAGGGAGAAGAACCATGAACGTACAGGCCAATGAGCGGACCCGTGCGCCACGCCCCCTGGGAACCGTGGCGCCGCAGATCGTGGCGCGCCGGGCGTACGAGATCTGGCAATGTCATGGTCGTCCGAGTGGTACGGCGATGCAAGACTGGTTGCAAGCCGAGGCCCAATTGCAAGTGGCGGGTGTGTTGCGCGTTGGACGGCGTGAGAAACACACGAGCAATACACCCTGAAGGATTGACCGTGGCGAATCCAGATGGGAATTCCGGCGTGCCTCGTGGCGCCGATCTCTTGCACGATCCGCGGCTGAATAAGTCGACGGCCTTCACCGAAGCCGAGCGCCAGGCGCTGGGGCTGGTTGGCCTCGTTCCCGAGGGAATGGACACGGAAGAGCGGCAACTGCATCGAGTCCATCTCCAGCTTGGTCAGAAAACCACGGATCTCGAGCGATACGTCTATTTATCTTCCCTGCAGGACACCAACGAAACCCTCTTTTACAGGGCCTTGATGTCGGACCCGGCGCTGTTCATGCCCCTGGTCTACACGCCCACTGTGGGCGAAGCATGTCAGAGGTTTGGTCACATCCTGCGGCGGCCCAAGGGCCTTTTCGTTTCGATCAAGCGAAAGGGACGGGTTCGGGAGGTCCTGCGCAATTGGCCCGAGAAGGACGTCCGCATCATCGTCGTCACCGATGGCGAGCGTATCTTGGGTTTGGGCGATCTGGGCGCCAACGGCATGGGTATTCCCATCGGCAAGCTGGCCTTGTACACCGCCTGCGCCGGCGTGCCGCCTCAACTCGCCTTGCCCGTCACCCTCGACGTCGGGACCAACAATGAATCGCTGCTGCAAGATCCACTTTACCTAGGGCTCCGCCGGTCGCGCGTGACGGGCGCCGAATACGACGACTTCGTCGAAGAGTTCGTGACGGCGGTCCAGGAAATCCACCCCCGTTGCTGCATTCAGTTCGAGGACTTTGCCAACCACCACGCCGTTCCCATTCTCGCCAAGTACCGCGACCGCGTTTGCTGCTTCAACGACGACATCCAGGGCACCGCCTCGATCGCGCTGGCCGGCGTTTACGCCGCGCTGCGCATCGTCGGCGGCAGGATGAAGGAGCAAACATTCCTTTTTCTGGGCGCTGGCTCGGCGGGCACCGGAATCGCCAATTTGTTGACGCAAGCCATGGTGCGCGAGGGCCTTTCGGAACAGGAGGCGCGGCGGCGCTCTTGGCTCGTGGACACGAAAGGGCTGATCGAGAACAGCCGTACCGACGTGGCGGACTACCGCAGGCCCTTCGCCCACTCGCACGCCCCAATCAAGGATTTCCTTTCCGCCGTCGAGGCGATCCGCCCAACGGCAATCATTGGGGTCAGCGCCGTGCCCAAGCTATTCAACCGGGCCGTGATCGAGGCCATGTCGCGGATCAACGAGCGACCGATCATTTTCGCATATTCCAACCCCACCTCGCGCTCCGAGTGTACGGCGGAGGAAGCCTATCGGTGGTCGCAGGGGCGCGCCATCTTCGCCAGCGGCAGCCCCTTTGCCCCGGTCGAGCTTGCCGGAAAAACGTTCGTGCCGGGCCAGGGCAACAACGTTTACATTTTCCCCGCCATGGGGATGGCGATTTACGCCACGGAAGCTCGGCGAGTTACCGACGAAATGTTCATGGTGGCGGCCAAAGTTCTTGCCGAGCAGGTGACCCAGGAGAACCTCGACCTGGGGCTGATCTACCCGCCCCAGTCGACGATCCTGAATACCACCCTGCGCCTCGTGGAGCGCCTGGTGGCGTTGATCTTCGAACGCGGACTGGCCGGCATCGAGCCACCTGCGGACATCAAGACCTTCATCCAGTCGAAGGTCTACCGGCCTGAATACCGGCCACTCACTTGAGTTGGATTTGGCTTCGTCCTCGAATAGTACCGTGACCTATATTCTTTTGGTGTACGGCTTCCAGGCGACGCGAGTTTACGTCAGGAGGGATCCCGTACCCCACGAATGAGGGGTGCATGGACCAGTCGCTTTTGACGATCGACGATTCCTCGGAGATTCAGGAAGCGGTCGAGCTCCACATGGCCGATGACGACCTGCGGCACTACCACGCCTGCGACGGCGCGCAGGGCGTGGCGATGGCGGTCTCATTGCGGCCCGACCTGATCCTGCTCGACGTCATCATGCCGGGCGCCTCGGGCTTCGACGTCTGCCGCCAGCTCAAAAGCAATCCGCTCACCGCCTCGATCCCTGTCATCTTTCTAAGCGGCGCGTCGGACACTTTCAACAAGGTCCAGGGACTGGGCCTCGGTGCCGTCGATTACGTGACCAAGCCCTTCGACGCGGATGAGTTGCGCGCTCGCGTCGGTGCTGCTTTGCGGAGCAAGCGGCACCAGGATATTTTGTCCGAGCGTGCGCAGATCGACGCGCTAACGTCGTTGCGCAACCGGGCTTACTTCGACACGATGTTGAGCCAGGAGGTGCTGGCGGCCCACCGTTATGGTCGCTTCATGAGCATCGTGCTCTTTGACGTGGACCATTTCAAGCGAATCAACGATACGCACGGCCATCCTTTCGGCGACCTGGTGTTGCGACAGTTGGCGAAACTACTGGTGGCAAGCGTCCGCGAGTGTGACGCCGCCTGCCGTTATGGCGGCGAGGAATTCTCTCTGATCCTCACCGAGACGGACCTGAGAGCTGCGCACTTGATCGCCGAGCGCGTGAGGGAAGACGTTTCGAGCCTGCGGCTCGCGCAAGACGAAGCCTTGATCGAATTCACGGTGAGCGGTGGTGTGGCCTCAACCACGCAGTTCGTCCAACGCGACGCACTCACCCCGGAATCGTTGCTGAAAGCCGCCGACTCGGCGCTATATGAGGCCAAATTGGCCGGACGCAACCGAACAATAGTGGCCACCGTCGCAACGGACGGCGGCAAGGGGTTGCCGCCAGCGGGGTCGACCGCAATAACGACGGTTCCGCTTTGACGAGAGATCGAACGCATGAATACTAGCTCCCCGTTGCTCATCCAGCGCGCGTCGGACCTGCGGCAAGATTATCAACGGTCCATTTGGAAGCGCACCGACAGGACGTTCGCCGTGTTGATGGGCCTGCAATGGGTCGCCGGAGTGGCGGCGGCCCTTTGGATTTCGCCAAGGTCATGGGCCGGGGTTTCGAGTTCGATTCATATCCACGTGGTGGCGGCGATCGTCCTGGGTGGCGTCATCACGGCGCTGCCGGTGTTCTTTGCGCTCACCCGCCCGGGGCACCCGATCACTCGGCACGTGATCGCGGTCGCGCAAATGCTGACGTCCGCGCTCCTGATCCATCTGACCGGCGGCCGGATCGAAACGCACTTCCACGTCTTCGGCTCGCTGGCCTTCCTGGCTTTTTACCGCGATTGGCGCGTGCTCGTTTCCGCGACGACCGTGGTTTTGGCGGATCACCTGCTACGGGGGTCGTTTTGGCCGCAATCCGTCTACGGCGTCCACTTTGCACCCCTATGGCGATCGCTCGAACACGGAGGCTGGGTCCTGTTCGAAGACATATTCTTGTTCGTCGCAATCCGCCAGAGCGTCGCCGAAATGCGGACGGTGTCGATCAACCAGGCCAAGGCGGAAACGGCCGCGGAGCTAGGCCATGCCAAGCGCCAGGCGGAACGCGCGAACCAGTCCAAGAGCGAGTTCCTCGCCAACATGAGCCACGAGATACGGACGCCCTTGAACAGTATTCTCGGCTTCACCGAGTTGCTCCGCCGCGGAGTCGGCTCGAAGGAGCAACACCTCGCCCATTTACAGGCCATCACATCGAGCGGGCGGCACCTGGCGGCGTTGATCGACGATATTCTCGACTTGTCGAAGATCGAAGCCGGCCACATGGAATTCGAGCGAGTCCGGTGCTCGCCCCACGAGAGCATCAGTGAAGTGCTGTCGGTGCTCCGCATTCGGGCCAAGGAAAAGGGCCTCGGCTTGGAATGCCGCTGGACGAGCGGGGTCCCGGAAACGATTCTGACCGACCCGGCCCGGCTTCGGCAGTTGCTCATCAACCTGGTGGGAAACTCAATCAAGTTCACGGCGCGTGGCGAGATCAAGCTGTTGGCGACGGTGACGACGGAAACTCCCGAGCCGCGCTTCGTGATCGAGGTGCATGACACGGGAATCGGGATTCCGGCCGACCAGTTGGAGAGGATCTTTTCTCCGTTCGAACAGGCAGACAGTTCGATAACGCGTCGTTTCGGCGGCACGGGCTTGGGACTCGCGATCAGCCGGCACATCGCCCATGGTCTGGGCGGCGAAATCACCGTCGTAAGCGAGCCAGGCCAGGGCAGCATTTTTCGGGTCGTGCTCGCCACGGGGCCGCTGGAGGGTGTTCGCATCCTCGATTCGCCGCCGACCGAGGCCCTCACGTCCGACCAGGGGTCGAAACGCAAAACGGCGACAAAGGTGCGCGCCTCGCGGGTGCTGTTGATTGAGGACGGCGAGAGCAATCGAGCTCTGATCAGCCTGGTGCTGCAAGAGGCGGGAGCCACGGTGGTTTGCGCCGAAAATGGCCAAGTGGGAGTTGAGGCGGAAAGCCGCGAGCAATTCGACGTGATCCTGATGGACATGCAAATGCCCGTCCTGGATGGCTATGGGGCGACACAAAGGCTTCGTGAGCGAGGGTGTAAGCTCCCCATCATCGCGCTCACGGCCCACGCAATGCGGGGCGACCGGGAGAAATGTTTTGCCGCCGGCTGCAGCGGTTATCTCTCGAAACCGATCGACATCGATGAGTTGCTGCGCACGGTCGACGACTCGTTGGGAGAACGGGGAAACACGGCGACGCACGGTCCGGACCATGCCGACGAGGTCATTGCGGAACAAGCCCGGACCGGGGCGCCGGCGGCGATCAGATCGACCTTGCCGACCGAGCGTCCGCAGTTTCGGAAGATTGTCGATGGCTTCGTCGATCGGCTGCAAGCGCGACTTGACGAGATGCGCGCGGCGTACCACCGAGCTGACTGGGACCAACTCGGGGAGCTTGCTCATTGGCTCAAGGGCACGGGCGGGACGATCGGATTCGAGTGCTTTACCGAACCCGCGCGCCGATTGGAGCAGCTTGCAAAGCGGCGTGAAACCGAAGAAATCGAAAAAGGCATTCGAGAACTCGCATCGCTTGCCGAACGGATCGAGGTGCCAACGTGAAAATCGCTTGAGACATGTTTTTGGAAATCTCCGGGCGCGGCAAGCGAGCCGATCAACCAATCGAGCACGCCCAGCGGTTGTCGCCAAAGTCAACGACGGCCTCGAACATCGGCGGCTTATCATCGAGCACCGCGAATCGATGCTCGGCACTAAGAAGGAGGATGATGAGTAGCAACGCGCCGCCGGCAAGTTCCAAGCGAAGAGCACTGCTTTCGGCTTCGCAGCGCTAATTGTGCCCAAGATACCGTTTTGCGAGTTCACATGGCCCGAAACACGTCGTCGATCTGGCTGCGCGGCCGGCCCCGGCCAAGGGCGGTGTGGATCATGGCCAACTCACCCACGTTTTCCAGCGTGACCAGGCCGACAAAAGAACCGGAGTGAACGACGGGAATGGTCGAACAACCTTCCTGGCGCATCCGCTGGAATGTTGCTTCGAGCATCTCCGTGTCTTCGACCGTCGCGCAGCCGGCGCGCATACAATCGGCCACGCGCTGCTGCGCGCCCCCCTTGGCCAGCGCGGCAATTACGTCGGACCGCATCAGCATACCCATGACGCGCCCCTCAACCACGACCGGAAAGTCCTGTTGCGCGCCGGCCAGCAACTCGTCGGAGGCATTCGCCAGGGTGTTGTCGGGCGTGAGCACGCGCACGCGGGTCATCATCGCCTCGCGAACGGGTATTCCGCGAAACAGCGAGCGCATTTGGACCAAGTTTGACTCTTCGTGTGCCCCGACGTAGACGAATAGGGCGATGAACAGCAGGAACGGATTACCGCCGAAGAGCCCCAGGAATCCCAAGAGTATCGCGAGCGCTTGACCGATCGAGGCCGCGACCTGTGTCGAGCGGACGTAGTCGCCCGAGAAGTGGGCCAATAATGCCCGCAGTACCCGTCCGCCATCCATGGGAAACGCCGGCACCAGGTTGAACACGAAGAGTGCAATGTTGATGTACATCAACTGGCTGAAGAAATCGCCGCGTGAGGGCGTCGTCTCCCAACGGGCGAACGCCCCGTGTTGGACCCAGACCACGGCAGCCAACACCACGGCGATCACGAAGTTCACCGCCGGTCCGGCGATCGCGACCCAGAATTCCTGGAGGGGAACCTCGGGGATGCGTTCCAGCCGGGCGACGCCGCCGATGGGCAGCAGGGTGATATCGCGGGTCCGCACGCCGAACCGCCTGGCCGTCAGGGCGTGGCCCAACTCGTGGAGCACGACGCAGCCGAACAGCGCCAGGACGAAGCCGACGCCGCCGATCGCTTCGCCAACGTCCTTGTGCTCCGCGACGTCGGCAAGCACGATCCAGGCGATCAGGATCAGGAACGTCCAATGCACGAAGATCCCGATACCCGCGACTTCGCCCAGTTTCAAGGACCATTTCATCGGGCACTTTCCACTCGCTCTTTTCCGCTACGATCACTTCGCGCTGAGCTTGGTCCATCCAAGCGATCCGTCGTAGAGAGTTGGACAAGGTCCGGTAACCTGCAAATGATCACGGGACACTTGGCGCGGCGGACCACCGCCTCGGCCACGCTTCCCATCAACAGCCGCGACAATCCGGTCCGGCCGTGCGTGCCGACGACGATCGCTTGCACATGCTCTTCGTCCGCCAGCCGCACGATCTCGGTGGCGGGATCGCCCATCAGCCGGCGGTGTTCGCAAACGACACGGGAATCGGCCGGAACGACCGCCGCCAACTCCTCGACCAGGTGTTGCCAGCGCGGTTCCGAGCCCCGCTTGTGGTCCAATCCCGAATCAAAGCTGGATATGCACGGCTCAACGTGGACGATCAGGAGTGATGCCCCAAAACCCATGGCAACCGCCGCGGCGCACGGCAGAACGCCCTGACTTGCTGGCGAATAATCGGTGGCAAAAAGAACCTTGTTCATAGGTTTGATCTCCATTGTACCTATGCCACCGACCGAAAGCGATCCGGGAGAGGCTGGCGGCGTTCATCGCCAGCAACCGGCCTATTCACCACACGATAGTTCTTGTTCCGCTTTCAGCCAGAACTCGACTCCGTCTCCGTCCGGCATCCCGGCCGCCGCCCAAATTTGGTAGGCACGCAGCCGGATCACATCCTCGGAGACGGGCTTGCCATTGGAGGCATGGCCGCCAGGACCAGGTGCAACGGCCGCCTTGACCTTGGTCGTTTGCCTGGTTGACACCGGTTTTGTCAAGGTTGCGGTGCTCTTGCTCATGACTTCACTCGCTTTCGTGTTAAAGGTACAAAATGGGTCAACCAATCCTTGCCGATGATCTTCTGGAGCGCCGAATGGAAGTAACCTGCCAATGTCCTCCGCTGCCCAATCGCCTCGCAAAATACCGAGCGCGCCCTCACGAAATGGTACGCCGGCAAACCGCGCCCCCAATTCAGTTCATAGATGGCCGTGCTGGTATGGATAGCGGCAGGCCTGGGCGGTTTCCCTTCCATCACCTGAAACGTGTTCCGGCTGATTCGTACCTCGAGCGTCGATTCGAGCTCGTCCGAGAGCGCTGGAACCTCGCTCCGATTGCCGTCAAGGGGCCCACCGAAGAATTCGATCACGTGAGGAGTATTGGACATCGCAGTAACCCTTCAATCACGGGAAATTCGCGCCATTGCAATTGCGCCTTGGTGATGCACTTTTCGTGCCAACCGCCTCACTAGCAAGCTAAACGGTGGAAAGGGCCTTGCTACGACTCCGGATGGTTCCATCGCGACACAGCGACTGTGCGATTCGGCACACCTGGCGAAATCCTCATTGGTTGCGCGAAACGGCGCAAAAAGAAGCCCCGGATTCGCACTCCGGGGCCCGGGGAGAGGCTGAATTGCGCGCCGTTCGGGCAAGGTCTCGAACCGTCGCCTCGCGGCCTTCCGCCCACCCATCGAGCGGAACTTGAGACGGCCGAAGCCTCGTTCAAGCTGCACGCCCCGACCGACAGGTCCTCGCTTTACCTTGTTGCTGCCGGCGTATCTCGCGCTCGGCAGAGTTGCTCTCATTGGAGCTTCGAGGAAATCGGACCTGCCCGCCTCTCCCAACCGACCCAGAGGAAACGTGCCGACACAGAACCAAGGCGCCGGGCGTTGCTGGGCGTCCCATGACACCCCGCCCGCTCCAGGTCGTCCATGGCGGGTTCCGGCCGCTACAGCAACCCGGAGATCCTGGGCTCCTCACCCTTCCTCCATCTTTCTATACGCGGCTCCGACGTGCGGGGTCGCGGAATTCTCGCGGTGCGAAAAACAAATTGCTTCCTCGCCGGGGTCGGCTGCGGGCTGGACTTCCTTCTGGTTGACGCCCGCGACGCGTGCTCAACTTGTTTTCTTACACTTCCGAGCCGCGTACAACGTCGCCGCGGCGAGGCATCCAACACCGACCACCGAGTATACGACCTTGAATACGTGCGGAAAAACGGCTCCAGGCTCAAAGCACTCCATGAAGCCAAAGGTGCAATAAGCTGCCACGAGCAAGGACAGAACGATTGCGCCAATCTTTTTCATTATCACCTTGCTTCCGGCCCGTGGCCCGGTAACTTGCAGATCATCACGGGACACTTGGCGCGGCGGACGACTGCTTCGGCCACGCTCCCCATCAAAAGCCCCAGCGAGCCGGTCCGGCCGTGCGTGCCGACCACGATCAGGTTCACGTGCTCTTCGTCGGCGAGTTGCACAATTTCCTGGGCCGGATCACCCATCAGCAGGCGGTGCTCACAAGATACGCTGGAGTCGGCGGGCATGACCGTCACCAGTTCCTTGACCAGTGTTTGCAAGCCGGGCTCCGAGACTCCGCTGTAGCCCACCCCCATGCAATAGCTGGGCAGGCGCTCGTCAACGTGCGCAATCAAGAGCGACGCACCCAATCCCTTGGCCAGGGCCGTCACCCAGGGCATGACACCCTCGCTGGCGGGCGAATAATCGGTCGCAAACAAAACCTTCGGCGTACTCATTCGATCGACCTACTTGGCGATTAGGAGCGCAGCCGGGAATTCAACGCGTTCAACTCCGAGACCACCAGCGACATTTCGCTCGGCTGCAAGAGGCGATCGGTGTGGCGTTCGACATGCGCCGATAGCCGTTCGATGTCCTTGGCCTGTTGGTGCAAGAGCGCCAACAATTCGCCGAGGAACTGTCGCAGCTCCGCCGGCCGCGCGCAGAGCCCGGCATCCGCTTCGGCATGAGGCTCGCCCGGTGTGCTGAAGTGCGCGACCCGTGGCCTGACGATCTTGAACCAATCATCAAACCGCAAGCGGACTGCGTCGGTATGCGTACCCGCCTGGAACAGAATTTCGCCTTCGACCTTCATCGTCTCGTCCATCAGCACTTCGACGTTCTTCCAGTGCCGCAAGGGAGGCGTGGCCCCCGGTTCACAATCGGGAAAATGCCGTTCGATCTCCGCTTCCGTCGCCAGTCGCACATCGTGTGCCTTGAGGATCTCGCGGACGCGTTCGGTGAGCACGCAACGGCTGGCTGGCAGAACCAACTCGACGGGTTGGCCGTCGACGATCGCGATCACCGTCTTGGCGACTCGGTGGCCGCTGACATGCTCGCGTTGCGCGACGCGCTGCGACGTATAAGCGTCGTCATGGTGTCGTTCCTGAAAGGGCACGCCCCTCGCTTCCAGCATATTTCGGACCCAGGTTGTGGCGATCATGGCTATACCTCCTGAAATACAAGTATGGATTTCCGCCGTGCTCACGATAGGTCGAGACCACCGCGTCGTCGGACGTCAGCGCCTGGATAGCGCCGGCGGCGACGGCTTCTTCGCCGATATAAAGATGCAGGAAGCCCTGGATCTTGCCCCGTGTGTAGAGCTCGGCCGACTTCTCCTCAAAACGGCGGATCAGCAGCATCTGGCGCAGCAACTCGAGGCCGTGGCCGCGGTCCAGCGACAGCGGCGCGGACGATACGCTCGTCGACGTCTCGGGGGTCATGGTGCTTTGCCTTCCTATCGAAACGGTTCGCCGATGTACTGATTGGACGGGACTCATCCCTGCCGGGCTCACCTACAACTTCGCTTCCGAAAGCGCCTTGAACAGCAGTTGCCAGTGGGCCATCACCGTGTGGTGGTGCCGTTTAACTCGCTCGTGGGCCTGACGCTGTTGCTCGTGTTTGTCGGCTTCCTTCTGGTGTTCGCGGGCCAGGCCAAGCAGTTCCTCGCCCTGTTGGCCCTGTTCGTACCCGGCCAACGCATGCTCGTGCTTGGCCGGATCCTGCCCGCACAGGCGGATCGCCCCGGCATGCACTTGCAACCCTCGCTGGTGCTCGCGCAGCGCCGATTCCAGCTTTTTCAGCTCGCCCAGGGCCGCATTGAGCTCTCCTTCCCAGATACGAATGTCTTCGTGCCAGTGGGCTTCGTCGCTTGACCAGAGGCCGTGGTCGTGGTGCATCTTTGTGTGTGTCATGGGTGTCATGATTTTTTCTCCTCGTCTAGGTTAGCGTAAGTCAGTTCAACTCGTCGGGATTCGCTGTGTCGAGGCCGCCGGTTCGTAGGATTCCAAGGTCGAGGTGTCGCCTTCAGGCAGCCCCAGCTCGCGCGCTTTGAGCACGCGGCGCATGATCTTTCCGGCGCGGTTCTTGGGCAGAACGTTCACGAACGACAGTTCCTTGGGAGCCACCGCCGCTCCGAGCCGCACGCGGGCAAAGGCCAGTAGCTCGCGGTTCAACGCCTCGCTTGCTTGGAAGCCCGGCTTGAGCGACACGAACGCCTTCACGATTTCGAGCGCCACCGGGTCCGGCTTTCCGATCACGCCCGCCTCGGCCACTGCCGCGTGCTCCATCAGGATGCTCTCGACCTCGAACGGCCCGATCAGGTGCCCGGAGGTCTTGATCACGTCGTCCTTGCGCCCGACGAACCAGAAGTAACCGTCGCGATCGCGCTTGGCCAGGTCGCCGGTCAGGTAGTAGCCGCCCGCAAAGCACCGTTGGTAGCGTTCGGGCTCGTTCCAGTAGCCGTGAAACATCGAAGGCCAGCCAGGCCGCAAGGCCAGTTCGCCTTGCACGTCGGGCTGGTCGATCACCTCGACGCGGCCGTCTTCGCTCACACCGACGATTACCGCTTCAATGCCCGGCAGCGGCCGGCCCATCGACCCGGGGCGGATGTCCATAGCGGCGTAGTTGGCGATCATGATGCCGCCCGTCTCGGTCTGCCACCAATTGTCGTGGAACGGCAACCCGAACGCCTCGCGGCCCCATACCACCGCCTCGGGGTTGAGCGGTTCGCCGACGCTGGCCAGGAACCGCAAGCTGCCCAGGTCGTAACGGCGCGCCACATCGACCCCGGCGCGCATCATCATGCGGATGGCGGTGGGCGCCGTGTACCACACGCTGACGCGC
>Ga0307374_10012620_pt1 | contig 11814 bp, 10 predicted proteins | sample OX3MG_FD_202532 | JGI IMG/M metagenome (GOLD analysis project Ga0307374, IMG submission 202532) | Soil microbial communities from Risofladan, Vaasa, Finland - OX-3 | ecosystem: Environmental > Terrestrial > Soil > Coastal area > Acid sulfate soil | place: Finland: Risofladan, Vaasa | collected...
CCGTAGCCGGCCCATTCGGCCCGAACATCGTCCGGGGTGCGGAACGAGGTCGTGTAGTTGACCACGGTGCCCCCGCCCAGGCAGGCCCCGGCCAGCAGCCCCACGCTCTGATCGTGTGTGGCGTTGGGAGCGCCCATGTAGTACCGGGTCAGCGCTCCCAGCTCCGAGCCGTCGAAGTCCGCGTCGTCGTAGTAGTCGCCGGCTTCGATCACCACCACATCCAGCCCGGCCTGCCCCAGCACCCCGGCCGCGGCCCCACCCCCGGCTCCCGAGCCGACGATCACCACGTCGCAGTCCAGCGTGGTGTCGCGGTCGATCGGCTCCGGCCGGAGCGCCTTGGGCGGAGCGTCGGGCAGCCGGCCGAGCGGGCCGTCGTAGCCGATGGCGTCCCAGGCCGGGTTACGGCCCTCGGCTCCCGGGAGCATGTAGTAGAAGAGCAGCGCCCCTTTGCGCAGGGCGTGGAACACCGCGCGGCGCTGCGGCGAGCTCGCGTCCCCCCAGGCCAGCAGCACCCGCTCGCGCTCCTCGGGTGGCAGCGAGCCAAACCGCTTGAGACCGGCTCCGCCCAGCGCACCCATGGCTGGTGTGTCCCACAGCGACAGGAGCATGGCCAGCTGGCGTCGCTCCGACGCCCGCGGATTCAGCGCCACCGCCTCTTGGACCGCGGCCGGCACCCCCAGCTCACGGGCGGTCGGCACCCCATTGCCGCCCGGGCAGAACGTGTCGCAGATGTCGGCAAGGGCTCGTTCCTGACGCGGGGTGAGCTTCCAGCCGTTCTCGGCCACCGCGCGAGCCTACTGGAGTCGGTACTCGCCGTGGGCCACTATCACGGCGCTGCCCCCGACCAGCACGCGCTCGGCCCGCTCGGGCGATCCCTCCACCCGCACCCGGAGCAGCGACGGCCGTCCGATCTCGAGGCCCTGGTGAATCTCGATCGGCTGCCCGGGCACGACGCGCCCGTGGCGAAGCAGGTGCACCCCCAGCGGGCCCGCGGCCGAACCGGTGGCCGGGTCCTCGGGCACGCCTAGCCCGGGCGCGAACACCCTCGTCCGGTAGCGCCCCTCGCCGCCGGCGAAGCAGCTGACGCCGAGCTGGCCGAGCTCCTCAAGCGCGCCCAGGTTCGGGGCCAGCGCCGCGACCTGCGCCTCGCTCGTCAGCCCGACCATGACATGCCGCGGGCCGTTCACGTATGCCTCGACCGGGAGCACCGCTCGCTCCACGCCGAGGGCCGCCAGCAGCTGATCGATCGGCGGGAACGGTTCGATGCGGGGGATGGGCTGCTCCATCTCCGCCTGCTGGCCGTCCACGCTCACCCTGATCACCCCGGCCCCCGTCTCCAGGCGCACAAAGTCGAGCCCGCGCTCGGCGGCCAGCAGCACGGCCGTGCCCAGGATCGGGTGCCCGGCGAACGGCATCTCGGACTTGGGGGTGAAGATCCGCACCCGGACGTCGGCCTCCGCTCCCTCGGACACCGGGAGCAGGAACACCGTCTCCGACAGGTTGAGCTCCCGCGCCGTGCGCTGCATGTGCTCACCCTCCAGACCGGACCCATCCGCGAACACGGCCACCGGGTTGCCCTCCAGCGGCTGATCGGTGAAGGCATCTACGACGGCATAGGCACGCTGGGTCACGACGCCGCCACCTCAGCCAGCTCCTCGCCGGTGCGCATCACCACTCAGAACAGGTACTCCTGCCCGGGCAGCTCACCCTCGCGCCGGCCTCGGCGTGCTCCTGGCTGGCCCAGCCCCTCGGCCACGTCACGGGCGATCGCGCCCTCGGACCGGGACGCCACCAGCGGGGCCTCGATCCCCTCGACGTAGACCACTGTGCGGCGGCGATCCCCCCGCTCGGGCCCCTCCAGCGGAACCAGGCCGAAGATCCGGTCGGCTCGGACGAACTTGCCGTAGCCCAGAGCCACCATCGGTGCGGGTGCACGCGCCACCGCTGTGGATGCTAGTCGGCCGCCCGGCAACTGTGCCCTATATCACACTAGTATTGGCGCGGGCCTAAACAGGGTACGTGTAGCGTGCGAATTTCGTCCCATGGAGCAGCCGCAGCAAGCCAAGGAAGCTTTCGAGGAGGGGAATCGGCTCGCCCGCAAAGGCGACCTGGCCGGCGCTGAGACGGCCTACGCGCGGGCCGATGACGCCGGTCACGGCAGGGCGGCGGCATATGGCGGTCTGTTCGCCGAGTCGCGGGGCCAGACAGACGAGGCCGAGGAGGCCTACCGCCGGGCCGACGAGCGCGGCGATGGCTTCGGGGCCTTCCGCCTCGGCATGCTGCTCTCCCGAGCCGGCAAGTGGGACGCGGCCCGCGAGGCGTGGGCGCGGGCCGACGAACGCGGCGAGGAGCGTCCGCCGTTTGACTACATGGCTCTGCTCGCGGGTACCGCCAGCGGCGACTCCGTGGCCCCGCCGGAGGGCCAGCGCTCGGCACTGGCCAACCCGGTGCTGATCGGGGCGGTCACGTTGCTGGTCGCGCTCGTCGGCGTGTTCCTGGCCTACAACTCCAACAGCGGGCTGCCGTTCGTACCCACCCGCGAACTGCGGATCCAGTTCGCCAACGGTTCGGCGCTGACCCCAGGGTCTCAGGTGACCTCGACTGGCGGCTTCCGAATCGGCTTGGTGAGTGAGATGCACCCGGTGCAGCTGCCGTCAGGGGTGGTGGGCGCCGAGGCGGTCCTCAAGCTGGATCGCTCGTTCGGGGCGGTGCCGGTCAACTCCACAGCGGCGATCCCGGCCAGGAACCTCTTCGGGCAGAAGTATGTGGATCTGGAGCGGGGCACGTCGTCACAGGTCATCCCGGACGGCGGCGTGATGCCGGCCAGGCAGACGACCATCCCGGTGCAGTTCGACGACATCTACAAGATCTTCGACGCCAGGACCCGGCCGGCGGTCCAGCAGGACCTGGTCGGCTTCGGCGACACGTTCACCGCGCGCGGCTCGTCCCTGAACGACACCATCGCGTCGCTGCCCGATCTGTTTGCCCACCTGACTCCGGTGGCCCGGTACCTGTCCGATCCCAACACCCAGCTGACCCGGCTGTTCAGCTCGCTGAACGGGTTCTTCGGGACGATCTCGCCGGTGGCCCAGGTCAACCTGGCCCTGTTCCGCGACCAGGCCACGACCTTTCAGGCGATCGCGTCTGACCCCACGGCCCTGCAGGAGACGATCCGTCAGTCGCCGCCCACGCTGGATGTGGGCACCAACTCGCTGGCCGCGCAGCAGCCGTTCCTGGTCGATCTGAAGACGTTCTCCGACAACCTGAACCCGGCCACGCTGGCGCTCAAGCAGGCGCTGCCCAACGTGAATCCGGCGCTCGAGGCGGGGATCCAGGTGCTGCCGCGCACCCCGGGGTTGAACGTAAAGCTCCAGAACGTGCTCAAGGCGCTGCAGTCGCTGGCTCAGGCTCCGGGGACCAACATGGCGCTCAACGGCCTGACCCAGACCGTGAACATCCTCCAACCGATGCTCCGCTACCTGGGCCCGTTCGTCACGGTGTGCAACGCCTGGAACTACACGTGGACCAACTTCGGCGACCTGGTGTCCGAGCCGACGAACTTCGGTACCGCGCAGCGGGCGTTACTCAACTCGGCCAACCACCAGGCCAACAACATGGGCAACGCGGGCTCGACCGCGCCGGCCAACGGCTATCAGCTCGGCGACCCGCCGCCGGCCAGCGACGCCGAGTACTACCACGGCGGCGCCTACTTCCCGGCCATCAACCCCGACGGCACGGCCGACTGCGAGGTCGGCCAGCGCGGCTACCAGCTCAGGCAGAACACATACGACCCCCAGCACCGGCCGCAGGTAAACGACGCATACACGCCCGGGTCACAGGGCACCACCTGGGCCGGCCGCCCGAAGGTCCCGGCCGGTGAGACGTTCAGCCGCACGGCCCAGGGCGGCCCGCAGCTGCCCCCGTATCCTGGCAACCAGTGACGCCTGACAGCTTCACCCTGGGCGGCGACCTGGAGGTTCACCGCCTGGGCTACGGCGCCATGCGCATCACGGGCGAGGGGATCTGGGGTGAGCCCGAGGACCCGACGGCCGCGCGCGAGCTGCTGCGACACGTGGTCGACGCCGGCGTAGACCTGATCGATACCGCCGACTCCTACGGCCCTCAGGTGTCCGAGAACCTGATCGCCGAAGCCCTGTATCCCTACCCGGAGGACCTGGTCATCGCCACCAAGGGTGGACTCGAGCGCCCCGGGCCGGGACGCTGGACCGCCAACTGCCGGCCCGAGCGGCTCAAGCGCTGCTGCGAGGACTCCCTGCGCCGGCTGCGGCTCGAGCGGATCGAGCTCTACCAGCTGCACACGGTGGATCCCCAGGTTCCGATCGAGGACTCCGTGGGGGCCCTGGCCGAGCTCCAAGCCGAGGGGAAGGTCCGCCACGTTGGACTCTGCAACGTCGGGCGCGGCGACCTCGAGCGCGCCCAGGCGATCGTCCCGATCGTCTCGGTCCAGAACCGCTACAACGTGGGCGATCGCCAGTCCGAGCAGGTGCTCGAGACCTGTCAGGAGGCTGGCCTGGCGTTCCTGCCTTGGTTCCCTCTGGGCAGCGGCGACCTCGCCCGGCCCGGGGGCCTGCTCGACCAGATCGCGCACGCCTGCGGCGCCACCCCGGGACAGGTGGCCCTGGCCTGGCTGCTCCGCCACTCACCGGTCACGCTGCCCATCCCTGGCACCAGCTCGATCGCCCACTTCGACGAAAACCTGGCCGCAACCGAGCTCGAGCTCTCAGCCGACGAGCTGGGCCAGCTGGACGAGCTCGGCTCAGCTCACTGACTCGGCGGCGCAGGCGGACAATCGCCGCTGGCCGGGAACGGCTGGCGCATGATCGGCTGCCCGGTCTGCGGCTCGGCGTAGTGCAGGCACTGCAGGTTGTCCGGGTTGGCAATCGGAAACTCAAGCCAGGCCGGATTCGGATTGACGACCTGGCCGGTCGACAGGAAGGTGCCGAGTTGCTGCTCACCTGAGCTCCGCCCAGCCAGCGTTGGATCAGCCAGCCAGCCGTGGGGGTCGGAGCTGTAGGTCGGCGTCTTGTCGTTGCGGTAGTAGACCACCCGGTCGAACAGCCGGCCGGCTCGATACAGGTTTCCCGCCGTCGGGTTCGGGACCGTGCCGTCTCCGTACGCGGTCTGGAACAGGACGTTCTTGGGGTCGTGCGCCCAGGCCGGATCCGGTCTGAGCCGGATTCGCGGCGCGAACGTCTCCGGGCTGCCCGCGCGGTTGTACCAGTTGGTTTCGGCGAGCAGCTCTTGCAGCGCCTCCGCCCCAGGATGGCTGATCACGGTTGGCGGGTCGAGGCGCAGCGGGAGGTCCTCGGTGAACCCGTTGGCCCCCGGGCCGCCGTTGAGGAAGCTGGGACGGCTGCGCTTGAGGGTGGCGGCGAGGTCGCCGCGGAACGACGACAGCCTGGCGATGTCGGCGATCGGACCGCCCGGCACGTTCATCAGCGCCTGGTGAAACAGCGGATCGGTGCCGGTCAGCATCGTCCCGTAGATCCCGCCAAAGCTCAGTCCGTAGTACATGATCCGGGAGGGGATGACCAGGTTGGTGCCGACCCCGGGGATGTCCAGACCTGCCTTGAGCGCCCGGCCCAGCGCCATGTTGTCCACCACGGTCTGTACCAGCCCGGACTCCAGGCCGTCCAGCTGCTTGCGTGAGGGCAGCTCGCTGCCACCGGGCTGGAAGTGGCCGGTTGGCCCGACGCCGTCGTTGAGACCGTCGCCGATCACCCCGTCGCCGTCCAGGTCACGCCCGCGTCCATAGCTGAGGAACGTCGTCGGCACGCCGTTGCTCGTCACGGTCGTCGTGCTGCGTGAGCCGAAGCCGTGACCGGAGGGATCGGTGGCCACGGTCAGGATGCCCAGCGACGCGTTGTAGTCGGCCGTGACGAAGATGTCGTAGTCGCTGCGCGTGAATCCCGGTCCGTAGACGGCCGCGGGCCAGGGTGGCGGGTACTGAGCCGGATTCGGCGTAACGATCATCGCCGGGAGGCGGTCGGCGCCGAACGGGCGGGGCGTCTGCTTGGTCGGCACCGGCGGGATCTCGCCGTCGGTATGGCTGTTGCGGGCGCTGTAGGGCTGGTCCTGATGGCCGCTGGGTGAGGCGAACTGATACCGCGGGGAGAGGAAGCTGCCGAATGCGTAGTAGCCGGAGTTGGAGGTGGGCGCAATCAGGTTGGGCACCGCGCTCGGCTGGAAGGCGCCCGCGGCGCTCGGATCAGCCTTTACCTGGTCCGTTCGGGTGATGCCGTTGAGCGGGTCGGCGATCGACGGCGCCACGCTGGCCGCCAGGAACACATCGGGCTTGCCGTTCTGAGTGAACGTGAGCTTGCGAGAATCGGTCGAGCTGGACGCATTGGGAAAGCCCGCCAGCACATACGCGTTATGGGGATCCGAGAGCGGGAGATCCATGGCGCGGCGGAGGCCGACGAGCTCGCCGCTGGCGGTTCGCGTCGTGAACGACACGACGCAGGCGTGACCGCACGCCTTGATGCGCTTGCCCGCGCCGTCCCGGATGCCGTTGGTCACGTGGATGCGGTAGGTCGTGTCCTCGAGCAGCTGCTTGTCGCTGATGCCCGCGAGCGTCCGTGACGCCGGATCGAAGGTCAGCTGGAGCAGACCGCTGACAAACGCGCCGTGCGTGTTGGTGATGTAGAAGTCGGTGGCGTTGACCGAGCTGAGGCGGATCGCGCCGGTGAGCGCGACCTGGACCCGGGGCTGAATGTCGAACCCATCGAGCTTGTTCAGCCCGGCGAACCCGTCGCAGATCGAGTAGTCGGCGCTGGTGCACCGGCGCCGGATTCGCCCGCCCCACAACGGGTAGTCGATGCCGAGGCGGAAGTGGACGCGGCGTCCGGTGACCTGGGCTCGATCGCGCACGGTGAACGCGTTGTCGGGAAAGATCCGTGCCCCGTAGTGCCGGCCGCGCACGACCGAGACCGCGCCGGCCGCGGCGGTCAGCACCGTAGCCTGGATCACCAGGGCAATGCAGAGCGCCCGCACGCCCCTCCCGAATCTCGCCTCCATCGGTGCCAGACGATAGTCGCAGCGCGCCGGGTTGGCGCCGGTTGCCGAGCCGGCCCGGTCAGGGCAACGTCGGGTTACTAACTGCCCAGCACCACGGCCAGCCGGCGCTCCAGGGCGCCGGCCAGCTGGTCCCGGACGGCTCCGGGCTCGAAGCGCTCGACCAACGCGGACAGGAAGCCCTCGATCACCAATCGCTTGGCTACCTCCTCACGCAACCCGCGAGAGCGCAGGTAGAACAGCTGCTCGGGATCGACCTGGGCCACGGCGGCGGCGTGGGTGCAGCGGACGTCGTTGGCCTGGATCTCCAGGCCCGGGATGGCGTCGGCGTGTGCGCGCTTGGACAGCAGCAGGTTGCGCGACTCCTGGAACGCGTCGGTCTTCTGGGCCCCGGGGTCGACGATGATGTTGCCCTTCCACACGGCGCTCGAGCGATCCTGGAGAACGCCGCGGAAGGCCAGGTCCGAGGTGGTGTTGGGCGCCGCGTGCTCCTGGGTGGTGTCGAAGTCGATGTGCTGGCGGCCGTGGCTGGCGTAGGCGCCGGTGACCCGAGCCTCGGCGCCCTGGCCGGACAGCCGCGTCTCCATCCTGACCCGGCCCTGGGCCGAGCCGAAGCCCAACGCCACCCAGTCCAGGTAGGCGTCGCGACCCACCTCCGCGCGCTGGGCGCCGAAGATCCAGCTGCGCTCAGAGAGATCCTGCCCACAGACGTAGCGCAGCCGCGCGTTGTCGCCGACCACGAGCTCGGTGACCACGTTGAACAGGCCGTCGAGCTCCGGCTCCGCGGACAAATATTGCTCCCACACCGCGGCCTGCGCACCCTCCTCCAGCACTATCAGCGTCCGCCGATCGAGCTCGGTGCCCGCGGCCGTCTGCACCGCGGTGAGCACGATCGGCTGCTCCAGCACCACTCCGGCCGGCACGTAGATGCACGCCCCACCTTGAAATCCCGCGTCGTTGCGGGCCACGAACAGGTCGTCACTGTCGACCAGCGACCCCAGGTGGCGCTCGATCAGCTCGGGGTGATCCACCGCCGCCTGTTCGATGGTCGAAACGATCACCCCGTCGGGCAGCTCGTTGGCCTGGGGCAGATCGAACAGCGGCGTCACCCCGTTGGCCGCGGCCACGGCGCCCGGCTCGTACGCCGCCAGGTCCAGCCCCGAGATGTCGGTGAACTCCCAGCCGAGCCGGCCCTTGAACGTCGGCAGCTCCAGCTCCTGCGCCCGCCTCGCCGCGCGCTGGCGCCGCTCGGCGAGCAGCTCAGCCAATCGAGCCTTCCATCTGGAGCTCGATCAGGCGGTTCATCTCGACCGCGTACTCCATCGGCAGCTCCTTGGTGATCGGCTCGATGAACCCGTTGACGATCAGCTTGGACGCCTCTTCCTCGGATATGCCATGCGACATCAGGTAGAACAGCTGATCGTCGCCCACCTTCGAGACGGTCGCCTCGTGGGCGACGTTGACGTCGTCCTCGCCGATCCGGATTGTCGGGTACGTGTCGGAGCGCGAGTGGTCGTCGAGGAGCAGCGCGTCGCACACGACCTTCGAGTGCGCGCCATGGGCGCCCTTGGCGATCTCCAGCAGGCCGCGGTAGGACCCGCGCCCGCCGTCCTTGGAGATCGACTTGGCGAAGATGTTCGACGTCGTGTTCGGCGCGGCGTGGATGATCTTCGCGCCGGCGTCCTGGTGCTGACCCGCCCCGGCGAACGCAATCGACAGGACCTCGCCGTGGGCCCGCTCGCCCATCAGGTAGATGGACGGGTACTTCATGGTCAGCTTGGAGCCCAGGTTGCAGTCCACCCACTCGACCGTCGCATCCTCCTGGGCCACGGCTCGCTTGGTCACCAGGTTGAACACGTTCGTGGACCAGTTCTGCACCGTCGTGTAGCGGATCCGGGCTCCCGGCTTGGCGATCAGTTCGACCACCGCGGAGTGCAGGCTGTTGGAGGAATAGGTCGGGGCGGTGCAGCCCTCGACGTAGTGCACGTATGACCCCGGCTCGGCGATGATCAGCGTCCGCTCGAACTGGCCCATGTTCTCGGTGTTGATCCGGAAGTAGGCCTGGAGCGGCATCTCCACGTGCACACCCTCGGGCACGTACACGAACGAGCCGCCCGACCACACGGCGGAGTTCAAAGCCGCCAGCTTGTTGTCGTTGGGCGGGATCACGGTGGCGAAGTACTGACGCACGATGTCCTCGTGCTCACGCAGGCCCGAGTCCATGTCCATGAAGATCACGCCCTGCTGCTCCAGATCTTCTCTGACCTGGTGGTACACCACTTCCGACTCGTACTGCGCGCCGACGCCGGACAGGAACTTCCGCTCGGCCTCGGGAATGCCCAGACGATCGAAGGTCTTCTTGACGTCATCGGGGACGTCGTCCCACGAGCGCTCGGCGCGCTCGGAGGCGCGGACGAAGTAGTGGATGTTGTCGTAGTCGACTTCGGCGAGCAGCGGCGAGCCCCAGGTCGGCTGGGGGCGGGCCAGGAAGTGATCGAGCGCCTTGAGCCTGAATTCACGCATCCACTGCGGCTCGGACTTGAACTCGGAGATCTTCTCCACCAGCTCCCGGCTCAGGCCCTTGGGCGCCTTGTACAGGTAGTTCTCGGCGTCGTGAAAGCCGTAGCGCTCGGTGTAGTCCGCGTTGATGTCGCGAAGCTGCTGATTCTCCGTCACGGCCACTAGTCCACCTCCAACTTGATCGTCTGTTGTTCGATGATCACCGGGAAGGTGTCCACCGGAACGTATGCGGGCAAAGTCTTGGGCTGGCCCGTCTTGATGTCAAACAGCGAGCCGTGGCGGGGGCACTCGACGGTGCAGTTGGCCTCGTCGAACTCGCCCTCGGCCAGCGGCCCGTTGTCGTGCGAGCAGCGGTCCTCGATGGCGTAGAGAGTCCCGCCGCAGTTGAACACGCCGATCTCCAGGTCCTCCCATTCGACCAGGCGCCGCTCGCCTGGCTTCAGGTCCTCGACCGGGCAGACTTCAATGATCTCGGGCACGCCCTAAATCCTAGCGTGCCGATCGGATTTGCGGCCGCCCCCCCCTACGCCGCCACTCGCTCAGTGGGAGATTTACGTTCTGGGGGAAGCAGTCAACGGATGATGCTCAGACCGATACGCCGCGCTCCGGCGTGCTGCTCTCCGACGTCTCCGGCTCCCAGTCCGCCGCGTGACCCAGCGAGGCGCTCTTGAGCACCTTCAGTGAGAGCAGGGCGCACTTCAGCCGGGTGGCCGAGATGTCGATCCCCAGCAGATCGAGCACGAACGAGCGGTCAAGCCGCATCACGTCCTCCACCTTCATGCCCTTCACCTCGTCCGAGGCCATGGAGGCGGCGGCCTGCGAGATGGCGCAACCCTGTCCGGAGAACCGCACGTCCGCCACGCGTCCCTCGTCATCCACGGCCAGCTGCACCCGTAGCTCGTCCCCGCACAGCGGGTTCAGGTCCTGGAACTCCTGCACCGGCCCTTCCAGCTCGGACGCCGGCGGACTCCAGTTGTGCGGATGCTTGTAATGGTCGAGGATGTTCTCGCGGTAGAGGTCGTCCACAAGATCAAGGCTAGCGACCGCCCCCGGCCGCGGCGGGCGGCAGCGCCACAAACGAAAGGAGACCGCCGGTGGCGGCAAAGCAGCTGGACGAGCTGACCTGGCCCGAGGTGCGCGAGGAGATCGCCCGGGGCCGGGACACGGTGGTCATGGCGTTTGGCGCCACCGAGCAGCACGGGCCGCACATGGCCCTGTGCACCGACCGCGTGCTGGGCGAGGAGCTGACCCGCCGGGTGGCCGACGCCCTGGATGCGTTCGCCGCACCGGCGGTTCCGTTCGGCTGCTCCTCGCACCACCTCGCCTTCCCGGGCACGATCTCCTTGAGCGACGCCACCTTCCACGGGATCGTGGCCGACGCCGTGTCCTCCCTGATCCAGGGCGGCTTCAAGCGCATCGTGCTGCTGCCCTCCCACGGCGGGAACTTCGCTCCGCTGGCCGCGGCGCTGGAGCAGCTCGAGGCCCCGAACGGCGTGCGCATCGACGCCATCACCGACATATCGGTCCTGGCCGGCATCCCGCAGCAGGGCGCCACCGAGCACGACGTGCCCGCGGGCGAGGGCGGACTCCACGCCGGCGAGTGGGAGACCAGCATGATGCTGGCCATCCAACCGCAGCTGGTGCACATGGAGCGCGCCGAGCCCGGTTACACGGGCGACCCGGCCGAGGCCATCGGCGCCCTGTTCTCAGCCGGCGTTGACTCATTAGCCGCCAACGGCGTGATCGGCGACCCATCCAGAGCCTCGGCCGAGCACGGCGAGGCCTACTGGCAGCGGCTGACCGAGCTGACGCTAGAGGCGATCAGCTAAGAGCCGGCGCCTGGACCGCCGCGCCCCGGATCGATCGCCCGGGGCCCGCGCTTCACTACATCGCCGCTCAGATCTCCCACCAGGATGCCCTCGCGGATCTGCGCCATCAGATCTCCCACGCCACTGGGGGAGTGTGGGAGCAGGATCGTGTTGGTCTGCGCCGCCTCGCCCAGGTTGCGAATCATGTCGGTGTACTGGGTCAGCGCGACCAGCGCCATGGCCTCGCGCGGGTCCAGGCCGTGCTGGGCGATGATCTCCAGCGACTCGTGCAGGCCCTCGGCGATCGCCTTGCGCTCGGCGGCCACTCCCTCCCCCTGGAGGCGCATGGTCTCCTTCTCGCCCTCGGCCTTCTTGACGGCCAGCGTCTTCTGGGCGTCGCCCTGGGCTGAGGCGGCGACCTGGTTGCGCTGGGCCGCGTTGATGTTGTTCA
>Ga0307374_10012621_pt1 | contig 11811 bp, 10 predicted proteins | sample OX3MG_FD_202532 | JGI IMG/M metagenome (GOLD analysis project Ga0307374, IMG submission 202532) | Soil microbial communities from Risofladan, Vaasa, Finland - OX-3 | ecosystem: Environmental > Terrestrial > Soil > Coastal area > Acid sulfate soil | place: Finland: Risofladan, Vaasa | collected...
CCCCGCCAGCATCTGCACCGGCAACGGGTCAGTGCTTTGCATGGCTTTACCGAAACCCGACGGTATGCTCACCATAAATTGAGCCCGATCGTCGCGTACTTTATCAATAAGTTCTGGCGCGGATGCACTTGAAGATAGAATCTTGAAATCCTTCATTGCGCTGAGTCTCTTTACCAGCGCTTCGCTTGCCGGGCTGCCATCCTTATTCACCAGGTAATAATGGATATTCACACCTTGTTGCTCGGCGAATTTGTTCTGCAAGGCCAGCGACATCACCAGGATAAACACCGCCGGCATTGCGAACAGCAACAATAAGGCGTGCCAGTCACGCAAAAGCAACTTCCATTCCTTGGTGACCAGTGCGAATAAAGGCATGCTAATTTCTCAGTTGCCGGCCGGTCATCTGCAGGAACAATTCTTCAAGGTTGCGATAACCATACTTTAAGCGACAGATATCAAGTCCTTCGGCAGCCAACAGCTTCATCAGATGTTTCAAATCGGCTTCGGTGCAATGCGCCATACACAACTCGCGGTTGATGATTTCGAGTCCGGGGATGGTGTTCAGTATCCCACTCTGTTGTGCGGTGGGTGCCGTTGTCAGCGTGACCATCAACTCCCGGCTCTGCGTGTTATTCAGGAGTTGTTCCTGAGTACCGCAGGCCAATAATCGGCCATCGTCCAGCACCCCGATTTCATCGCACAACATTTCCGCTTCTTCCATGTAGTGCGTGGTGTAAACTACCGTGGTGCCCCGAGCGTTGATGCGTTTGACGGCTTCCAGGATGAAATGCCGCGACTGGGGGTCTATGCCCACGGTCGGTTCATCCAGGAACAACAGCTGCGGCCGGTTCAGAAGTCCAATGGCCAGATTGAGCCGCCGCTTCAATCCGCCGGACAGATGCTCGGCCCGGACTGACTCGAAAGACTCCAGCCCCGCCACTGCTAATGCTTCGGTCAGCCGGCCGCGCAATTCGTAGGCCGGAATCACCAGCACGCCGCCGAAGAACAGCAGGTTCTCCATGATGCTGAGTCGCGGATAAAAAGCGTACTCTTGAGGCACCAGAGCGCTGCTCGCCTGGATCTCCTGCAATTGGCCAGGCAGGGCTTTGCCGTCAATGCTGATCTTCCCGGACAACAAAGGTAAAAGACCGGTCAGGATTGAGATCAGAGTGGTTTTACCCGAGCCGTTTGGCCCGAGCAGGCCAAACAAGCTCCCATGCCGGATCCGCAGGGACAATTCCCGGATAACATCGCGTTTTGCCCCTGGATAGCGGAAACTCAAGCCCTCGATCTGGATCACGCATTATCCCCCATTGCCCTGCCGACAAGAATGTTTCAAATCCGCGTGATTATCTCAGATAATCTGACAGCCTTACCGGCCTTGGCGCGCGACTCATCTGTCCGGTAAATTATCGAAAGTATCCTGCCGGATCAGCGAAATCGGCGAGCGTTCGTTGCCATCAGGCGTGCTTAGACCAGGCTAGGTTCTCGAAACAAAGCTGGTCACGATGACGGCTGCGCCTGATAGGCAAGACTCTCGTCGGCATCCGTGACAGCAGCGCCTCCCGGGTAAGGTTTGCGTGCAATACAGTCATGGGTCTCCAGACACTAATGAACCGAGAGCCCTGAGATTTTTTGAGAATTCCTGAAACGAGATATTGAAACGCCTCTCATAGAACAATCTGCCGGCATGTGGCGGGTTGCGATAATTCCGTTCATCCGGCACCCGCCAATAATTCTGATATCCGAATACCAGCAGTTGCGCGATTGAACCCGGCAACATGGCAATAAATGTCCCGCGCTGAGTTTTGTAACTGAATCCCGAAGCCAGGGTTTTAAGAGCATCCATCCGGCTCGTCTTGGTTGCCAATAGTGCGGAGCTGGTTTGCAGTGGAGTCATGACGCGAAAGCGGCTATATGCCGGAAACTCATATATCTGTGATTGCAGATTCCGCTTGCGGGCGAATGCCACGCCGATCATATGACTTGCATCATGATCCGGGTGTCCGCCTTCCCAGGCCATGACGTAGGTGCGTTTGATGGCGGTATTCTTTAGAAGTTCATTAAGATCCTGACAGGCATCAACGCTTCGTTCGTGCAAATGCAGATCGAAGATACTTTTCCTGCGGCCGATCAGTAATATACTGGTTTCGTCAATTCCAAATTTTCTCAATACCTTGATGCTTTCACTTATTCGGACATCTGGGTTCTCAGCTTGTATGCCGCCATAGGTGAGGTAGGCGATGAACACATGGTTCCCCAGCCGGATTTCCTCTTGCATGCGCAACGCACAGAAATATTCATCGTCATTATGGGCAAGCACAAATAAGATATTCATGAAGTTATGGACCGCGACGACTTTTGAAAATCGGGATACGCTATTGAAGCCCGAAAACCAACCGTTTATGGACCCCATGGACAGATGGATTAATATAGCATCCATGCTGGTATATGGCCGCCCATAGATTGGACCGGCTCAGGGCGAGTGAGCACATGCGAATATATTGTGACAGGTTCGTGATAGGTATATTGCTGCTTGCGGCATTGTTTGCCTCGATGCCGGCACTGGCGCGTCATTATTCGCAACACTTCAAACTATCTGAGTCCTGCACGCTGCCGCGTCCGGCAGAAATCCCCGCTACACTGAACGCTGCCCAGGCGATGGTGGCTTTCTCCCCGGGAGGGGATGGCGAGGTATTGATCCTGCAGGCGCTCGCTGCAGCTAGACATAGGATTCTGATACAGGCTTACGGTTTTACCGACCGGCGGATTCTCGCGGCCCTGGGGAGAGCCAAGGCGCGTGGCGTGGACGTAGGTGTGATTCTCGACAAAACCGATACCCAATGGTATGAGGGGCACGAGCCGGTAGCATCAGTGATCAGCGCCATGCAGATACCTGTGTGGATTGACACCGCGGTGAATATTGCGCATAACAAGGTGATGATCATTGATGACAACGCCCTTATCACCGGTTCCTACAACTTCACTTATTCGGCCGCCTATGACAACGCCGAAAATCTTCTGTATATCCGGAACGCGCCAGCGCTTGTCAAAGCCTACATCAACAACTGGCGCTGGCGGCAGAGCTGCTCCCAGCCCTACGCCGGCCGGCCCGTGACCTGAATACCCGAAATGAGCCCCGTCACCTATGCCAGCATATTGATGCTGCTCGGCAGCGGACGGGTGGAGATTGCGGAGGTGGGAGCGTTTTGGGGCCAGGTGACCCGCGTGCGGCTGCCGGAGATTGCCGCTCCGGTGCTGAGCATGCCGACGACGCTGCACATGGCGGGCGAAATGGATGGCATCGTGTATGCGCAACTGCTGGCGGGACCCGGCCTAAAGCAGGTGCGGCGCCGCGCGGATTTAAGCATCGCCTGGAGCCGGCAGCGAGCGGGCGGGGGACGGGAGATATCCGGTGTCAACAGTTTTGCGATCCCGGACCTGGGACTCCACTGGCAGGGAGAGGCTCGTGCGCAAGAAGCGCGGCAACTGGGCGCGGAATTTGCCAGCGTGCTGGCGGAGGAATTTCCGGATCCGATGACGGAAATATTGCGCTATTTCAGCACAGACTTGGAGACACTCGTGAACCAGCTGGGGGAGGCCGATTACCTGCAGGCCGGGACCACACTGCCATCAAATCCGGAAAGGCAGAAATAGAAAATCCTGGTCAGGCGCAGTTCAACCGGCACACATCTGCGCCAGAGTGAAGGCCGCCACATAAATCGATTGCGGCACCCCATTGATTGTGAATGCATGGTATTTGAAACCACTTTTGTCTTTAAACATCTCGAACTGGAATATGGCAGTCACGGGTTTGCCCTGATAAGTCACGATACCATTGACATTCACGAAGTCACGGCCATTGGAAGTGGCGCCGGCCTGCCACTGGGGTGAAGCGAAAAAGCCGTTGACTTCCTGTTCGACGGTTTTTCCCGCACAGTTATCCAGGTGCGCGGTTTTCACCACCTGGATATCGTCCGGGTCGGGTATCCAGTGCGGATCGGCGGTAAATAGCATCTGGTTCTTTTGTTCCTGAGCGATTGTTTGCGGCGGCAGTTTACCGTAGCCCGTAACGGTGATTACGGCGGCGAGGATGGTGCCAGTGATAAACAGTGCTTCCACGATGAGCGCGCCCAGCAACCAGTTACCCAACTTTAAGCGGCGCCGCTCACGCAGGTAGGCGGGATAACCCAGGGGCCACACGATTGCAACCAGCCCCAGCCAGGTGAACATGGATTTGAGGGGGCTGCCGGAATCCCAGGCGCTTGGCGACTGGAAGATTTCACCGGCTGCGAACCCCGCAGTAATCACTGCGGTGAGCGCCAGCAGCCATACCAGTCCTGGAAAGGAATGGGCCGCGAGCGCCACGATCAGCAGTCCCACGATAGCGATCAGCGGGATAGCCAGCAGGAAGATACCGTAATCCGCCCCGGGCATTTCCGAAGACAGCGGCTTGCGCGGCGCGGGTGTGTTCAGAAATGTGCCGCAATGCGTGCAATGGGATACTTTAGGCGTGGGTTTCCCGCAGGCAGGGCAGGCTTGCTCAATGGCATTCTGCGCCATTCTTAGCCTCGTCTCTTGTCATGGTGTCTAGGTTTCCGTTTCTTTCGAGTGTGGGCGGGCGGATGTAGTCGCGCAGCTCTTTTATGGCGGATGTTAGCCAATCCGTTGCGTGCACGGAATCCGTGCGGATTCCATAGTCGCCGCCGGCGCACAGCGGCCTGCCGCCAGCGGTATTGGCGGCGCATCTGAATGCGGCGGAAGTTTCCGCGGTCACGCTCCCGATAGCGGGCCGGCAGATTCATATGCTGTAGAGCTCGCGGTGGGTGGTGCAGCCGCCGGAACAAGCCGGTGCGATTTTCCACGTAACCGAAATGACCCGCGGTGGTGATACTTTCACCCGCTTGGTTCCTCAAGGTGATGGCGCCTTTATCCACGCCGGTATAGAGACCCTGCTCTCCTGGCGCGCAGTTATTGGCGCAATAACGGACTTCGTAGCCGGTGCCGCGGATACCGATGGTCGCCACTGGCGTGTCCACGGCGTAATCCTGGTGCTCCACATGACCGATGAATCCACTGATGGCCCGGAACCCGCCCTTGATGAGCCGGAAGAAAGCGCCTTCGTTTCGCTGTTGCACCTCGGCTGGTTGTGGAGATGCCGGCGGCGGTGCTGAAGGGGCCGTTATCTGAGCCACCGCCAGAGCATAGCCGTGGGCGGCGGGTTCGTAATGGTATCGCTGGATCTGGAAATCGGTGTCCGGGCGCAACAGCATGCGGCCGCCATCCTCGAAGTCAAGGTCGGCGTAACTGTCATCGCCGGTGCTGATGGCATCACCGGAATAGATGGCATCCCCGTCCCGCAATTGGCGGCGGCCGGCGGCGCTGGTAGCGGTGACTGTGCCTACCGCCAATACGGCGTTGCCGGCTTGTTCCGGCTGGGGCCCCCGGGGGGCGGCCGCCGCGGTGTAGGTAGCCGGAGGAGTGTCCTGGGCCAGGGAGCCGCCCGGCAGCCCCATGCTGGACATGGCCATCAACAGGCCGGTCACACGCAGGGAGTATCTGTACATATCCGATTGTTCCGAAAAACCGGGACCAGCATACCTCCAATTGGCAGCTTTCCGGATTTTGGAATTAAAAAGCCGGAACAGGCAAAAACCTCCGGCTTTCTTTGATTAACGTCCGGTACCAGTGGTACTGGGCAGACGCCGGTTCACTTTAACTGATCGAGTACTTTCATTTCCGGCACTGACAGGAAGGTATCGGGGTTTTGCGGATCATTGCTTACCGGCAGCGTGCTGCACATGAGTTGCGAGAGCGTGGTCTTGCCGTCTATGCCGGGCTGGGAGCCGCCGCCGAGGTCGTATTTGAGTACTTGACCTCGCGCATTCCATTCTTCGGGTAGGTCGCGAGCGTTAGGGCGCACTTCCACCGTTACCTCGATCCATTTGTTCCAGCCCCAGGTCTCAGTGTGGTAGTTGTAGGGGTTGCCGCCGTTGGAGGCAATGGTGGCATGCCAGTTGGTCAGGTCGTAGGATTTCTGGTTCAGACCTATGCACGAAATCGTAAGTTGCTTGAGCGCCGCCTTGATGACGGCCTGGTTGCCCGCCGGGGTTCCAGCTTCCATAGTGACGGTCTTTTCCGGCGCTTTGGTGCAGGCGGTGAACATTAGGGTGACAAGCAACGTGATTACGAGTTTTTTCATGGAGCGTTTCCCGGAATATGGATTGCCTCGCTGGAAGTATAGCTCAGGAACACGCTATGGTAATTGCCGGCGCATCAATCTGCAGGTTCCGTCGGCGGACATCGGATTACCCAGAGCGATCGTGCCAGTGGCGGCCGGCGAAATACAGTAGCAGTGCTACCAGCACCACGATTAGCGCCACGATAAAATACAGACTGACCTCATCGAAATACCCGGCATACCCTTGCAGATGCCGGCCCAGGCGGAAGGTGCCCATGCCCCACACGCTAACCCACAGTAGTGCGCCGGTGGCATTGAATAACAGAAAGCGCCGGAAGGGCATGGCAGCGGCACCTGCGACAATGCCGTTCACCTGGCGCAGTAGCTCGAAGAAACGCGCAAAGGTTACGAACCAGCCGCCGTATTTCTCGAACGCGATCTCCATGCGGTGCACTTGTGGCTCGCCGATTCGCAGATACTTGCCGAAACGCAAAATCAGCCGGCGCCCGTTCCGATAACCGATCCAGTAGCCGAGGCCATCGCCGATGACGGCGGCCAGGAATGCCGTTAGCAGCACCAGGATGATGTTGAGCTTGCCGTGCACCGCCAAGACCGCCGCCGCTATAAGCAATGTCTGCCCGGGTGCCGGTACTCCGAAGCTCTCGATGAAAATGACAATAAAAATCACCGGATAACCGTAATGTGCCAGATACGGATCCAGGAATTTCAGTGCATCATGGAAAAAACCCATGGGCGCGCATTCTTTGAATCTGACGTGCGAATCTGCATGTTAACAGATGCGGCAGCGCTCAATCCGAGTTTTGGAACGTACTTCTAATTGACTTTCTCCGATACCGGCGGATTAATGGTCCGTGCCCGGGCTGTAATGAGTTGCTCACAAGCCTGCGCGTCCAGCGGTTCGCTTAGCAGGAAACCCTGGATGAATGGACAGCTTTCCATCTGCAGCCACTTGAGTTGGGCTTCATTCTCCACACCTTCCGCCACCACACGATGGCCTAGGGAGTTGGCGAGTTTTATGGTGGCGCGCGCCACCGCAGCATCTTCGCGATTCAAGGCCACATCACGCACAAAACTCTGGTCCAACTTGAGTACGTCAATCGGGAAACGTTTGAGATAAGCCAGGGAGGAATTACCGGTACCAAAATCATCCAGTGCCAGGCTGATACCCATGCCACGGAGTTTGTGCAGTTCATTGAGATTACTTTCCTCGTTGGCGAGCGTCACGCTTTCAGTGATTTCCAGTATCAAAGCCTGGGGCGGCAGCCCACTTTCGCCGAGGATACGCCCCACTATGCCGGCCAAATCCGGTACCGTGAACTGGCGCGCTGAAAGGTTTACCGCCATGTGGAATTCGGCGCCGTAAATGCCGCGCCAGCGCACCGCCTGTTTGCAGGCTTCACGCAACACCCATTCACCGATGGGAATGATGAGGCCGGTTTCCTCGGCCAGCGGTATGAATTCGGCGGGTGCCACCAAACCAAATTCCTGGCTATGCCAGCGCAGCAGGGCCTCGAGGCCCATGATGTCGCCATTCGGAAGGTTGAACAGCGGCTGATAGTGCAGCACCAGTTCACCGCGGGTCAGCGCTTTGCGCAATTCCACCTCACGTTTCAGGCGCTTTAGCGCGGCCTCGTGCATATCGGGAGTAAAGAACTGGTAGCTATTGCGACCCCGATGTTTTGCGCGGTACAGCGCGGTGTCGGCGTTGGCGAGCAAACTCTTGGCATCGGGGCTGTCGGCCGTCAACAGGGTGATGCCCACGCTGCCGGTAACGCGCAGCTCGGTTTCGTTGAGCATCATGGGTTTGGCGAGGGTGCGCAGTATGCGTTCCGCAAGACGTACGATATCTTCGCGTTTGTCCACATGCTCTACCAGTACGATGAATTCATCTCCGGAAAGGCGCGCAACCGTATCACGGTCGCCTATGCAACGTTTCAGGCGCTGTGCCACGCGCTTCAGCACCTGATCGCCGGTCTGGTGACCCAATGAATCATTGATATGCTTGAACCTGTCCAGGTCTACGAATAACACCGCCAGTTGTGCATCACCATGCCGTGCGCGGGTGATGGCATTGGCGATCTTTTGCTCGAATAGGGTGCGGTTCGGCAGGCCGGTGAGGGAATCAAAATTCGCGAGCTGCACCAGCTGTTCCTCGGCACGCTTGCGGTCGGCCATCTCAGTGCGCAGCTCGTCAGCGATATCCGCGAAAGCGAATCGGATATTAAGTTGCTCTACCAAGCGTGTGTGCATGCCGATGGACATGCGTATCAATAGCGCCAGCATGACGCAGGCCAGAACCGCGGCCGCGAGCCGGACCACATCGAAGGCTAGCGCCAGTCGTATCACGAGTGGTAGCGCCGCCATGAATAGAAAAATTGAATAGCCCCGGAGGGAAGGGGCCAGGGCCGGCATCGCCAGGGCACATGCTGACATGATGACCGTAGCCAGGAACATCTGATGTGCCACGTCCACGGAGGAGAACAGCAATATCCCCGCCAGGCCCCAGCCGCAGGCGGTCAACAGATTACCCGTCAGGAAGCGTCGTTCCCACAGTGGCGCATTTACAGTATCAATGCTGCGATGATTGAAAACGCGGTTTAGCAGTCCACGGCCGATCTCTACGGTCAGCATAAACACCAGCCAGGCTATCTGGATTACATGAGTGAGGGGTGTATTCCAGAAAAGCGCCACCAACAACACGGCAACAATAATGCCGGCCAGGTGTGTGCCGCGGGTATTGTGATAGAGGAGGTTGGTGAGTTCCGCCTTGACCAACAGCCCGACGTCGCGGCTGGGTACAAGCGTATCCGCCATGGTGGCAATCGCCATCAAGCCTCCCGGTCTCCCTTGAGCCGCATCCTCCCGCGGGCTGCCAGGCTACCTTATGTTGAGTAGGGCGATTCAAGTGTGCAGAATCGGCGCCGTGCTGTCTAGGGGCGGTATAGCCTCAACGGTGCAGTTATGCCGATGAGCGGCCTTGTGGGGGGGATTATGTCAGGGGCATCATCGGGTGGCTGAAGCATCTTTAGAATCTTCAATAAGCAGGCATTTTGGCTTCTGGTTTGGTGCAGGGAGTCAGCATTGGGGGCGAAAGAAATTTCTGGAATGCAGATGCTGATGAGCTTCGGACTTATCAGCCAGATGGCAGCCATCATCCTGCTGGTTTTGCTGTTTATGCTGCTGCGGCGTCATGCTGGTCGGCGGCCGTATTTCTTTGCCTGGAGCAATGCCTGGTTGGCATTTGCTGTGGCGCTGATCGCCCTGGCGGTGCGTTATAACCTATTACCGTCGGCTGTCGCTCCCGATACCAGTTTCAGCGGGTGGCCAAGTATCTGCTATTTAATCTATCAGTTCGGCAAACTTGCCTTTCTGGTGCTGTTGTTGCGGGGCACGCTGCTCTACCTCAAGGGGGTGTCGCATCCGGTGTTTGGTTTGATGCGCTGGTTGTGGGCCGTGGCCGGTGCAATCACCCTGATATCGGTGGCGTTTTCGCCCACGCTGCGCGCCATCATGTTTTGGCAGGGACTGTGCAACGTGGTGGTATATTCCTTTTGCACCGTGGCCATGTTGACATTACCTATGCCGCGCCGCAGTCTGGGCACGCGCACCACCGGCATCATACTGGCTGCGACCCTGGGGCTGTGGCTGATTTACATGGCGGCGCTGCTGGATGCCGTGATTCCGGAGGCGCATATAGGCTTGAATCTGCAAAGCTTGCTGGAAGGCCCAAATAATTATCTCGATTTGACGCTCTGCATGCTGCTTGCCTTTGGCATGGTGCTGGTGCTTTTCGAGGATACCAAGCGCGAAATCGATACCGCCCACCACGAATTGCGTATCGCTCACGAGCAGTTGCTGCGGGAATCGCTGCTGGATTCCATGACTGGCGCCTACAACCGCCGTGCCTTCAACGAGGGTGCCGGACTTGAGGATGCTAAAGGTACATTCGGTACCCTGGTGGTCCTTGATATGGACAATCTCAAGGACGTGAACGACGTTTATGGCCACAAATACGGCGACGCGCTACTCAGGCATTTTGCCTCGGTACTGCGCTCGGGATTGCGGCCATCGGATAAACTTTACCGCCTGGGCGGCGATGAATTCCTGGTGGTCATGCCGCGCGCGCTGGCGAATATCGCTGGTCCGCGTATACAGGAACTCATCTCCAGCGCGCCTTCGCTGAAGGTGACCGATACGGGCGCGCTCATCAAGTTACGGGCCAGCGTTGGCACAGCGAATTTCAGTAGTGTGGAAAACATTGACATCGCGTTGCACGAGGCAGATCGTTCCATGTATGCGCACAAACGTGCCAGCAGAAATGAACGCACCATCCCAGGTGTGAGGGCGGAATCGGGTGGTTGATGACCAGCTAACGGACTACACTGCACCCGGCGTAAATTTTTACGGTTTGTGAACCCCCCCCCGGACTTTTCTTTTCACTACAGTAGTCTATGCTTAACTAGCTTGAGTAGGGCGTAGGCATTGTCGGCCATTTCCCATGGGGAAAACGGCGATTAGCGCGAGCCCTGAAACCCGCTGACGGAGCCTTTGTGAAACCAACCGACGTCTCGAATCCCGACTACTTTCACCGGGTCGTAGATTGCCAGTGGGCTTGTCCGGCCCATACCAATGTACCTGAGTATATCCGCCTCATTGCCCAAGGCCGCTTCACCGACGCCTACCTGTTGAACCGGGAATCCAACGTATTCCCCGGGATTCTGGGGCGCGTCTGCGACCGGCCTTGCGAACCCGCTTGCCGCCGTGGGCGCGTGGACGAGAAGCCGGTGGCCATCTGCCGGCTGAAGCGCGTGGCCGCAGATTACAAGGGCGATATCGCCGAGCGCCTTCCGCAGATCCCGAAGCGCAAAAACGGCAAGCGCATCGCTTGCATCGGCGCCGGGTGTGCTTCTCTTACGGTCGCCAACGATCTCCTGCCCCTGGGTTACGAAGTGACCCTATTCGAGAAGCAACATGAGCCGGGAGGGCTCATGCGCACTAACATTCCTGCATTCCGCTTGCCGGCCAACGTGTTGAACGAAGAGATCCGCATGATCGTGGACATGGGTATGGACCTGCGCCTGAACCAGCCGATCACCAGCATGCGGGGGTTATTGCAAGAGGGTTTCGACGCGATCTTCGTGGGTAGCGGCGCACCCCGCGGCAAGAATCTTGAAATCCCGGGCCGCTATGATGACCCCGCGCATGTCCATATCGGCATTGACTGGCTGGAATCCGTGGCTTTCGGACATGTCAATTCGGTCGGCAGACAGGTACTCATCATCGGTGCCGGCAACACCGCCATGGATTGCTGCCGCACCTCCCTCAGGATCGGTGCCGACAATGTAAAGGTGATGGCGCGCAAACCGCTCACCCAGCTCAAGGCTTCCGACTGGGAACTGGAAGGCGCCGTCGAGGAGAGCGTCGAGATCATCCAGTGCCATTCACCCAAAGAATTTGTGCTCCAGAACGGCCGCATCAAGGGTATGACTTTCGAAGTGCTGGAATACTACGACGATCACGGCAGGCAGAAATCCAAAATACTTGGCGAAAAGTTCTATCCCGCCGACGATATCGTGCTCGCTATCGGCCAGGAAAATGCTTTTCCCTGG
>Ga0307374_10012623_pt1 | contig 11810 bp, 17 predicted proteins | sample OX3MG_FD_202532 | JGI IMG/M metagenome (GOLD analysis project Ga0307374, IMG submission 202532) | Soil microbial communities from Risofladan, Vaasa, Finland - OX-3 | ecosystem: Environmental > Terrestrial > Soil > Coastal area > Acid sulfate soil | place: Finland: Risofladan, Vaasa | collected...
CGTAGATGGTTCCCCGGATCTTGATCGTCTCGAGGTAGATGGCCGCTCCGGATGACAGATCGAACACGTCCACTCCGCCACTCCAGTTGTCACCGAGATAGAGGAGTCTCGATCGCTGGTCGATCTCGAGCGTGTCGGTGAACTTCATGCCGACAGCGTCATCTGGCAGCGCAAGCGATGTGGTGCGTACGGCGCTCATCAATTTCTCCCTTGTTGGTTAATCTCTTGGCTTTCGTCTCACAAGTTCAACAGACACGATCGGTGCTGCCCTGGATTCACAGCGTTCACAGTCTCCACGATGAATACTCCTGTGCCAAGAGCATTTCCGCGCAACTGCAACGCGACCGGCCGCTCTTGACCGTATGTCAGTGTTCATGCACAGAGGCGTAAGCGACAATTTGTAATATTTACGGCTCGAGCTTGATGGCTTCGGCGGGGCACCGAAGTATAGCGATTCGGGCACGCTCGATCGCCTCGACGGGGACCACATCGACGCGCACATGAGCAACGCCTTCAGAATCGACCTCGAACAGGTCGGGCGCGACATCTTCACAGACCGCGTGACCAGCGCAGAGTACCTTGTCGACTATGAGTCTCATCTGTACTCCTGATTCTCGGAGTTAGGCGCTAAGAACCTGCACGAGATTAGAAATTTGCGAGGGATTGTTCAACCCCGCGGTGAAAGGTCGAGATCCGAGGGCGCGTCTTCGGGAACCCTCCAAACGAGATATCCATGGTCGAACTCTTCGTGGCTCTTGTTGACTGCGATCGTGAGTCCCTCCCAGACTTCGTCGAAGTGGTCCCAGTCTTCGGAATCGATGACCGTGCGAACCTTCGGCAGGTCGTCAGCAATGAATAGCTCAATAGCGTCGTTGTACTGGGGCCGTGTGAGTATGGCGAGGCGCAGAGTTTTGGTCAGCTCTCCGAGCTGGTGACGGGCCACCCGACGGTTCTGCGCCTTGCCGGCCTGGTAGCAGCGCGTCGCTCGGTCCGAGATCTCCAGCATGAAATGAGCCAAACCGCCGTGCAGGCTAGCGAGCTCGTCAAGACTTAGCTCGGCCCGTCCGTTGCTGGCGATGTGCGAGTGATCCACAGATTCCGTCATTGGTCCCCCTTCAAAGTGACGTCTCATGAGAACGTCTCGTTTGGAGTGACGTTAGCAAGAAACAGCGGTGAATCGCATTGCTCTAGCTCAGGCAAGAACTTGCGCTGCGCGCGGCACGCACCACTCCAACCATGGTGCCCTCAAACATTGAATCTCAGTCCGGTCGGGGTTCAGTCCGTATCGACGAGTAACGATGGTGCCGCGACTTCGGCACCGCAGGTGACGGTCGGCCTTGAATACGGCGCGTACTAGATGTAATTCCCAGTCCAAGTTGTCAGAGCTCTAGTGGCCCGTCGACGAGTTGGAACCGGGTCACCAACACCAACACGTTCTCCATGGGCTCGTAGGAATAGTGAAAACTGAGCCATTTCGCTGGGAGATTACCTCAAGTCCCGCGTTCAAGGGTGACGCGTCGGTCACCGAACGGGCTGGGGCACAACGGTGGGCACGCTCGCTGCGGCGTTCGCGAACCGTGAGTTTCCATTGAGGCTCACGGCTCGCGGACCTTGAGAGGCCAACACCAAAGTCTTCGCTGGTCCAACCAACCCGGGCTGAATTGCGGTGAGCGTGGTGGCACTAATGGGGTCAAGCACACCGAGTAGGGTCGTTTACATAAGCCTGCGCCTAAGGGCATTTGGACGGTTTCTTACATTCCCCCCACGATTTTCGCGCGCTTTCCCCACGGCAGACGGCTGACCAGCATATTTGTTCAAATTTGCTTCGAGTGGATCGGCGGGCGCGCGCCAAGTGCTTTGGCACATATCGATTAGGGGTCCGCTGCCGATTCGGCAGGCCAACCTGTCAACTCAGACGGCAGCAAACCCGTCTGGGAAGCTGGGTCAGGCTCCGGCGACCCTATGGGACCCTTCAGTGTCGCGATTGCGAGATTTCGCGTTGGATTTCAGCAGCAGTCGATTGAAGCGCCAAAACGAGGTCCTCCAATCTATTTCTATGAAATCGGGCCGACGGGATCGCAATAGTCAGACTAGCCGTCGGACCTTTTGTCGGACCCAAGATGACCACGCCGACCGCGGACAGACCTGGTTCCGTGAGCTGGTCATTCAGAGCGAATCCTTGGCGTCGGACTCGTATTAGTTCTCTCTGAAGCGCGACCATGTTGACATCGCTTTTTTGAAAAAGATCAATAACAGTTGGAATCTCAAGGGCGGCAAGCATTGCTTTCCCGCCAGATGAGAGGTGAGCTGGCAATACACGTCCTGTTCGATCTCCAACACGCAAAACTCTCTTGCACTCGACCGTAGCTATGAACTTGACATGTGTTCCGATGAGGATTTGTAGGTTTGCGGTTTCCTCGACGTTAGCGACGAGTACCTGCAGATAGGACGACACAGTCTCTCGCATCGCCGATTCGGGATCTGGATGCCGTCTGGACATACCCGCCATTGGTCCCTGATTGTAAACCCCCGAGGTGTCCTGTATCGCAAAACCTCGATAGACGAGCATTGCCAGCAGACGATGGGCAGTAGACCTCGCAACTCCAAGTCGTTCGGCGGCCTCGGATACTCGCACATGTCCGTCTTGTTGGAGCATCTCCACTAAACAAAGAGCTCGATCCACAGACGCGATCAGATATTGCGGCTTATTCTGTATTACAGAATCCTATAGCTGTCAGATAGAATCTGCAATACGCTTCTGCGTGATCGATTGAGTATCTCCTCCGAGATTCTTCTCTAACTCTCGGTGCAAGACATTTTGCTTGCTACCACGGCAACGAGTAATCAATGGTCGACAGGCACGATTGTTTGGAGCGTTTGGTCATGGAAATGGCATGGTATGCGTACTTCCCGTTCTCGGGGAGTAATTGAGCGAAACACCGCATTCTGGTCTTGCGAACCGTCCTAAGGCGCGTTGAATCAAGTTTGGAAAATTGCTCAATTGACTTATTCGAATAGCAATGGAGAAGAAGATGCTCAGTGTTGCAGATAACCAGTTTATTACCCAGACCAATCCTGGTACTCCTATGGGCGAACTATTTCGCAGATTCTGGCTGCCGGCGATCCTTTCCACACAGCTCCCTCAAATCGATTGTGCACCTGTTGAAGTTAGACTCCTCGGTGAACAGCTGGTTGCATTCCGAGACACCAAGGGGAAAGTCGGAATTCTTGAGGCGCGCTGCCCGCATCGTCATGCGAATTTGAAATGGGCAAGAAACGAAGAATGCGGCCTCCGCTGTGTTTATCACGGATGGAAGTTTGATACGGACGGCAAATGCCTAGATCAACCAGCAGAGCCGGTAAATTCTCGATTTAAAGAGTCGGTCCGGGCAAAATCCTACGCGACGCATGAGGCGGGTGGACTGATCTGGATTTTTATGGGACCCGAAGCTTTAAGGCCAGATTTTCCTGCATTTGAGTGGACACTGCTTCCCGATGATCATTTTCTCGCGACGAAGCGATTTCAGTATTGCAATTTTCTCCAGAACCTTGAAGGAGAGATCGATACCGCGCACGTCAACTTTTTGCACCACAACCTCGATACGCCAGGCGATCCCACGGTTCCACAAGAGATCCTCCCGCCGCGATTTGATGGCGAAGGGCTTATGCCTCCCCCATTTCTTGCCCGTAAGCAGTTTGATCTTGCGGAGACTGATTTTGGCTTTGTTGCAATGGCGCGAAGTGAATTCCCGAATGACGAGCTTTACTGGCGGATGACACCGTATTTCGTGCCGTCATTTACGATCATTCCAAGTCGATACGAAGACAGCAATACATGGACCGCAATTGTTCCCGTCGACGACCAAAACTGTGTCGGATTTACCGTGACATGGCACCACGCGCGCCCACTGAATGAACACGAGATCCTCGCGGTCACCAGCGGAGCGGGTGTACATGTCCTGGTCGACCCTGACACGTTTATCCCGCTTGCAAATAAAACAAACGATTACCTCATTAATCGAGATCTCCAGGAAACATCAAGCTTTACAGGAATTTATGGCGTGCGTGGAGAGGATCTGCCCGTACAGGAAGACCAAGACGGAGCAATATGTCAGCGACATGAAGAACATCTTGGTGTCACTGATAGAGCAATCGTCGGTATGAGAAGAATGTTAATAGGTCTCGCTCGCGACCTACAAAAGGGAATAGAGCCGCCGCACGCATACCGACCCAAGGCCTATCGAGCTCGCAGCGTGTCGATCATCGCGCCGAGTTCAGTTGATCCTTTCGATCTCTATTTGGAAGGGCAGCCAGAAAGAACAAACCAATTCTCTGTCCCGTTTTAGCGCTTATCTAGATTCATTCTGGAATTCCTTGGATTCCGTTGGGAGACATGATGTTCTGAACAAGGTGCTAAGCCTCGATCCACGTGCGTCCAGCAGCTCGGGCGCAATGACCGCAAAGGAGCGATCATGACGTAACCGAGCGAAAAGCTCACGATGGCCAGCCGGTGTGAGTCCGGTCCGGGGAGACGCCAAGGTCCCCGGTAGTGAAGCTCCCGGTTTCAGTCGAGAGGCTGGGGTCGAAGCGGAGTAGAGCAACTGATCGGTCCGCAGCATGAAGCGAAGTCTGTAGCGTCGTCAAGGCTCCTGTGAGAACAGGAAAGTGAGAGAGCCGAGCCTGTGTGGATTTGGCGAAGGCCATGGAAGACACCAGAGATCTTGGAGCGGGTGTCGATGGACTCTTCGGCGTAGGGGACGCGGAACGTTCAGAGGGTTGTCGTGGGAACTGGAGAGTCCCTACTCGGTCTCGCCCTGCGGGGGTCGAAAGCGTGTCTGTCTATAACCGGTGACCCCGGGAAGTGATCGACAGCCGAGAGGGAGTCGGAGGGGGAAATAGTAGTGATGACGGGCAGGACAACATAACCTGCCCCGAGCGAAGGGCCCCTACTTCATCGATGCACGACAATGTGGGGAGGAACGCTGATGAGTGCCGAAGATACGGCTAGGACCGTCAGACAGACCGATGGTCTGGACCCCGTTCGAGCCCTGCAACGCGTGCTCTATCGCAGTGCCAAACAAGATCCAACACGTCGGTTCCATGCCCTTTACGACAAGCTCGCCCGCAGCGATGTGATGTGGCGGGCATGGGTTGACGTGGCCACCAACCAAGGCGCTCCCGGAATTGACGGCGTTTCCATTGCCGGCATTGCCGCCGGGGGAGCTGAGTCGGTGCGGACCTTCCTTGATGGACTCGCCAATGAGCTGCGGTCTGGCTCTTACCGGCCAAAGCCACTGCGGCGGGTTCACATTCCAAAGCCGGGCAAACAGGGTGAAACTCGCCCGCTCGGTATTCCCGCTCTGGCTGACCGGGTGATCATGACCGCAGCGAAGATCGTCCTTGAGCCGATCTTCGAGGCCGACTTTTCCCCGGTGAGTTTCGGGTTCCGCCCGAAACGATCAGCGCAACAGGCCTTGGAAGTCGTCCGTCAGACGGCCAACCGAGGTCGGGGGTGGGTGTTCGACGCCGACATCAAGGCATGCTTTGACAACATCGATCATGACGCCCTGATGGGTCAGGTCGAACGTCGGATCATTGACGGTGAGATGTTGAAGCTGTTGCGCAGTTGGTTGCGTGCTGGAGTGTTCGAGGACGGGGTGGTCTCAGATAGCGAGACCGGAACCCCACAGGGTTCGCCGATTTCCCCATTGCTCGCCAACATCGCACTCCATGTTCTTGATGAGGCATGGGAAAAGATTGGAAGCCGAGCAGGGACGCTGGTCCGTTATTGTGATGACTTCGTCGTCTTGTGCCCCACGAGCGAGCGAGCCGAACAGGCGCGCAGACTTGCCGAAACGACCCTGGCACCGCTCGGGCTGCAACTGCATCCCGACAAGACCAAGATCGTGGACATTCGCAAGGGGACGGAAGGCTTTGATTTTCTCGGCTTTCACCATCGCATGGTGGAGTCTCGGAAACGAAGAGGTCGTTACTGGCTCCACAAGTGGCCGTCACCACGGGCCATGGCCTCGATCAGAGGCAAGGTTCGTGAGCTGACGACACCGAGCCGAGTCGGACTCGAAATGGGCGTGGTTGTCGAATCGCTCAACCCGGTTCTTCGGGGTTGGGGTGCGTACTTCCGACAGGGCAACTCGTCGGCCAAGTTCGCCGCGATCGATGCCTACGTGCATGAACGAGTGGCACGACTCGCCAGCAGGAAATACAGCATCCATGGGGTCAACTGGTCAGACCGCTTCACGTGGGACTGGCTGGGGAACCTCGGGATCTACCGACTGACGGGAACAGTGCGCTACCCGACTGTGCATGCACTGCAATGAACGATGTCGGAAAGCCGTGTGCGGGAGAACCGCATGCACGGATTGAACGGGGGCTGCTGGGGATGTAATACAGTCGTCGACCGAGATGAGCGAGAAACCTTTGGGCCAGCGCTCGACGTCAGCGACACGAACTACCAATCCAGCGGCCTACCTCACCGATTGACCGTGGGTGACATGCTCGCTATTTCGATCGGCATTGTTGGCGACGCGTTGTTGCGGGAAATCGTGGGACTACCACCGACAACTGTTCCGGGCCCGAGCAGCTCTTCACCGGCGAATATCCTGAGCCGGACGTGGTGTAACTGGGTCTGGATGCGCTCCGTCGTGGTGCGCATCGTGGAGTGGAGCAGCAGCCGTCGTGAGCGTCGCCCAAGTTCACCGATGTTGTCGAGCGCTTATTGCAGCTCAAAGTGATCCACGTCGTAAAAGTGCTGATTGTGGCCAGATTCGGTCTTACCCAAAAGGCTATGAATGCACCCATGGATGGTCGGCGAACGTATCGCGGACGTGCACAGCGATAGCAAATCAATCCGCTCTAACTATCAGAATTTTCCATTTCGAATTCGGCACTCTGCTGATCTCCAAATGGAATCTTCAGCGGCTGAAGAAGCAGTCCTGGTAGGCCAGAGCGACCCCCAATGTCTTGGAGCGTCTCGCGAAAATATGGATACACCATGAATAAAACGCTCGCGGATCCATATGCTTCAATCTCGCGAATAGTAAACTCTTCTCCGTCCGGTGTCACAAACACCAACTGATAAGTGACGTTTAGCTTGAAAAGCTCTTCGAAACCGGAAACTTTTCCCCTCACGTCCGCTGTCACTCGATAAAAAACATTTCCAGGAGCAACTCCTCCTTGGAGACTAAAGCTCACTTCAGTTGATATTTGTAGTCCCGCCGGAACATTCAGTTCAGGAAACGTCCAGGTCACTTCTCTTAGAATTATTGCTGAAAGGTTGGCTACACCAGCTAACCGCGCGGCTTCAGCTTGGGCCTCGCCCAAAGAATCAAATGGCACTAGGACGCCTCGGACAGCTGGAAGGGCAACCTTTCGGGTGACCTCACGCTCGCTAACTTCTCATATCCGTTTGTGGCATAAACAGCTGAATTCGTAGATGCAGCCCTATTCATTTCTAAGTTAGAAATCGTCTGATAGGTATCGCGAAAAGACAGGACAACTGTCTCGCCAAGATGAACCACGATGAAATCGTCTACGGATCGTGCATATCGTTGAATAGTAGATAACCGAGGATCCGAAACTCCGCCCTCCAGATCAGATACAGCTGATTGTGTCGTTCCCATTTTTTTTGCCACCTCTTTTTGCGACAAGCCAAGCTGCTTTCGGCAAGCTATGAGGGAGCGCAGCAATTCTCTTCGGCGCTCAGCATCATCGAAATTGTTACGAATGTCGGTTCGGCCAAGTAGCGCGCTTCCATCTGTAGAGAAAATCGCGCTTTGATATCCAGATTCTTGAGCCACTTGATTAATCCTCTCGCTCAAGGCCACCTCCAAGGAATCTACCTTTCAATCAGTATATCGGTTAAAACCGATATGTTTCTAGCCCTTGCCGTCTCGTTCATACTCTAAATTCAGAGACAACCAATGATCAAAGCGAGTCTTAACGGACTTCTTAATGCCGTCGCGAAGACTGTCACCCTTTTTGTCTGTGGCGACCAAACCAACAATTCGAATCGGATACTTCGTATTCAAATTGTTGGCCGAAGTCTTCACTAAATTGCGTTTGACACGCACTTTTCCATAGATCAATCGATAAGCGACCTTGTTGTCTGTGCATCGGGCTTCGTGAAACTTGAATTTGCCAATAGGGTAGGGTTTGTACTCGTTTCGGGCTTGAGTGCCGTTGACGCAAGCTTTATAGGCACTGATCAGAGAACCAGCGGCGGGTAGCGATTGCAATTCCTCATCGGCCCATTCGCTAAGAACCGCGTGCGGAGGTAATTGAAGATCCATTGACCTTCTCCATCAATCATTCGAATTACACCACTGTAAGCCAAAATCTCCATATCGCGAAAAATTCACCACGGCTGCGGATTTGGCTCCCACTTGCTCAGTCCGAACGCCTCAAGACTCGACGAATAAGATCTATCTGTTTCCCACAGACCTTCCGGCGCACTACGCGCTCTGCGTAAGCCCCCACTATCGGTGTCTTGCAGCGCTCCTTTCATTCCCCTGCTTAATGAGCGAATCCAGCGATCCCATGATTTTGCCAGCGGTCTTTAGGGAATCGTTATGCCATACCAGCGGACCTCGTACTCTGCGGCGAGCTTGCCACCTAGACGATTTGGACAACGCACCTTCGAACGCAAGTCCTAAGCCGCCCAATATCGCAAAAAAGAGCGCCGCGGTCAGGATCGCAGCTCCGACCATCAGCCAAAACATCGCGACCATCATGTAGCCCGTAAGCACAACAATCATTCCGATCCAGCCAACTGAGACGCTACTCCGACCACCCGAGCGAAGATAGACGCGCATCGCTACTGCATCCCCACGCCATAGTCCTGTGCATTCTTCATGCCCTGAAGCCGTTCCATCCACTCATGAAGACCGATGCTATTGACACGAACGTCTCTCTGTGATGGTTAGAACCCCTTTAGTCGTGAATTGCACACTGGAAAACTTTCATGGCTTTTGATCTCGTGACTATGAGCGCTCTACGGGTACACATTGCAAGTTCGACATTCATCTTGCCGCACATGGGGGACTTTGCGACCAGCACCCATGTAACACCTATCCCGCAAAATTGTCTAGATGGATACGCAAATAACGCGGGTCCTAATGCTGAACGGCGACATAACTGGAACGCTAGTTGAATTACTCAGGCAACCGGCTTGGCAACGACGAGCCGCGTGCCGGGGTATGAGTACCGACTTGTTTTTTTGAAGTGGATCCACGATCCAGGTCAACTTGTTCAAAGGTCACGGTCCACTTCAGTGGGGTCATTGGCATCGTCATCTTGAACGCTATCCATCATTGGCACACTTACAGTTGGTCGTATCCCTTGGCGCTTTTCGTCGGCATGGGCCTTTCAATGGGCCTGCGCGGTGTGGTCGAAAAACGGGTGCACTAGGTACTTGTTGTTTGGTGAGGTTGGTCAGCCGGGACATCAAAAATAATCTCCTATAACGGTGCCTCTCTTCAGGACCACTCCGGCGAGATGGATAGCCCTATTCCATCGTTTGAATCGATCTCGGTTATTGCCGTCGCATGACTCGAATACGCGTTGCAAAGATTCCCCAAGGCAAGGCTGATGTGTCTTCTAACAGTGCTTGAGAATGATCGCCCGCGTGGTAGAGCGCTCTACGACACGCGTTATCTGGCTGGACTTAGTGGACTCATTAGACGGTGCCTCGGACACAAGACCACGCCAACGGTTCAGGACGAATGAAATGGAAGTTCTCCATCACCTTGCCAAGGTGATGGAGTTGTGATTCGTAACGCGCCAGATCGCCGACTCGGAGCGGGTCCAAGCTGGCATGCAAAGTCAATCGACTGAACGTTCTGACGTATCTCAGACAATTGACCAGGGGTATTTCATACATCGTCTTCCTCAAACGACCTTGAGCATCCCCCATCATTCAAGCTTCGGTGCAAGACTATTCGACCGTGAGCGACATTTTCATTGACTGGTCCGAAGTGCGACCCCTGCTCGCCAAAGCAGCGGACTTGGCTCGGGATATTTTCACCGACCAGGTCGCCGCAGACCAGGAACAGAGCGATGTCTTTCTCGGTCCAGCTGTATCCAAGGCGTCAACTTGGCTCATGCAAGATGCCAATCCAGTGGATGCCGGGCGACGTGCTGCAGCGCTTCTTTACGAATTGAACCGAATCGCCACGTGTGCACTTTACGGATGGGTGTCGGCGCTCCAAAATGAAGCTGCCAAGACCGAGGCAACCGTCGATTTGCCATCATTTGTCGAACTCGCTAAGCACCTCATCGATCACATGCCGCCGATCGCTTGAATCCGATTGTGGAACCCAGGCCCGCTCTTTCGCCGCAGCGCCTCTTGAAGGCCGCTCTCCACGTCCAATATGAAATCGATCAAATGCTCGGAGCAGCAGAGCTATGGAGCACGGCATCGATAAAGGACGTTGTTATTGATCGTGCCCTCTTCGAGAGCATGCTCCTCCATTTAAGGGGGCTCCTCGAAGTTGTGTGCCGACGGCAAAAGGGGAAAACCGACATCATTCCCTTGGATTTTGGAGTCGCATGGGGAGGACCCTTGAACCGTAAGCGTCGGAAGCCCTTATTGGACGCGCTGACGAACTTGGACCAAAATCTCGCACACCTCTCATTGGGTCGTGTGAACGAGGGCGTTGAAACCGATCCCCCTACCGATTGGTCTGCCATTGTGACCGAGGTCACGGCTGAACTCGTTCGATTTATCGACCTAGTTGAGGCTACTCATCCGGAACTAGCCTCGGTGATGCGAATGCCGCTTCAGTCCGCCGCGAATGGTCAAGGACGCGGCACTCCCTCAAGTCGAACCATGTTTTCAACCACGGATCTAATGGTCCATGGAACGGGCATTGACCAGTAATAGTTCTGGCGACAGTACCAACCCTCGGTCGAGCGGCGCGCCCCAGAGTACCTGGGCAGTCGCGAGACAGAACGAGCGTACCGATCATCAATCGATACGAGATGTATGCCGCGACCGATCGACGGCTCGGCTCGAGTCACAGTCCCGATCATGGACAGGTTGTACAATCGGTAAGTCGCTTCACGAATGACGTAGAAATGGATAGGGGTTGGCCGAAAGACGAGGAGCGACTTTGGCTGGAGATACTCTCGACAAGATCGTCAAATTGGTATCTCCGCATCGGCGCGGCGTAGTAGTGGCAGCAGGAGTTAGTGCTACTGCGTCAGGCACAGGTGCGATATTCGTCTCGGACCCATTCCTGCGGACCTTCCTAATCGTTGCTGCTGTCTCGATGACCTCCGGAGTTATCGCCTTCGCACTCAGCCCAAGGAGGACATCAACTACCTTTGGAATCTGCGGCGTACTCGTTGGAATCGCGTGTGGAGTGTTCCCGTTGCTCCCAGGCGTGCACCGCGATCGGGCCCTCAGTCCGTTGCTCAACGCATCGCCCACAATCGGCACTGAGTCGTGTGCCGACGCTTGGCATGCATCCGCCGCAAATAGATCCGTCTCCACGATGTTGGCCAATTTGAGTCGGGCGATATCTTCAGGGGCCGCGTAGGGCACAATCCATATTCTGATCTTGTCCTCACCAAACCAGCCTCAATAGTCGAACTCGGCTTGATGCTTTTCAACGGCGGTCCAGGTTCAATCGCCCAAGTGAGCGTCATTGTGCATCTACCAAGTGGCCACGCGAGCACTTGGGGAATCATTGCGAAGACCTGTGCAAACCAGTTTGTGCCAGCTTCCACTATGGGAACTATAGGCATAAAGGTCGCAGGTGGTCGCAAGACCTCGATCGCTTATATCCCGG
>Ga0307374_10012626_pt1 | contig 11809 bp, 12 predicted proteins | sample OX3MG_FD_202532 | JGI IMG/M metagenome (GOLD analysis project Ga0307374, IMG submission 202532) | Soil microbial communities from Risofladan, Vaasa, Finland - OX-3 | ecosystem: Environmental > Terrestrial > Soil > Coastal area > Acid sulfate soil | place: Finland: Risofladan, Vaasa | collected...
GCTGGCGCTGCACGCTCAAGGCCCCTACCAGCTGCATGTCATCCCGCTGCTGGTCGAGACACGCTCCGAGGAGCGCTTCGCTCGGGTGCTGGTGGTGGACTGTCCGGAGACCCTGCAGATCGAGCGCCTGCAGCGGCGTGACGGAACCGACCCGCAGCAGGCGCGCGCCATACTCGCGGCCCAGGCGACCCGAGCGGCGCGGCTGGCTGCCGCCGATGACGTGCTCATCAACGATGCCGATCCGCTGGCCCTGGTGCCACAGGTCGCCGCACTGGATCAAAAATATCGCGCGCTCGCCAGCCAACAGCCCTAACAGGCGTTTACGAGCGCCGAGCGCCTCAAGCACAATACGCCGATGGCAGAGCTCGCGACCCAGGCGGCCACCGCACTGGAACCGACCGTCTTCGAGCAGCCGCTCAATGAGCGGATGCGCACCTTCCTGCGCCTGGACTTCCTCTACAGCCAGGCGCTCTACCACAACGAGAAGCCCAGCGCCTGGGGCAGCCGCGCCGCAGTGGGCAGCCTGCTCGACATCCTCGCGATCATGGGGCGCGGTGACGTGCGCAGCGACGTGCTCAAGGAGCTCGAACACCATCTGTCGCTGCTGAATGAGTTCCAGCACCGGCCGGGCATCGATAGTACGCGGCTGCGCGCGCTGGTGGCGAACCTGGCGCGCCTGCGCACCGAGCTCGGCGCCGTGGGCTCGACCTGGCTGCAACCGCTGCGGGACTCGGAATTCCTCGCCTCGATCAAACATCGCAGCACGATTCCGGGCGGCACCTGCGAGTTCGACCTGCCGGATTATTTCTTCTGGCTCAACCAGGCGGCCGATACCCGCACCGAGACGTTCGGCCAGTGGCTGACGCTGCTGCGCCCGCTGTGCGACGCGATCGCCGAGGTGCTGTGGCTCACGCGCCAGAACGGCCGCGCCCGCGAGGAAGTCGCCACCGGCGGCGTCTTCAACGTGAACTTCGACCGGGAGAATCCCTACCAGCTGTTGCGCATCGGCCTGTCGGGCGCGACGCCGCTGTATCCGGAGATCAGCGGCAGCCACTACCGCTGCAGCCTGCGCTTTCTGCAGTGGCAGGGCATCGACCAACGCCCCACCCAGACCGAGACCGACGTACCGTTCACGCTGGTGTGCTGTCCCTAGGCGGTGCGCTCATGGGCCGCCGGCTCGCCTGCCCCACCTGCGGACGACCGATCCAGTGGTCGGAGGCCTTCCCGTTCCGGCCGTTCTGCAGCGAGCGCTGCCGGCTGATCGATCTGGGCGCCTGGCTGTCCGAGCAGCGCGCGATCCCGGGCGACGAGCCTCGGCCCACATCGGCCTTAGGGTCCCTCGGGCCGAAGGAATGAGAAAATGAACAAGCAGATATTCATCAACGTGCCCGTCCGCGACCTGACGAAAGCAACCGGCTTCTACAGCGCACTCGGCGCAGCGTGCCTCTGGCTCGTGCGCCCTACAGCTTGATCTTGCCCCCACCGCCGATCGGCCCCGGCCCGCCCATCGCGCCGCCGACGTCCGGCACAACGATGCGCGAGGCGGACTCACGGCGCATCTCGCGCGCCTCGTCGATCGCCTGCTCGAGGGCTTCCTTGACCGCGGCGGGAAAGTTCCTGATCGCCTCCGGCAGCGAGCTGGCCTCGATCTCGAAGCCCAGCGGCAGCACGCCATTGGGGGTCAGCAGCTGCGTCTGGCCGGAAAACAGCACCGGCCGCGTCGTATCGGTGCTGCCGTCGGTGGTCACCGGGATCAGGCGGCGGATGGTGCCGGCCCGCCGATCGGTGAAGATGTCCTCGCGATACAGCGCGGCACTATCGATCTCAATGTCCGGCAATCCGGTGTCCTGGGCCATGTCCGGTACCTCATCGGTTGTTCATCAGAATCACGCGCACGCTGCCGCTGCCGCGGCCGCGGCAGCGCCAGCGGCCGCCGGCCCCGCAATGGCCGCGATAGCTTCGACGATCGGCCGGTCTGCCGGCAATAGCGCCTCACCGGCCAGCTCCCCCGCCGGTATCCATTTGAGCGCCTGGCCCTCCCGTCCCGACGGCACGCCCAGGTACTCATCGGCGACGAACACTTCCAGCTCGATCACCCGATCGGCGTATTCGTGCCGCAACCGCAGCAGCGGGTGACAGCGTAGCAGCCGCACGCCCAGCTCCTCGGTCAGCTCGCGCGCGAGCGCCTCTGTGGCACTTTCACCGCGGATGACCTTGCCGCCGGGAAACTCCCAGTAGCCAGCCATGTGCTTGTCCGGCGGCCGCTGCGCGATCAGAACGCGGCCGCCGGCGTCGCGCAGCACCGCGGCCACCACACGCGTGCTGCCTACTTGGACGCTGCCTACTTGGGTGCTGCCTGCCGGCGCGCCAGCGGCCGGGCTGCTGGCTGTCGGGATGCTGCCTGCCGGCCTGTTCACTGGCTGCTCGCCAGTGCGCCGTGACAATGCTTGTATTTTTTTCCCGAGCCGCAGGGGCACGGCTCGTTGCGTCCGACCTTGCGCCCCTCGCGCACGAACGGCGCGGCCTGTGGCGCCTCTGCGCCGTTGGTTTTCGCCACCGGTCGCGGCCGCGCCACCCACGGCGCGCCGCCCCCCGGCCGTGATGGGGCTGCCAGGCCCGCTCCCGCGCCGAGGCCGCCAGGGCCACCGGGACCGCCGGGGCCACCGAAACCGCCGATCGCACCGAGCATCGCCGCCGACGCCCCGGGCGCGAGCTCGAGACTCTCACCGCCCAGCAGCGGTTGCATCTCCGCATGCTGTGTCTGCAGCGCCCGCATCAGCCGCTCGCGCCGCTCGGCCTCCTCGCGATCGACCTCCTCCTGGGTGCGCACCTCGAGCGTGGCCAGGCGCGAGACCGTATCGAATTTCACCCGGTCGAGCATCGCCGAGAACATCTCGAACGCCTCGCGCTTGTACTCGTAGCGATAGTCCTGCTGTGCGTATCCGCGCAGGTGAATGCCCTGGCGCAGGTAATCCATCGCCGCGAGATGATCGCGCCACTGCTGATCGAGCACCCGCAGGATCACTTCACGCTCCAGGTAGCGCATGACGGGCGCGCCGATGCGTTCGACCTTCTGCTGATAGGTGCCGCGCACCGCCTCCAGCACGCGGGCGCGCAGCGCCGACTCCTCGAGCTGCGGGTCCTGCTCGAGCCAGGCCTTCGGGTCCACCTCCACGTTGAAGTCGCGCCGCAATGCCTCCTGCGCACCCGGCAGATTCCAGTCGTGCTGGCCGCTGGTCGGTGCAACGAAGCCGTCGAACAGACTCCCCGCCGCATCATCGAACATCTCCAGCACCGCGCCGCTCATGTCGGCGGTGCCGAGGATCTCGGTGCGTTGCTGGTAGATGACCTTGCGCTGATCGTTGGCGACATCGTCGAACAGCAGCAGCTGCTTGCGGATGTCGAAGTTGTGTGCCTCGACCTTGCGCTGCGCCTTCTCGATCTGACGCGAGAGCATGCCGCTCTCGATGACCTCGCCCTCCTTCATGCCGGCGAACTGCAGCAACCGCTTGGTGCGGTTGGGGTCGCCGAAGATCCGCATCAGATTGTCTTCCATCGACAGGTAGAAGCGGCTCGAGCCCGGGTCGCCCTGGCGGCCGGAACGTCCGCGCAGCTGGTTATCGATGCGCCGCGACTCGTGCCGCTCCGTGCCGACGATATGCAGCCCGCCCGCGGCGATCACCTGGTCATGGCGCTGCTGCCACGCGACCCGTGCCGCCTCGCGCACTGCCTGCAGCGCCTGCGCGGCCTCGGCGGCCGCCACCGGGTCCGTCGCGGCTGAATCGCCCGCGGCGGCCTGCGCTGCGTCCGGCTCGGCATCCGTTCCCAGGGCGAGCGCGGCCAGCTCCACCTCGAGGCTGCCGCCGAGCACGATATCGGTGCCGCGGCCGGCCATATTGGTGGCAATCGTCACCGCGCTGGGACGGCCGGCCTGGGCGACCACATGCGCCTCACGCTCATGCTGCTTGGCGTTGAGCACCTGATGGGCAATGTTGTCCTTCTTCAACAGACCCGAGAGGAACTCCGAGGTCTCGATCGAGGTGGTGCCGACCAGCACCGGCTGTGCGCGCTGCACGCACTCGCGGATGTCGTCGATGATCGCCTCGAACTTGTCCTTCTGCGTCAGGAACACCGAATCGGAATTGTCCTTGCGGATCATCGGCCGGTGGGTGGGGATCACCGCGACCTCCAGGCCGTAGATCTGGTGGAACTCCGGCGCCTCGGTATCGGCCGTGCCGGTCATGCCCGAGAGCTTCTTGTACAGGCGGAAGTAATTCTGGAACGTGATCGAGGCGACCGTCTGGTTCTCCTCGCGTACCTGCACGCCCTCCTTGGCCTCGACCGCCTGGTGCAGCCCGTCCGACCAGCGCCGGCCCGGCATCGTGCGCCCGGTGAATTCATCGACGATGATGACCTCGCCGCCGCGCACGATATATTCCACGTCGCGCTTGTAGAGCGCATGCGCGCGCAGCGCCGCATTCAGGTGATGCATCAGGCGGATGTTGGTCGAGTCGTACAGGCTCTCGCTCTCGCGCAGCAGCCCCGCTTCCAGCATCAGCTGCTCGACGTGCTCGTGACCCTCCTCGGTCAGATGCACCTGCTTCTGCTTCTCATCGACCGAGAAGTCCCCGGGCCCGTCCTCGGCCTCCTGCCGCGTCAGCCTCGGCACCAGCGCGTTGATGCGCAGGTAAATCTCCGTGCTCTCCTCGGCCGGTCCGGAAATGATCAGCGGGGTTCGGGCCTCATCGATCAGGATCGAGTCGACCTCGTCGACGATGGCGAACGCCAGCTCGCGCTGCACGCGGTCCTCCAGCCGGAACGCGAGATTGTCGCGCAGGTAGTCGAACCCGAACTCGTTGTTGGTGCCGTAGGTGATGTCGCAGGCATAGGCCGCGCGCTTCTCGTCCGAATCCTGGGCGTTGCGGATCACCCCGACCGTCAGTCCCAGGAAGCGGTACACGGGCGCCATCCAGTCAGCGTCGCGCTGCGCCAGGTACTCGTTGACCGTGACCACGTGCACGCCCTGCCCCGGCAGCGCGTTGAGGTAGGCGGCGAGGGTCGACATCAGCGTCTTGCCCTCACCGGTCTTCATCTCCGCGATCTTGCCCTGGTGCAGGACCACACCGCCGATCAGCTGCACGTCGAAGTGCCGCAGCGTAAGCGTGCGGCGCGCCGCCTCACGCACCACCGCAAACGCCTCGGCGACCAGCTGATCGAGGGCCGTGCCCTGTTTGAGCCGCTCGCGAAATTCCTCGGTCTTGTGCCGCAGCGCCTCATCCGACAGCCCCTGCAACGAGGGCTCCTGTGCCGCCGCGGTGCGCACCATGCGCCCATAGCTCCTGATGAGCCGGTCGTTGCGGCTCCCAAATACGCGAGTCAGCGCCTCTAACACTAATTGAGTCCCTTGGGAATAATGAACGGCCTCAAAGCCTTGCATGGAGGCCGACGAGGTCTGGATCAACTATTGTAATGGTAGACCGCGCGCCAAAGTAGTCGTTCGCGCGTCAAAGCGGCGCCGCGTGCCCCCGCCTGCTTCCCTAGAGCCCGCCCTTCGGGTGTCCGCCCAGTCCGGCCTCTTGTCCGCCTAGTCGGGCCGGTTTGAGCTGCGTCGTGCCTCGATGCCGCACGAACGTCATCGGGTTGATCTGCACCCCGTTCCTGAGCACCTCGAAATGCACGTGCGGGCCCGTGGAGCGGCCGGTCGAGCCGACGGTCGCGATCTGCTGGCCGCGCTGCACCTCCTCGCCGACCTTGACCAGCACCGTCTCGTTGTGGCCGTAGCGGGTCGAGTAGCCCTTGCCGTGATTGATCTGCACCAGGTTGCCATAGCCCTCGAGCGGCCCGGCCCAGGTCACGATGCCGGCCGCCACCGCCAGCACGGCGGTGCCTTCGGGGGCCGCGAAGTCCACGCCCTTGTGGTCGCCCTCCTCCCCGGTGAACGGGTCCACGCGCTCGCCGAAGCCGGAGGAGATGTAGCCGGCGTGTACCGGGCGGCCCTGCGGCCTGATTTCCGCGGACAGCTGCCGGCCCAGCAGCACGTTGGCCAGCGCGGTGAACTGTGAGCTGCGCTGATCGATCTGCTGGCTGAGGTCATTGATCATGTCGGACAGATCCGGCATCGCAGCAGTATGGGCGGCCGGATCCTCCGGACCGCCCAGCGGCGGGTCGTGGTCGAAATCGAACTCGCGGCTGTTGATGTGGGCCATCTCGGTCAGCCGCTTGCCGAGCGCATTGAGACGGATCAGATGCGCATCCATCATCCCAAGCCGCATCGCCAGCGCATCCACCTTGTCCTGCAGCTGCACGCGCAGCTGGGCGATCTGCTTCTGCTCGGCCCGGAAGGTCGCCGCCGGCTTCAGCAATGCCAGGCGCGCCATGTTGTGCTCGCCGAGGTGCACGCCGACCGCAAATGTGCCGGCTATCACGCCCAGCCCCAGCAGTGAAGCCAATGCCAGCGTGAGCGGATGCGCCAGGTTGAGATGGCGGGCACGGCCTTCACGACGCGAAAAAAATATGATGTTCATGATTGTCTCGCTCCAGGCCCGGCGTGGCGCGCTCCTGCATGACCGCCCGAGTTGTCGCCGCGTACCAAACCACGCGCCCCCAAGGCGCCCGCGACGTTCGACCTGCTATCCGCGATCAGGGCATCTGTGCCCTTGCCCAAGATGGTGCTCGCCTAAGCCATGCACCTGGCATACGCTGTGCGCGCCTCTGTAATCTTCTTCGGCGCGTTGTTCGTCTACGATTCACTATGCACAAGAAGCCTCGCGCTGGCAAGAAGACTGGCGCACGAATTCATACCACGCCCGAGCCCGGGTCCATGCCAGCGCCGACCGCCGCAATGCGCCCGTTGCGGCCTCGGACGGGGCCTCGGGCCCGGGGTGCCCCGCGTTCTGTCAAGCAGCTGCTCGAGCGCCGGGGCGTCTTAAGTCAACTCTCGCGCGAACTGCCCATCCAGCAATCATGGATCGAGTGGCTGCGCGCGAGCCTGTCCGCCGAGCTTGCGCCGCATGTGTTGAGTGCACTATCCAAGCCAGCCGGCACAGCCTGCGTCACATCCGAGCTGGTCGTGTTCGCTGATTCGGCGGCGTGGTGCACGCGCCTGCGCTATGCGCTGGCCGGCCTGCAGCAGCCCATCGGCGCGCGCGCCGGCGCAGCGGTGCGCATCAGCGTGCGGGTAATGGTGCAGTCCGCGGCTGCGGCGCGCTGACGCTGGCGTGGGCTGCGGCGGCGCTGCAGCGGTGGCCCGGCTTCAAGAGGCCAGCGCGGTGGGGACCGCGGCCTGGGCGGGTACGAACGAGATCGGCGCCGCAGCGGCGCTCTCGAACTGCACCTCCTCCCAGGCCTGCCGGTCCGCCAGCAGCGCACGCAGCAGGCGGTTATTGAGATCGTGGCCGGACTTGTGGCCGGAGAACTCGCCGATCAGGCTGCGGCCGAGCAGGTACAGGTCGCCGATCGCGTCGAGGATCTTGTGCTTGACGAACTCATCCTCGTAACGCAGTCCGTCCTCGTTCATGACTCCGACATCATCGAGCACGATCGCGTTCTGCAGCGTGCCGCCCAGGGCGAGGTTGTGTGAGCGCAGTGTTTCCAGGTCGCGCATGAAACCGAAGGTGCGCGCGCGGCTGATCTCCTTGAGAAATGACGTGGTCGAGAAGTTCATCGATGCACGCTGCAGCCGGCGCTTGAAGATCGGGTGATCGAACTCGATTTCGAAGTTGACCTTGAAACCCTCGAAGGCATCGAAGCGCGCCCACTTGTCGCCCTCGCGCACCTCGACCGTCTTCTTCACGCGGATGAAGCGTTTGGGCAACGCCTGCTCCTCGATGCCGGCCGACTGCAGCAGGAACACGAACGGGCCGGCGCTGCCGTCCATGATTGGCACCTCCCCGGCGGTGACCTCGACGCAGGCATTGTCGATCCCCAGGCCGGCAAAAGCCGACAGCAGATGCTCGACGGTCGAGATGCGAGCCGCGCCGCTGATCAGCGTGGTGCCGAGCGTGGTCTCACCGACATTCTCCGCCCGCGCTGGGATGTCCACCGGCTGCGGCAGGTCGATCCTGCGGAAGAAGATACCCTGGTCCGCCGGTGCAGGCCGCAGCGTCATCATGACCTTCTTGCCGGTGTGCAGCCCGACCCCCGTGGCCCGGATGGAGTTACGCAGCGTTCTTTGACCCAGCATAGCTTCTGCCACAGTCCAAGGAGGTCCGGGCTACCGTATCACAGCAGCCGCAGCCGCGCTCGCGATTGCTTCTCGCAGTTCCTGCAACGTGCGGTCTGCAACACGCGCCGCGGCTCAATCAGCCTGACGGCGCAGGAACGCCGGGATATCCAGCATCTCCTCCGCACCGCTGTCATGACGCAGGCCGTCGCCCACGGCGCGCTGTCGCACGATGGTCGGCTTGTCGAGGGCCGAGTAGTCGCTCGCGGTCAGCGGCGCACGCGAGCGCATCCCACGCCCCATGCCCGGGTCGGTCAAGCGGCCGGCCTCGCGCATCGGCAGCGAACGCTCCAGCGATTGTGGCCGCTCCATCGACAGAGAGCGCTCCAGCGGCAGCTCGCGCCCCGGCTCGCCGCGTGCACGAGCGGCCATTGCACCGGCGGTGCGGCCCAGTCCGGTCGCCACCACGGTCACGCGCACCTGGTTGGACATCTCCGGGTCGATGACGGTACCGACCACGACGGTGGCATCCTCGGAGGCGTACTCCTTGACGATGTTGCCGACTTCCTCGAATTCGCCGATCGACAGGTCCAGCCCCGCAGTCACGTTGACCAGCACCCCATGCGCGCCGGCCAGGTTGATGTCCTCCAGCAGCGGCGAGGACACCGCCGCCTCGGCCGCCTCGCGTGCGCGATTCTCGCCACTGGCCGAGCCGCTGCCCATCATGGCCATGCCGGTCTCGCTCATCACCGTGCGCACGTCGGCGAAATCGACATTGATCAGGCCAGGCCGCGTGATCAGCTCGGCGATCCCCTGCACCGCACCCTGCAGCACCTGGTTGGCCGACTTGAATGCATCCAGCAGCGTCGTCGACGGCCCCAGCACCGTCAGCAGCTTCTGGTTCGGAATGGTGATCAGCGAATCGACGTGCTTGGTCAGCTCCACGATCCCGTGATCGGCCACGCCCAGGCGCTTGTTGCCTTCCATCTGGAACGGCTTGGTCACCACCGCCACGGTCAGGATGCCCAGCTCGCGCGCCACCTGCGCCACCACCGGCGCCGCACCGGTACCGGTACCGCCGCCCATGCCAGCGGTGATGAACAGCATGTCGCAGCCCTCGATCAGCTCGACGATGCGATCGCGATCCTCCATTGCGGCCTGGCGGCCGACCTCAGGATCGGCGCCGGCGCCCAGTCCCTTGGTGATGTTGCTGCCGATCTGCAGCGAGGTCTTGATCTTCGAGGCCTTCAGCGCCTGCGCATCGGTATTGATACAGATGAAGTCCACGCCCTCGATTCCGCTCGCCACCATGTGCGAGACCGCGTTGCCGCCGCCGCCGCCCACACCGATCACCTTGATTACAGCGCTCTGGCTGTACGCATCCATCAGTTCGAACATCTTGTCAGCTCCTTAAAAAGAGTGAGTCCGTGATCCCGCCGCACCATTTGATCCGTTCAATCAGTCGCGTTACGCCTTGCCTGAAAACCGCCCGCCTAGAAATTTCCTTTGAACCAGCTGCGCATGCGATCGAGCACCCCGGCGACATTGCCGGCGAGCGCCCGGCCGGGGCCGGCCACGTTCTCGCGCGCATACAGCAGCAGCCCTACCCCGGTCGAATAGATCGGGTTGCGCACCACCTCGACGAGCCCGCGTATCTGCCCCGGCAGGCCGAGCCGCACCGGCACGTGAAATATCTCCTCGGCCAGCTCGATCGCCCCTTCCATGCGCGCGCTGCCGCCGGTGAGCACCACGCCCGCGGCGATGATTTCCTCGAAGCCGCTGCGGCGCAGCTCCTCGCGCACCAGGTTGAACAGCTCCTCGTAGCGCGGCTCGACGATCTCGGCCAGCGTCTGGCGCGCCAGGCGCCGCGCCGGCCGCTCGCCCACGCTGGGTACCTCGATGCTCTCGTCGGGATTGGCCAGCTGCGATAGCGCGCACGCATAGCGCACCTTGATGTCCTCGGCGTACTGCGTCGGGGTGCGCATCGATACCGCGATGTCGTTGGTGACCTGGTCACCGGCGATCGGGATCACGGCGGTGTGGCGGATCGCGCCGCCCGCGAACACGGCGATATCGGTGGTGCCGCCACCGACGTCCACCAGGCACACGCCCAGCTCGCGCTCATCGTCGGTCAGCACCGCCAGGCTCGAGGCGAGCTGTTCGAGCACCACGTCCTCGACGATGAGGCCGCAGCGTTGCACGCACTTGACGATGTTCTGCGCGGCGCTGTCCGCACCGGTGACGATGTGGATGCGCGCCTCCAGGCGCACACCCGACATGCCGATCGGGTCGCGGATGCCTTCCTGTCCATCGATAATGAATTCCTGCGGCAGCACGTGCAGGATGCGCTGGTCTGCCGGGATCGCAACCGCCTTGGCCGCCTCGATCACCTGCTCGACATCGGCATGCGTGACCTCGCGGTCGCGGATCGCCACCACGCCGTGCGAATTGAGGCTGCGTACGTGGCTGCCGGCAATGCCGGCGTAGACCGCGTTGATCTCGCAGTCCGCCATCAGCTCGGCCTCCTCGACCGCGCGCTGAATGGACTGCACCGTCGACTCGATGTTCACCACCACGCCCTTCTTCAACCCGCGCGAGGGCTGCGAGCCCATGCCGATCACCTCGATGGCACCCTCGGGGTTGACCTGTCCAACCAGCGCCAACACCTTGGAGGTGCCGATGTCCAGGCCGACGATGACGTTCTTGTCAGATTTCTTAGCCATTCAGTTGTAATGTCTTCCCGCTCGCGCCGGCGTGGCGGGCCTTGCCCTTCCACCCCACCGCAAAGCCATTGCCGTAACGCATGTCCACGTAAGCGATGCCGGTGGCGCGCGCGCGCACCAGCCGGGCGCCCGCCAGCATGAAGCGGCCGAAGCGCTGATCGACCTGCTCGCGCCCCAGGCGCACCATCACGCCATCAGCGAGCGTAAATTTCCACGCGCCGCGCGCGTCCAGCGACAGCGTCGTGAGCCGCAGCCCCGCCCCCTGCAGTTGCGCCTGCATCGAGAGGTAGCGTGCGGTGACCTCCTGCTGCGAGCCGTCCGGCCCGGCCAGCTGCACCGGCTGCTGCACAGGCGCCGGCGCCGGCCCGGCCGGCACGACCGGTGCGTCAGGCACAGCCGGTGCGTCACGCAGAAACAGCACGCCCGCCGCATTGACCAGTCCGGTGCCGTTCCAGCGCGCCACCGCGCTCTGCTCGACCACCTGCACCGTCAGCCCCTGCGGCCAGCTGCGCTGGACCGCGGCGCTCGCGACCCAGGGCAGCGCGGAGAGCCCTTGGCTGATGGCGCCGAGGTTCACGGTCACGAATCCGGCATGCCCCAGGTGCGCGCGCACCACCTGCTCGACCTGCAGAGGCGAGACGTGCTGCAGCCGTCCGGTCACGGTCACGCGCGTGATCGGCTGGTTCAGCAGGCGCGCCAATCCGGCCAGGGCCACCGCGGCGAGCAGCACGGCAGTGACACGCCAGCCCAAGCGCCGCGCGCGCGGACTGCGCATCAGCGCCCCGACCCCGCTCACTACGCGCACGCCGCGCACGCGGCCATTCATGCGGCGCTGGTTGCGTTTGCGACCTGCCATGCCTCAGCCCCCGCCTGCGCCGTCGGGTCGAACGCGCGCGCAGCTGGTCTCCAGCACGCGCCAGACCAG
>Ga0307374_10012627_pt1 | contig 11808 bp, 10 predicted proteins | sample OX3MG_FD_202532 | JGI IMG/M metagenome (GOLD analysis project Ga0307374, IMG submission 202532) | Soil microbial communities from Risofladan, Vaasa, Finland - OX-3 | ecosystem: Environmental > Terrestrial > Soil > Coastal area > Acid sulfate soil | place: Finland: Risofladan, Vaasa | collected...
AAATAGGGCGAGAGCAAACGCATGTAGCCAGCGAGGCAGACGAGATCGACTCTTTTCTCTTGCAGGGCGGCGACGACCTGGCGGTCATAGGCTTCGCGTTCGAGGCCCTTGGATGGAATGACGCGAGCGTCGATGCCGCGCGCGCGGGCGCGTTCGATGCCGGGAGCGCCTTCGCGATGGCTGATGACGATGGCGATTTCCGCGTTGGGGATGCGCCCGGTCGCGACGCTGTCAGCGAGGGCTTCGAAATTCGACCCGCGGCCGGACAATAGGACGCCAATGCGCTTCGTCATAACCGAGCGAAGTTAGCACAATTCGCCCGACGGGCAAAACCGTCCTCCCGCGGGACTGATGCGTCAAGAGCGGGGCGAGCGAACGCCGAATCGTATGATGCTGCGAATCGCATGGATGAAGTCAGCGAGACGCGGGAAGTATAGTGTGCGGCGAGCGGGCCCGGCTCCCCCGGCGGTTTGAAGAATGCGCACGATCTCCGAAGCGGGCACGCGCGCCGACGTGGAGTCGAACGAGCAGTAGCGGACGCTGCGGTCGCGATCGATGATAAAAACGGACGGCCGAGCGATTCCGCCTTTCTCTCGCACGTTGTAAATATCCCATTCCCGTACGACGCGGCGCTCTACGTCACTCAAGATTGGGAAGGGCAGGCGCAACTCCTGGCGCACCACTTCGGATTTTTCGGGCGAGTCGACGGAGATGGTTACGACGCTGACGCCCGTCGCGCGAATTTCACTGTAGTGCTCGCGGTAATCCGCCAACTGGCGGAGGCAGAAGGGTCACCAATGACCGCGAAAGAAAACAAGAACGATGGGCCCTTGCAAAACGAGTTGCGACAAACGCCGCAGGGCACCCGTCGAGTCGGGCAGCTCGAAGTCGGGTGCGATTTCTCCGGTGTTTGGCAATTTGGAGTTCAGCATCGGGATATTTTATCGGATTCGCACAGTCAAGAAAAGATTCAGGGCGCTTTCCGCAGCCGCTCGCGCTGGCGAATCCACCATGCCGAAGAGGAAATGCCTCATGTCAGCCAGCCAAAAACGCTGGCGGGACATGACCTACATGCCGATGAGTTTTAGGGAATGTTGAGGGAGCCCGAGAAGGTGACGCGGGGCTTGCCCGCCGGAGCTGATTCGATGCGGCCGATGCGGTAAAAACGCTCGCGGCGGCGCTTCAATTCGGATTCAACTTTTTTCACGTTCTTGGGCGGGACGATGAGGATCATTCCAATCCCCAAGTTGAAAGTCTTGAGAAGTTCGTCGGTTTCGATTTTCCCGATTCGCGCGAGATAGCGAAAGATCGGCAGGACGGGCCACGACCCCAGTTCGACGATGGCGTGAACATTGCGCGGGAGCACGCGCGGAAGATTACCGGGAATGCCGCCGCCGGTGATGTGGGCCATGCCGGTGAGCCAGCCGCGGGCGACGACGCGCTTGAGCATGGGCCAGTAACAGCGATGGGGTTTAAGAAGCTCGGCGGCGATTTTGTTGCTGATTTCGGCGACATAGGAATCGGGTTTGAGGCGCGCAACGTCAAAAACAAGTTTGCGGGCGAGCGAATAACCGTTGGTGTGCAGGCCGCTCGAAGGCAACGCGATCAATGCGTCGCCGGAGCGGACGTTACGCGGGTCAGGCTGGTGGCCGCGCTCGACAACTCCCACGATGAAACCCGCGAGGTCGTATTCGCCGGGGGCGTACATGTCGGGCATCTCCGCTGTTTCACCGCCAATCAACGCGCAGCCGGCCTGGCGCGCGGCGCGGCTCATGCCATCGAGAATCTGCTCGACCACTTGCGGATCGATGCGGCTCATGGCCAGATAGTCGAGAAAAAAAAGCGGCGCGGCGCCCTGCGTTAGAATGTCGTTGATGCAGTGGTTGACGATGTCCGCGCCAACCGTGGAGTGGACGCCTGCGGCCGAAGCAATTTTCAGCTTTGTGCCAACGCCGTCGGCACTGGCGACAAGCACGGGATCACGCCAGCGCTTGGGGTCGAGATGATAGAGCGAGCCGAAGCCGCCGATGGGCGCGAGAACGGCGCGATTGAACGTGCGGCCAGCGAGACGGCGAATCCGCTGCTTCGCGTCTTCCGCGCGTGAAATGTCGACCCCGGCATCAGCGTAACGCATGGGGACTGCCCTGCTTCCTGTAGAAATCCGCTTCAATTTCAAAACGTATGGAACAACCGGCGCCAGCGCATTTCGCTCGGGTGAGCCAAAATGCTCACGTATGTGCCGAGGCGTTCGCCGATGTGGCCGGGTTCCCAAACCTCATCGGGAGCTTTGATGGACATGTAAATGAATAAAGGCGTGCCGATAATATTCCGGCGCGGAACGAAGCCCCAGTAGCGGCTGTCGTCGGAATCATCGCGATTATCGCCCATCACAAAATAGCTATTGGGCGGAACGATCAGTTTGCCGTCTTTGACATATTTGGGCAGATTTGCTGCCCATTGCGGACCCATTCCCTCGAAGAGATTGTCTCTGCTGGGCGGGAAATTCTCGACGGGGCTGTCCGCATCGGAGGCATCGCGATTCACATACGGTTCATTCAAGCGCCGGCCATTCACGTAGACGATTCCGTGGCTGATATTGATGGCATCGCCTGGAACGCCGATGACGCGCTTGATGAAATCCTCGTTTTGAGCCGCCTCGGGGGGAGCCTCGAAAACGATAATCTGCTGGCGCTTTGGATTGCGCCATAACGGATAGTGATGCTCGGTGAACGGAATGCCCACGTCGTACCCAAGCAGCGTGACGATGAGGTGGTCGCCGATCAGAATGGTGTTCTCCATCGATGCGCTGGGAATCACGCGCGCCTGGACGAAGACCGATTCAATGATCAGGAATGCGAGGATCACCCAAAACCACGAGATCAGTTCACGGCGGATTTTATCGCCGGTGGTATGCGGGGGAGGCGCGGGCTTCAACTTGCTTTTTACCTTTCTCGATTTCGCAGCAGGCACTATTGGGTCTCCACGTTTAGAGCGGACGGAACAGACGGTGCCAACGGACTTCGCTGGGATGAGCAAAAATCGTCAGATAGGTCTCGAGGCGCTCGCCGATATGGCCGGGCTGCCAGACTCCATCCGGGGCGTTGATGGACATAAAGATGAACCATGGCGTGGCAATAATGTTCTTCCGAGGTACAAAACCCCAGTAGCGGCTGTCATAAGAATCGCCGCGATTGTCGCCCATGACGAAGTAATCGTTCGGCGGAACGATAAGCCTGCCATTGACCACATACTTGTGCAGATCCGCCGCCCATTCGGGTGTGAGGCCCTGGAAAAACGCATTGCCCGCGGGCGGGAAATTCTCGACGGAACTGCCCATGTCGTCCGGGTCGCGCAGGACGTAAGGTTCGTTCAAGCGCTTGCCGTTGACGTAGACGACGCCTTCGCGAATGTCGATGGCATCGCCGGGAATGCCGATGACGCGCTTGATTAAATCTTCCGAGTGCGTGAGCGGCGATTCGAGAACGATGATCTGCTGGCGTTTCGGATTGCGCCACAGCGGAATGTGCAATTCGGTATACGGAACGCAAAGAGCGTAGCCGAGCGGGCTGACGATCATGTGATCGCCGATGAGCACCGTGTTTTCCATGGAGCCGCTGGGAATCAGGCGGCTCTGCGCCACCGCGCTCTCGACGACGAACAGCGCAAGGAAAAGCCAAACCCACGACACAATTTCGCGCCATAGTTGGTGGCGGATCATTTTTGCGCGCTCGATTTTTGCTGCGTCGAGTTCAGCAGGCACGATGCGCCTCCACTTCGAGTTGGACGAGCTCGGTCGGATAAACGCCCGTGTAACACGCGGTGCAGAATTTGCCGTCGTTGTCCTCGACGGCGGCGCGAAGGCTGTCAAGCGAAAGATAGCCGAGCGAGTCAGCGCCAATGAACTGGCGAATCTGTTCGATCGATTTTTGCGCGCCGATCAGCTCCAGCTTCGTGGGTGTGTCGACGCCGTAGTGGCAGGGCGAAACCGTCGGGGGGCAACTGATGCGCATGTGAACTTCGGCGACGCCGGACTCGCGCATCATACGCACGATTTTCCGGCTGGTAGTGCCGCGGACGATGGAATCGTCGACGAGGACCACGCGGCGGCCTTCGAGCAAGCGGCGAACGGGATTCAATTTCAGGCGCACGCCGAAATCGCGAATGGCCTGCGAGGGTTCGATGAAGGTGCGGCCAATATAATGATTGCGGATCAGGCCCATGCGGAATGGGATGCCGGATTCGCCGGCGTAGCCTATGGCTGCGGGCACGCCGGAATCAGGAACGGGCACGACCATGTCCGCGATCGCGGGATGCTCGCGCGCGAGCAAACGGCCGAGGCGCTCGCGTGCGGGATTCACGGGGCGGCCGAAGACGACGCTATCAGGGCGGGCAAAATAGACGTGTTCGAATATGCAGTATTGGTGCTGCTTTTCGGGCGCGAAATGAATGGATTCGACGCCGCTTTTCGAGATGCGCAGCATTTCGCCGGGCTCAACGTCGCGAATATATTCGGCGCCGATCAAATCGAAAGCGCAAGTTTCCGAACCGACAACCCAGGCGTCGCCCAGGCGTCCGAGGGCGAGGGGGCGAAAACCGCGCGGGTCGCGAACCGCGAAAATTTCGTCGCGCGTGAGAATTAAAAGAGAATACGCGCCTTCAACTTGGCCTAGCGCGTCAGCGATTGCGCCAGCGAGGTTGCCGACTTTGCTGCGCGCAACGAGATGCACGATGACTTCGGTGTCGCTGGTGGTCTGAAAGATGGAGCCTTTGTGTTCGAGGTTGCGGCGAAGCTCGAGAGCGTTGGTCAAGTTGCCGTTGTGCGCGAGGGCGAGCTTGCCTTTATTGCAATCGGAGGCGAGCGGTTGCGCGTTCATCAACGTGGTGTCGCCGGCGGTGGAATAGCGCGTGTGGCCGATGGCTGCGGCCCCGGGCAGGCGCGCGATTACGTCGGGAGTAAATAATTCCTGCACCAGACCCATGCCCTTTTCGACGCGCAGTTGCACGCCTTCGGTAGCAGCGATGCCGGCAGACTCCTGTCCACGATGCTGCAGGGCATAAAGTCCAAGATAGGTGAGCTTGGCGGCCTCTTCGTTGCCGAAAACGCCGAAGACGCCACACTCGTCGTGGAAGTGGTCGTCGTCGAGATGGAGTATGCGGTTCATGTGTTTCCGAGAGCGCGTTCGAGCGCAGTGGCCCAGACTTGGCGAAGCGAATCCACGGCGGCGCGAATCCGAGGCTGGCCGTTCAGTTGGATGCAGAATTCTCCGCGAGTGACTGTGCCGATTGGCTGCGCTTCGACCTTATATTGTGCCGCAATCTGGAGCACGCGGGCAAGCGAAGTGGGAGGGGCGGAGACGATGGCGCGCGCGCCCGTTTCCGCAAACAGCGCAAATTCGGCGGCTCGTGCGGATTTAGGCGAAACCTCGGCGGAGAGGCCGTCGCTGCCCGCGAAACAGGATTCGGCGAGCGTGACGGCGAGGCCTCCGTCGCTGACATCGTGCGCGGAAGCGATAGCGCGTTCGGCGGCGAGAGCGACGAGGCAATCGATGAGATTTTTTTCCGCGCCAAGATCAATCGCAGGAGGGGCGCCGGAGACGACGCCGTGAATTGTCTCCGCGTATTCGGAGGAAGAAAATTCGCACTGAAGATTTTCGGGGCTGCGGCGCGCATCTGCATTTGCGCCGTCGAGCAAAACGATTGCGTCGCCTTCATGTTGAAAGCCCATGCCGAGTGCGCAATCGGCATCATCGAGAATGCCGAGAACGCCGAGAACTGGCGTGGGGTAAATCGCGCGGCCCAGCGTTTCGTTATAGAAGCTGACGTTGCCGCCGGTGATGGGCGTGTCGAGCGCGCGGCAAGCCTCGGCGATGCCGTCAATCGCTTCGCTGAATTGTGCCATCACTTCAGGTTTTTCGGGATTGCCGAAGTTGAGGCAATTCGTGGCGGCCACGGGGCGCGCGCCGGTGCATGCGATATTGCGCGCGGCTTCCGCGACTGCGTGCATCGCGCCGAGGCGCGGCGAAAGTTGGCACCAGCGGCCGTTGCCGTCGGTGGCGAGGGCGAGGGCGCATTTCGTTTCCTTAATGCGAATAATAGCCGCATCGCCCGCGCCGGGGCCGATGCGCGTGTTGGTGCGCACCATGTGGTCGTATTGCTCGAAAATCCAGCGCTTTGAGGCAATCGTGGGCGAAGCGAGGAGCTTGCGGAAATTTTCATTCAGATCCGCGCCAGCGGCAGCGAATTCGACGAGGGGCGCGGAAGATTCCGGTGATTTCGCCGGCGCAATCGGCCGTTTGTAGACAGGTCCTTCTTCGGCGATGGCGTGCGCGGGAATGTCGGCGACTGTGCTGCCGTTTTCCAGGATGCGCAAGCGACCGTCATCAGTGACGCGGCCGATTTCGACGGCATCGAGTCCCCATTTACTGAAAACGTCGAACACTTCGTGTTCGCGGCCGCGCTCGGCGACAAGGAGCATGCGTTCCTGCGATTCGCTGAGCATGATTTCGTAGGGCGTCATGCCGGTCTCGCGTTGCGGGACGCGGGCGAGTTCGATTTCGATTCCCATTCCGCCGCGCGAAGCCATCTCAGAGGAGGAACTCGTCAATCCTGCAGCGCCCATGTCCTGAATGGCGACGACTGCGCCAGTGCACATGACTTCGAGGCAGGCTTCAAGGAGCAATTTTTCCATGAAGGGATCGCCGACCTGCACGTTCGGACGCTTTTGCTGCGACTCCTCGCTGAATTCCGCCGAAGCGAGAAGAGATGCGCCGTGAATGCCGTCGCGGCCCGTCTTTGCGCCGACGTAAATCACGGGATTGCCCGCACCGCGTGCGCGCGCAAAAAAAAGCTCGTCGCGGCGCGCGATGCCGAGAGCGAGTACGTTGACGAGGGGATTATTCGAATAGCATGGTTCGAATTGGACTTCGCCACCAACCGTGGGGACGCCGAAACAATTACCGTAAAAGGCGATGCCACCAACGACGCCGTCAAGGATGCGGCGATTGCGCGCAGCTTCTTCAGGAGTGACGCCCGCGCCTTTTTTGAGCGGGCCGAAGCGAAGGGAATCGAGAACGGCGATGGGACGCGCACCCATGGTGAAAATATCTCGCAAAATGCCGCCAACGCCGGTGGCCGCGCCTTGATAAGGCTCGACGAAGCTGGGGTGATTGTGCGATTCGATTTTGAAGACGGCGACGAGGCCGTCGCCAATATTCACGACTCCGGCATTTTCGCCCGGCCCCTGCACAACGCGCGAGCCGTTGGTTGGCAGGCGTTTCAGGTGAACTTTGCTCGATTTGTAGGAGCAATGTTCGCTCCACATAACGCTGAAAACGCCGAGTTCTGTGATGGAAGGGTCGCGCCCGAGAATTTTTTGGATGCGCGCGAATTCCTCGGCGGTCAGGCCGTGCTCGGCGGCGACTTCAGCGGTGATCTTTATTTCCGTTCCGATCATGCGGCGTCTCTTGCGTCTTGATTTGAATCCACAATGCGCGCCGAGCCGCGTATGAAGGAACGAATTTGGTGAGATGAATGTTTCACGCGACTAGGCGGTGACTGCGGGTTGCGCTTGGAATTTGAACGCACCGCGCTAGGCCGGCACCGAGGCCTTCATGTCGGCGTCGCTTCCCGCATGGTGGCGCGTAAGGCTCTCGACCATGGAGCGGAAAATGACGAGACCGTCGGCGGAGCCGAGCGACGCTTCCACCGCGCGTTCCGGATGCGGCATCATGCCCATCACGTTGCGTTCGCGATTGCAGATGCCGGCGATTGCGGCAAGCGAACCATTGGGATTCGCGGAATCTTCGACGCGGCCTTCGGGCGTGGTGTAACGAAAAACAATTTGGCGATTGCGCTCGAGGTCCGCCAGCGTTGCGGCATCACAAAAATAGTTCCCTTCCATGTGCGCGATGGGGACTTTCAGAACTTGACCCGGCCGAGCGGAGCAGGTGAAAGGCGTGTCGGTGTTTTCGACGCGAATGTTCACGTGGCGGCAGATAAAACGCAAATCGCGATTGCGGAGCATCGCGCCGGGGAGCAAGCCTGCTTCGAGAAGAATCTGAAAGCCATTGCAAATGCCGAGTACGAGGCCGCCGCGGCGCGCGAAGCGTTCCACAGCGCGCATGACGGGCGAAAAACGCGCAATGGCGCCGGTGCGGAGATAGTCGCCGAAGGCGAAGCCGCCTGGGAGAATGATCGCGTCACAGCCGGGAATTTGTTCGGAGCGATGCCAGAGGAATTCGACGTGCTCGCCGAGGACCGCGCCGACGGCGTGATACGCGTCGTCGTCGCAATTCGAACCGGGAAACACTACGACACCGAATTTCATTGCGCGGAATCTCCCCAAGAAGATTCTAACACATCAGCGAGACTGTCCTGAGCGGCGAAATTCCGGAGAAGGGGGTGGGGGCAGGACTATCGGCGGCGGGATTTCTTTGTTGGCGCGGAGGATTTGCGACGTGGGCGCTGAGCAGGCTTTTTTACGGAATCGCGATGTGATGCAGAAGTCTTCGCCGGGGTGGATTTTGATTCCAGCGATTTGGCCCGCCGGGCGGCGGCCCAGCCGGGCTTGTTGACTTGGCGGCCGCGCGCAATGGCAAGGGCGTCGGCAGGAATATCTTCCGTGACGGTGGAACCGGCGGCGATATACGCGCCGTCGCCGACGGTGATGGGCGCAACGAGCGCGGAGTCGCTGCCAACGAAGACCCGTTCGCCGATGCGCGTGGGATTTTTTTTCACGCCGTCGTAGTTGCAGGTGATGGTGCCGGCGCCAATGTTTGTGTCGCGGCCAATGGTCGCGTCGCCGAGATAGGTGAGATGCATGGCTTTCACGCCTTCGCCGAGGACGCTTTTCTTGACTTCGACGAAATTGCCGACGCGCGCGCCCGAACGCAATTCGGCGCCTTCGCGGAGATGCGCGAACGGACCGACGATGGCGCCGGAGGCGAGAAGGCTGGAAGTGATGACGGAATGCTGGCGAACGAGGACGTTGTTGGCAAGCGTGGCGTTCGTGAGGATGCTGCCCGTTTGAATTGTGCAGCGCGAACCGATACGCGTCGCGCCGAGCAATTGAACGGCGGGCTCGATCACCGTGTCGTGCGCGATCTCGACTTCGGGATCGATCAAAACAGTCTCGGGCAGATAAATGGTGACGCCCGCGTCCATCAGCGCCGCTGCCTTGCGCGCGCGAAAAACGTGATCGATTTCGGCAAGTTCGGCGCGCGTGTTGCAGCCGAACGTTTCTCGGGCATCGGCGGCTTCGACGGCAAGAACGCGCTCGCCCTTTTGATTGAGCATCGCAATCGTGTCGGTGAGGTAAAGCTCGCGATGCGCATTGTCAGGGCGCAGTTCGGCAAGGCAGGGCCAGAGCTTGTCGAGCGAAAAACAATAAATACTGGAATTCACTTCGCGAATTTCGCGCTCCGCGGCACTGGCGGATTTGTCTTCGACGATTGCGGCGACGCTGCCGTCAGGCTTCCTCACGACGCGGCCATAGCCGGCGGGATCGGCGAGTCGGGCCGTGAGAATCGTAGCGGCGGCGCGGCTGGAGCGATGCGCATCGACGAGCGATTGCAAAGTTTTCGTGCGAATCAACGGGGCATCGCCGGGAAGAACGATAGCGAGACGCGCAGTCGCGTCGATTGCCGCACGCGCGATGAGCATCGCGTGGCCGGTGCCACTCTGAGGGCGCTGGAGCACGGTGGAAGCGCCGAGCGGCGCAACAACATTGAGCACGTTTTCGGCCCGATGCCCGACGACGACGAGAATATTTTTCGAGAGCGGCTGGCAGGCGCGCACAACGTGCTCGACAAGCGGGAGTCCGCCTGCGCGATGCAGCACCTTGGCGACGTCGGATTTCAGGCGCGTCCCTTTACCCGCGGCAAGAATGACGACAGTGAGATCGTTCGCTGCCATGAGCTTGTTATTGTCTCTTTACCGTTGCGGTTTGGCAATCAAGCGCCACGCGAGACTTTCCAAACCGAAAATGCGGTTCGTGGAGGGTTAACCTGCGTGGACGGGGGAGGTTTCCGGAACGGTGTGCACCGACGATTCGGCAGAAACCGTTTCGGAGGTTTCGATCCAGTGGGAAGGCTCGGCGAGGAGCTTGGAGACGAGACGCGTGTGCAGAGCGTGACCCGCTTTATGCGCGACGACGAGCGCTTGTAGCGGCAGACCAATCAGCGCGAGGTCGCCAATCAGGTCAAGCGCTTTGTGACGGCTGAATTCATTGGGGAAACGCAGGCTTCCTTCCAGGAGGCCGTCCGGCGTGAGAACGATGGCATTTTCGAGCGAGCCTCCGCGAATCAGGCCCATGGCGCGCAGGCGGTCGATATCTTCGGTGAACGTAAAGGTGCGCGCGGAGGCAAGCTCGCGAGAGAAAGTATCGCGCGATACGACGATCTCTGTTTCCTGCTGGCCAATCATCGGATGCGGAAATTCAATGTAGCAGCGCACGCGAAATTCGTCCGCGGGATAAATGCCGATGCGGCGGTCGCCTTCCGAAATTTCGAGGGGCTTCACGACTTTCAGGTAACGACGCCGGCGACGAAGCTGGCGAATGCCCGCGCGATCGAGAAGGTCCATGAACGGTTGGGCCGAGCCGTCGAGAATGGGTAGCTCGAGCGCGTTGATTTCCACGTAGACATTGTCGATGCCGCAAGAATAAAGTGCCGCGAGCAGATGCTCGGTCGTCGAGAGCAGCACGCCATTTTTCATCAGGCTGGTGGCGTAACTGACGCGCGCGACGTTGCGGCCGTGGGCCTCAATTTCAAAATTGTCGAGGTCAACGCGGCGAAACACGATGCCTATGTTTGGCGGCGCAGGAACGAGGCGAATACGCGAGCGGACAGCCGTATGAAGGCCGACGCCTTCGGTCTCGACGGGATGCTGGATTGAGAGCTGGTAGCCCAAGCTATTATTGCTAGCACCTTGCATGCCTAATGCGTTGGCAATTATCCTAGCATTATCAATGATTTGGCATGGCAAAGCACGTTGAAAATAGCCCGACTGTTGCAAATATACAACAGTGCCGTTCTTCGAGTGTCGCGCGCCGGATACGTACTGCAGGAGCACACCAAGGATTTTGCGCGATGGGCCGACGCGTAGCTGACCGTGCAACTTGTGTGGTTCGCTGATGGCAGGTAGAATGATGGTCCGGACAAATTCTGGTGCAGACACCGTTCCCTATTCTGAGCAACCCTCCCGCGGCGCCGCTTGATCCCGCCGCGCATCCCCGGCCACCTTGGCTGCGCGTTAAATTCTTCGGCGGGCCGAATTATCAGGAACTGAAGCGCATCATGCGCACGCTCGATTTGCACACTGTGTGCGAGAGCGCGCGCTGCCCGAACATGGGCGAGTGCTGGGACCATCGCACGGCGACGTTCATGATTTTGGGCAACATTTGCACGCGCGCGTGTGGATTTTGCGCCGTGCCTTCGGGCAAACCGTTGGGCGCGCCGGATCAGGACGAGCCGGAACGCGTCGCGGAAGCGGCGGCGAAAATGGGGCTGCGCTACGCGGTGGTCACGTCGGTGAATCGCGACGATCAGGCCGATGGCGGCGCGGAAATTTTCGCGCGGACGATCCAGCAGATTCGCGAACGCGTGCCGGGCTGCAAGGTTGAAGTGCTGATTCCGGATTTTCGCGGGAATTGGAATGCTCTGGGAATGGTGATCGCGGCGCGGCCGGAAGTGCTGAATCACAATATGGAAACTGTGCCGCGGCTTTACCGGCGCGTGCGGAAAGGCGCGGTATACGAGAGGTCACTCGAATTACTGCGGCGCGCGAAAGAAATGGCGCGCGAAATGCCCG
>Ga0307374_10012628_pt1 | contig 11808 bp, 11 predicted proteins | sample OX3MG_FD_202532 | JGI IMG/M metagenome (GOLD analysis project Ga0307374, IMG submission 202532) | Soil microbial communities from Risofladan, Vaasa, Finland - OX-3 | ecosystem: Environmental > Terrestrial > Soil > Coastal area > Acid sulfate soil | place: Finland: Risofladan, Vaasa | collected...
CTCCGCCTCGTAGATCGCGGCGTCCTTGTAGAGCGCGTAGGGCACGCGGCTCGGACCCTCGTCGGGCCAGGTCACGCTCGCTTGCTCGTCCATCGTCTCCTCGCGTCAACGCGCGCCGAGCTTAGCAAGCCGTGCCGCTGCCGGGAATGGCGCCTGGCGCGGGCGCCAACGCCGGCGACAGGCCGCGGGCGAAACCGCGCCCGCGCGCACCTTTCGGGGAATCTCTCTTGCGCTCGGATCGCGCTTCGTGCTCATTGGCGGCATCGCGATTGTACGCATGATCGCCGTCGTATGCGCGGACCGGTCGCCGAGATGAGGGGCATGGACGACATGCGGCGAAAGCCGCGACACGCGGTACGGCTTGCCTTCGTCGTCGTGGTCTGCATGGCTGTGTCTGCAACTTTGCGTGGTGCGGAGCCCCGCGCGGCCATCGTCCTCGCCGCCGCGACCTCGCTCGCAGAGTCGGGGCTGCTGGACCATCTCCTGCCGATCTTCACCGCGGCGACCGGAATCGAGGTGCAGGCGGTGGCGCTGGGCACGGAACAGGCGCTCGACGCCGCGCGCCGCGGCGTCGCCGATCTCGTCCTCGCCGATGATCCCACGGCCGAGCAGCGGTTCTTCGATCGAGGCTTCGGCACGTCCCGCCGGCAGATCGCGTGGAGCGACCTCGTCATCGTCGGGCCGTCGCTCGATCCCGCCAATGTGCGCGGCCGCAAGGACGCGGTCGCGGCGCTCGCGGCGATCGCTCGCGCCAAGGTGCCGTTCGTCTCTCGCGGCGACCAGAGCGACACCAACCAATTGGAGCGCCGGCTGTGGCATGAAGCCGGGATCACGCCGCCCGATCCCGCGGATGGATGGTATCGCGCCGTCGGCGGCGGCATGGGCGCGGCGCTTCAAGCCGCCGCGGCGACGGACGCCTATGCCTTGTCGGATCGCAGCGCGTGGCTCCGCTTTGGCGACAAGCGCGATCTCGTCATCTGCGTCGCGGGCGACGGCCGCCTCCTCAACCGCTACGACGCGATCACGCTCGATCCGAACCATCGCCCGGCCGCGCGGATGAGCGAGGCCCAGGCGCTCGCCGATTGGCTCGTCTCGGGTGCGGGCCAGACGGCGATCGGCGAATTTCGCATCGCCGGCCAGCAGGTGTTTCATCCATCGGCCGCGCACCCGCGCTGACCGGCGCGGCGCGGCGTCAGCCGCCCAGGATCGTACCGGCGGCGATGCCGGCCTCGGCGCCCTTGATCTTTGCGCCGTCCTCGATGCGGCAGCGCAGCACCTCGATGAAGCCGCCCTGGGCATGGACGGTGAAGCTTTCGGCGCCGACCCGCGCCACCTGGCCCAGCTTCATCCCGCGTACCTCGGCAAAGCGGCGGGCGATGATCTTCTTCGCATCGAAGAGTTGCAGCCGCTTGCCGTCCCAGCGCGTCCACGCCCCCGGCGCCGGGTTGCAGCCGCGCACCAGATCATAGATGCGGTCGATGTGCTTGGCCCAGTCGATATGCGCCTCGGCCTCGCGCACCCAGCCTTCATAGGTGGCGCGGCTCTCGTCCTGCACCGTCTCGTGCGCGGTGCCGGCGTGCACCGCCTCCGCTGCTTCGATCAGCGCCGCGACCCCGGCGGGGAAGATCTTGTCGAAATAGACGCTGCCGATGGTGTCGTCCGGGCCGATCGCCACCGTCTTCTGCAACAGCACCGGCCCTTCGTCGAGCCCGTCATCGGGGCGGAAAATGGTGAGGCCGGTCTCGGTCCGGCCCTGGATGACCGCCCAGTTGATCGACGACGGACCGCGGTGCAGCGGCAGCAGCGAGGGATGGAATTGTATGGTTCCATGCCGTGGCAGGGCGCAGAACGCCTGCGGGATGAACTGCGTCACATAGGCCATGATGCCGAGATCGACCGCGAGCCCGCGCATCGTCTCGGCGGCCTCGGGGGTGGCATAGGAGGTGAAGGAATGGACCGGCAGATTGCGCTCGACCGCCGCCTGCTTCAGCGGATCGGGCCGCGCGCCCGGCTTCTCCGGCGCCACGAACACGCCGGCGACAGTGTGGCCGCGCGCTTCGAACGCCTCGAGCGCCGCCTTGCCGAAGGCCTGCTGTCCGATGATCGCGATGCGCATTCCGTCCCTCCTGCACGCTGGGCTTGCGTCGATATCGCCCATCTATCGCCGATGCCGCCGCCGCTCACAAGAGTTCGGCGAGACGGCCAAAACTAGGGTGGTCCGCGCCCGGCGCGAGCCGCGGCAGCATCAGCACCGGCACGCCCGCGGCGAAGCGGGCGATGCTCGCCGCGGTGGCGTCGAGCGGGACCGCGCTGCCCTCGGTCTCGCTGACCACGGCGGCGAGGACGGAAAGGCGGCGCTGGCGCAGCGCCGCGAGCGCGGTGAGGCTGTGGCTGATCGTGCCGAGATAGCTCCCGGCCACCAGCACCACCGGCAGCCGCAGCTCGGCCATCCAGTCGAGCACGGTATGGCGCTCGTCGAGCGGCACCATGACGCCGCCGATCCCTTCGATCAGCAAAAGATCGGGCGCGGCCGCGATCTCCCGGCGCGAGAACGCGAGGAGGGCGGCGAAATCGACGGTTCTTTCTTCCAGCCGCGCCGCCTGATCGGGGGCGAGCGCGGCGCGGAAGCGCCACGGCGCGATGCGCGCCATTTCCGCGGCGCTCGCCGGCAGCCCGAGCGCCGCGAGGAGCCGCGCCGGATCGCTCATCGGCGCGCTCCATTCCTCGAAGCCGCTGGCGACGGGCTTCAGCGCCGCCACGCTGCGGCCGCGCCGCCGCATCTCGCGAATGAGGCCGGTGGCGACGAAAGTCTTGCCGATATCGGTGCCGGTGGCGGTGAGGAAGATCGCGGTCATGCGGCGCCGCGCGCCAGCACGCGCTCGCGGACGATGGTGGCGAGGCGCAGCACCGCCGCGTCGGGATGGCCGGCGGTGAAGGCGATGCGCAGCCGCGCCGTGCCGACGGGAACGGTCGGCGGCCGGATCGCCGTCACCAGGAATCCCTCGTCCTCGAGAAGGCGCGAGGCGGCGAGCGCCGCATCCTCGGCGCCCAGCACCACCGGCACGATCGCGCTCGTCGCCGCGGGCAGTCCGGCGGCTTCGGTGAAGGCGCGCGCCTTGGCGAGCGGCCGGGCGACGAGGTCGGCATCGCCGGCGATGACATCGAGCGCGGCGGCGGCGGCGGCGACCGTGGCCGGCGGCAGCCCGGTCGAATAGATGAGCGTGCGCGCCCGCGTCACCAGGAGGTCGACCACCGCCTGCGAGGCGCAGAGATAGCCGCCATAGCCGCCCACCGCCTTGGAGAGCGTGCCCATCTGCAGCTTCACGCGGTCCGCGACGCCGGCGGCAAAGACCGCGCCGCGCCCGCCGCCGACGACGCCGAGCCCGTGCGCGTCATCGACCAGGAGCCAGGCGTCGAACCGCTCGGCGAGCGCGACGAGACGCGGCAGATCGGCGAGGTCGCCGTCCATCGAGAACACGCCGTCGGTGGCGATGAGCGCATGCGGATGCCGGCCGCGATGGGTCCCGAGCAAATCGGCGGCGTGCGCCATGTCGTTGTGGCGGAAGGCGAGGGTGCGGCCGCGCGCCAGCCGCGCCCCGGTCCACAGGCACGCATGCGACAATTCGTCGAGCAGGATCAGATCGTCCTCGCCGCTCAGCGCCGGAATGATCCCGGCATTGGCGAGATAGCCCGAGCCGAACACCAAAGCGGCTGGGCTGCCCTTGAACGCGGCGAGCTTCGCCTCGAGCGCGCGATAGAGCGGATGGTTGCCGGTGACGAGCCGCGAGGCGCCGGCGCCGGCGCCATAGCGCTCGATCGCCGCGACCGCCGCCGCCCGCACCGCCGGATGCTGCGTCAGGTTGAGATAGTCGTTGCACGAGAACGACATCAGCCGCCTGCCGTCGCGCACGACCCAGAATCCGTCCGTGCGCGCGCTTTCGGCGAGACGGCGGCGCAGGCTGCCGGCCTCGAGCGCACCGAGCTTGTCCAAGGCGAATCGGTCGAGCGAGTCCACGTGACGGCTTCCGCTGGAGGGCGGTGGGGTTGTAGCCTTGCGCCTCGGCCCCGCCGAGGCAAGAGGGAGAACGGGACATGGCCAGCGCTTGGGACGATGGCGCCGTGCGGCACGACTGGACGCACGACCAGGTCCGGGCGCTGTTTGCGCTGCCGTTCCCGGATCTCATGTTCCGCGCGCAGGCGGTGCATCGGCGCCATTTCGATCCGCGCCGGGTCGAGCTTGCGACGCTGCTGTCGATCAAGACCGGCGGCTGTCCCGAGGACTGCGCCTATTGCCCGCAAAGCGCCCAATACGATACCGGCGTCGCCGCGGCGAAGCTGATGGACGTCGCCGCGGTGACGGCGGCGGCGGCGGCGGCCAAGGCGGAAGGCGCGACGCGGTTCTGCATGGGCGCGGCGTGGCGCGAACCCAAGGACCGCGATCTCGACGCCGTCTGCGCGATGGTCGAAGGCGTCAAGGGCATGGGGCTCGAGACCTGCGCCACGCTCGGCATGCTGACGGCGCCGCAGGCGCGGCGGCTCAAGGGGGCGGGGCTCGATTTCTACAATCACAATCTCGACACTTCGCCCGCGTTCTATGGCCGCATCATCACCACGCGCACCTATCGCGACCGGCTCGACACGCTGGCGCGCGTGCGCGAAGCCGGGATCAAGCTGTGCTGCGGCGGCATCGTCGGCATGGGTGAGAGCCGCGCGGACCGTGTCGGCATGATCACGGCGCTCGCGACGCTGCCCGCGCATCCCGAGAGCGTGCCGATCAATCTCCTGGTACGGGTCGAGGGCACGCCGCTTGCTGCCGGTGCCGCGCTCGATGCGATCGAGTTCGTGCGCACCATCGCGGTCGCGCGTCTCGCCATGCCGCGATCGGTGGTGCGGCTTTCCGCCGGGCGCGAGGGCATGAGCGAGGAAACCCAGGCGCTGTGCTTCCTCGCCGGCGCCAACTCGATCTTCTGCGGTCCGCGCCTGCTCACCACCGCCAATCCCGCCGCCGACCGCGACCGCCGCCTGTTCGACCGGCTCGGCCTCGAGCCGCAGGCGACGTGATGGTGCAGCGGCGCCCGGCGCCCGGCGACAGCGCGCCAGGCGCGCGCCGTCGCGGGACGCACCGCGCCGATCCGGCGCCGGATTGGTACGAGCAGGGCGTTCGGCATCTGTGGCTGCCCTATGCGGCGATGAAGGGCGCGGCGCCGCTTGCGGTCGCCCGCACCGAGGGGAGCCGCATCGTGCTGGCCGACGGGCGCGTGCTGGTCGACGGCATCGCCTCGTGGTGGACCGCCTGCCACGGCTACAACCATCCCCATATCCGCGCGGCGGTGGCGCGCCAGCTCGCGCTGATGCCGCATGTGATGCTGGGGGGGATGGTGCACGAGCCGGCGGCGACGCTGGCGCGCCGGCTCGCGGCGCTGCTGCCGGACGGGCTCGACCGCGTGTTCTTCGCCGATTCGGGTTCGGTCGCGGTCGAGGTCGCGCTCAAGATGGCGGTGCAATACTGGCGCAACCGCGGCGTCACGGGGCGCACCCGCTTCGTTGCGTTCCGCGGCGCCTATCACGGCGACACCACCGGCGCGATGGCCGTGTCCGATCCCGAGGACGGCATGCACCGGCGCTTTGCCGGCATGCTGCCGCGCCACGATTTCCTCGATCTACCGCGCGATGCGGCGAGCGCGGAACGCCTCGAGCGTCATCTCGAGCGCCATGCCGACGGCCTGGCCGGGATCGTGGTCGAGCCGCTGGTGCAGGGCGCCGGCGGGATGTTGTTCCACGACGCGGCGGTGCTGCGCCGCCTGCGCGACATGGCCGACCGCTTCGGGCTGCTGCTCATCTGCGACGAGATTTTCACCGGCTTCGGCCGCACCGGCACGATGTTCGCGCTCGACCAGGCCGGCGTGGTGCCCGATATCGTCACCCTGTCCAAGGCCCTGACCGGCGGCACGATGGCGCTCGCCGCGACGGTGGCGCGGCGCCGCGTGTTCGAGGCGTTCTGGTCGGACGATCCCGAGGCCGCGCTGATGCACGGCCCGACCTTCATGGCCAATCCCCTGGCCTGCGCCGCCGCCAATGCCTCGCTCGAGCTGTTCGAGCAGGAGCCGCGCCTGGCGCAGGTGGCGGCGATCGCGGCGGCGCTCGCGCGCGGCCTCGCCCCCTGCCGCGATCTTCCCGGCGTCGTCGATGTCCGCGTCAAGGGCGCGATCGGCGTGGTCGAGCTTGCCGCCATCGCCGACGGCGCGGCGCTGTGCCGGCGCTTTGTCGCGGAAGGCGTGTGGGTCCGGCCGTTCGGGCGGATCGTCTATCTGACGCCGTCCTTCACCATCGCCGCGGACGAGCTCGCCGCGTTGACCGGCGCCGTGGTGCGCGTGCTGGGCGGGCCCGGCAGCGCGTGTCTCAGCTCACGTACTTTGCCATCACCAGAATGATCGCGACTTGCAGGACGCCTTGCGCTCCGGCGAGCCAGATATTGATCCGATTGATGCGCACGATCCGTTCGCGATCGGGCGCGGGTCGGCGCAGCTCGTGCCAGATGCGCAGGCTGTTCGGCAGCAGGAAGACCAGGCCCATGACCGTCATCGCCGCCACCAGCGCCAGCGAGATCACGACCAAGGGGTACATCGGGCTCGCCGGGGCCGTGTAGCCGAACCAGTCGGCAAGGAACCACCCGGCGGTGCCGGCGGTGAGCGAGACCATGGGAAAGTAGAGGAGCGTGCGCGGCACCAGGTAGGTAATCAGCGCCGTGCGCGAGCGTATGTCCATCGCGCGCAACGTCGGTCCGAGAATGAATCCCATGTACAAATCGGCGCCGGTCCAGAGCGCCCCGGACAGCACGTGAACCCAATTGAGGAGGTACACGTCGTGCCGTGCCAGGGCCACGATCATGATCACGGGAAAGGCGAGCGCCCACCAGGTGAGCTGGCGCCACAGCGGGCGGAGCGGCGTCGTCGGCTCGATCGCGGCCGTGCTCGGAATATGCATGGGAAGCGCCTAACCCTCAATGCAGATGGCGTGGGTGAGTGACCCGGTTCACGGTCGCCATCTTAGCCGATATTCCACCGCCGGTCCGGGCCGCCCGCGGCGCGGCCCCGCACCGGCGCCGGACCTACTATGGCGGGCTCGCATTGTCACGCGGCGCCACCCGGAACCCGCGCAAGCCGCCGCTCTCGATCGCGCGCTGAATCAGGCCCGACGCCTTGGCCTCCTCGACAAATTCGCCGATATAGGCGAGCCGTCCGGGCTGCCCCTTGCGGAGCGCGATTCCGACGCGATTGACACCGTAGGCGTCCGCCAGCACGCGCGCGCCGGGCAGCTTCACGGCATAGTCGACAATCACGTCGCGCGGGCCGGCGAAGGCATCCGCGCGTTCGGCACGCAGGACCTCGAAGGCGGCATCCGGCAGCTCGCTGCCGACCAGTTCCGCGTGCTTGACGATGAGGCTCAAAGCCAAAGTCGAGGCGTGACCGCTGACGACCGCGACGCGAAGCCCCGGCCGGTCCGCGTCGGCGGCCGTGTGAATGGCAGAGCCGGCCGGCACCAGATAGGTATAGTCGAATTGGAAAATCGCCGGGGAGAAGTCGAGCTCCGCCGCCCGCGACGGTTCGATTCCCATGAACGCCACGTCGCACGCCCCGGTCTTGAGACACGCCACGACGCTGGATGGCGTCGGATATCCGACCATTTGCGCCACAATGCCGAGCCGCGCCGCGAGTATGTGCGTGATCGCCGCCGCCGCCGCCCCCGTTCCGCGCCCCTGTAGCGCACCGCTTGCAGGGTCCTTGACGTATTGCGGCAGGAACAGCGCGGTCCGGATCGCGCCCGCTTGCACCAGGTCCGCGACGCGCGGGTCGGCCCGCTGATCCATGGTGTTCTCCCTCTCCGATTGTTGGAAGTGTTCACGGGTGGCGCCGGAGGCAATGGTGGGAAAGCATTACGCACCGAAGCGCCTCCGTCGAGCGCTTCCCGCGGGCCGAGCGGAGGGTGGCGCCGGGAAGCACGGGTTTCTGGCGGCGCGCGATTCGCGTCTCGCAAGGTCGCGAAGCCGATTCGATGCATTACCGCGCTGATGGTGTGTTCTTGACCCTGACCGGACCATCCGCTCGGTGCAGAATGACGCACCAGCCCTACGATCGCTGCCGGCACGGAGGAACACGCCGGCAACGTCTCAGTTGGGTTTGTAAGAAACGCGCCAGCGGCGAGCGGCGACAAGCGCCCAAATGGCCTCGATTATCCCGAACGGTATGGGTCATGGGCTCCGATAGCATAGGCCCCCACCCGACGCTGTTGGGGTCGCCAACCTGCACCTCGTAAGCCCGTGCGAAGAAGAATTAGGTGTTTGGCAAGTTGACATATGTGGCCTAACTAAGTCAGGATCAGCGATATGTCTTGGCTTGATAGCCTCCCTTGGTGGATCCGTGTCCTTTTCATTGTGGGAGAGCCGCTTATGAGCGCCTCCTCCAATTCATTTCCGATATGGTTTCAGACGGCCGGGCTTTGGGTAGGGGTAATTTTTACATCTGTCGGCCTTCTCGCATTACCATGGCATTTCTACCGAACAGCAATCGCAGCACGGCGCGGCAATAAAAACATGAAGCCTCCTGATTTAATAGTCTTAGGGCTAGGTGGACTTGCATTCTTCGCCATCGTCACTTTAGGCGGTTTCATTTGGCAACAATATCGACTGGCGCCTAGCGTTGTCGGTACACAAGCGACAATAAAGTGGCTTCCGGCTTCCATTGCAGCAACAAGGTTTGTTCCGCCGACGATCACGGGCCATGATGCTGTCGCCGAATTTTTGCGAACCGAATTGTTGAAGGGCGACCTCATTGCACGCGGATTTCGGCATCAGGCCGTGCCGCGTGATCAAGAACCCACTGAAATAGCGGCCGGATGGTGGAGCACGTTACGATTAGTTGGCGCTTCATTTGAGAATGCGACCAACGGTAACCCAACGTCAGCATATGACGCCGTAGAAATCGCGAAGCCACTAAGTAGCAAATAGCCATGTCAACGGGAAAGTACCTCAGCCTCGAAGAAGTCCGCAAAAACCCGAAGCTTCTTGCTCGGTTTATGAAGGATCATCCAGAGCTAGCTGACAAGACGCGATTTGAAGGTTTGCTAGATGCGATGTGTCGATCCATCAAAAAGCCGCCAGAAGGCGATCAAACATGAGCATTGGGTTCCCGCGCATGTTGTACCTGCACTCGAACTCGCCAAGGTATTTGGCGAGATACTTTGCGGAGACATGAACGTGCGTTCCGCGAATTGAGCGCTTGAGCATCGACCAAAAGCCTTCGAGACTATTGGTATGGTGCTTGCCAGAAACCCATTCTGCCGCGCTATGGTTGACGGTCCCGTGTTCGTACCCGAGCCGCGCCAATTTTGCGTAGGCAAGCAATTCGTCCGTGCTGATGGTCGTGCCAGGCTGGATATGTTGCATAATATGGTGCTCCAAAGTCGCGCGGCGCACGTTCTCAACAACGCGAGTCATAACGTCGCTATCGCGCTCAAGCATCCCAAACACGATGATCTTGCCCGGAGCGCCGCGCACACGCTTGCCGCCGGAGCGCTTGCCGCCGACATAGGTTTCATCCGCCTCAACATGACCCGACAAGTCGCTATCCTCGTCAACCTTCTCCATGCAGTCGCGGATGAGGTGCGCCATCCGAAATGCGGTCGGGTAGCTCACGCCAAGTTGGCGCTGCAATTCTTTGGCGGGAACGCCATGACGCGTGGTGGTGAACAGGTACATCGCATAGAACCACTTCGCGAGCGGCGTATGGCTATCCTCAAAGATGGTCCCGCGCATCGGGTGGATATGGTGCCCGCAGTTGCACGTGTAAGCGGGGTGGTCGGCGAGCTTCCGGAACCTGCCTATCTCGCCGCATTTCGGGCAAGGAAACTCCGGGCCAAACCGGAACTTCATAAGATGATCCAGGCAGGCCGTATCGTCCGGGAAGCGGCTCATAAACTCTTGGATCGTAATGGTCTTGGTAGCCATGTCGCCCTCTCTAAAAACCAGAATGGGCCATCAGGCGACATATGTCAACTTGATAATCGCCAAGAATTATCACCGTGTTCGGGCGTCTCGAATTGTGGTCCTTCTTTGGTGCAGAAATCCGGTGCGAATATCCGCGTTTGGCCGATCGATCCGATCACACATTCCCGCTGCGTATCGCGTCCACCACCGCCGCCGTGACCTGCGCGGTCGTGGCCTTGCCGCCGAGATCGGGAGTGTGGAAGGCGGGGTCGGCCGTCACGCGCTCGATCGCGGCCATCAGCTGCCGGGCGGCGGCGGCTTCGCCCAGATGCTCCAGCATCAGCACCGCGGTCCAGAACGTGGCGATGGGATTGGCGATGCCCTTGCCGGCGATGTCGAAGGCCGAGCCGTGGATCGGCTCGAACATCGAGGGGAAGCGGCGCTCGGGATTGAGGTTGGCGGTGGCGGCGATGCCGAGCGAGCCGGCAAGCGCGGCGGCGAGGTCGCTCAGGATGTCGGCGTGGAGGTTGGTTGCGACCACGGTGTCGATCGAGCGCGGCCGCAGCACCATCCGCGTCGTCATCGCATCGACCAGCTCGCGGTCCCATGCCACCTCGGGATGATCGCGCGCCACCGATGCGGCGATCTCGTCCCACAGCACCATGCCGTGGCGCTGGGCGTTCGACTTGGTCACCACCGTCAGATGCCGGCGCGCCCGTCCCCGCGCCAGCGCGAAGGCAAAGCGCATGATGCGCTCGACCCCGGCGCGGGTGAACACGGCGGTTTCGGTCGCGACCTCCTCGGGCAGGCCGCGATGCACGCGCCCGCCATGGCCGGCGTACTCGCCCTCGCTGTTCTCGCGCACGATGACCCAGTCGAGATCGCCCGGCGCGAGGTGGCGCAGCGGCGGCGTGATGCCGGGCAAAAGCCGGGTCGGGCGCACGTTGGCGTACTGGTCGAGCCCCTGGCAGATCGGCAGGCGCAGGCCCCACAGGCTGACGTGGTCCGGAATCCCGGGATCACCGACCGCGCCGAAGAAGATCGCGTCGAACGGGCGCAGTTTCGCGAGCCCGTCCTCGGGCATGAAGCAGCCGTGCGCGCGGTAATGGTCCGAGCCCCACGGCAGCGCCTCGACCGCAAGGCGGAAGCCGCCGTCGCGCCGGGCCACGGCGTCGAGCACGTCGAGCCCCGCGGGGATGACCTCCTGGCCGATGCCGTCGCCGGGGATGGCGGCGATACGGTAGGCGCGCACGGCTCAGCGGCGGCGCGACGGGCGTGCGGCCTGCGGCCGGCCGACCAGCGGGCTCGACTGGTGATGCACCATGCGCCAGCGGTCGGCTTCCTTGACGAACATGTTGGTGGCGACGAGATGGCCCTCGGCCAGCTCTTCCTCGCAGATGACCACGGCGAAATCGCCATAGAGAAACGCCTGGTCGTCGTGCACCATCACCCGGGTCGGCGCGGGATTGGTAAGGATGTTGCGCCAGCTCTGCATCACCGCTTCGCGCCCGTGCAGCGCCGCCCAGCCGGGATGAACGCACAGCACCGGCGCCGTGCGCGACCACAGCGCATTCATCGCCGGGAAGTCGCCGGACGTGAAAGCGTGGTAGAATTCGAGGTTCGTCGCCAGCACGGCGTCTTTCTCGGTCATGCCCTTGATGTTGCACGCGGCGCGGGAAAAAGCCAGCGCGGCGGCCGGTGGATACGGAATCAATAAATCCCGGTCGGTCCCGGTATTTCCCGGTCGGGGCCAGTCTGGCAGGGCGCCAGGGCGACCGCGGGGCGGACCGCGTTGGGCCGGAGAACGGGGGCGGCGAGGCGTGGGC